>ERZ1643246.348-NODE-348-length-61051-cov-7.690980_pt1 | contig 61051 bp, 61 predicted proteins | sample MGYA00579265_ERZ1643246 | MGnify/ENA primary metagenome ERZ1643246 (study PRJEB29033, sample SAMEA4952261) | chicken gut metagenome | biome: Broiler Chicken; feature: Gastrointestinal Tract; material: Caecum | place: Ireland | collected 2018 | study: Broiler... | reverse complement strand
TTTTTTATTTTATGCCTTCTTTACCAGAAGAGATTTTCCGGTCATTTCTTCAGGCTGCTCCATTCCCATCAATTCGATCAGGGTCGGAACAATATCCGCCAGACGTCCTCCCTCTCTCAGTGTGTAAGAAGGATCTGCATTCACCAGGATAAATGGAACCGGATTTGTCGTGTGAGCGGTAAAAGGTTCACCAGTCTCATAATCCACCAACTGTTCTGCATTTCCGTGGTCAGCGCAGATAAACATCTGTCCATCCACTTCTTTGATGGCATCCACAGCACGGCCCACACATTCATCCACCGCCTCAATGGCTTTGATGGCTGCCGCTTCCACTCCGGTATGGCCCACCATATCCGGATTCGCAAAATTGATGATAATCACATCATATTTCAGAGAGCGGATGGCTTCCACCAGTTTATCACACACTTCATAGGCACTCATCTCCGGTTTCAGATCATAAGTAGCCACCTTCGGTGATTTCACCAGAATACGGTCCTCGCCCTCATTTGGCTCTTCCACTCCTCCGTTGAAGAAGAAGGTGACATGAGCATATTTCTCAGTCTCCGCGATTCTTGCCTGCTTCATATGATGAGCTGCCAGAAATTCGCCGAAAGTGTTGGTGATAGACACTTTATGGAAAGCGATGATCTTATTCGGGATTGTCTCATCATACTCTGTGAAGCACACATAAGTCAGATCCAGTCTCTTTTCTCTGTCAAATCCGTCAAACTCGTCCGCGCAGAAAGCACGGGTAATCTCTCTTGCGCGGTCCGGACGGAAGTTAAAGAATACCACAGAATCCTTATCCTGAACAGTGGTCACTGGTTTCCCATCTTTCTCAATCACGGTCGGAAGGACAAACTCGTCCGTCTTGCCGTCATCGTAGGAAGCCTGAACTGCCTGTGCAGCATCTGTCCCCTTGACTCCCTCTCCTTTTGTCAGAGCAAGGTAAGCTTTCTCCACACGATCCCAGCGGTTGTCACGGTCCATCGCATAGTAACGGCCTGACACGACACCGATCTGGCCCACGCCGATCTCCTTCATCTTAGCCTGAAGTTCTTCGATATATTCTTTTCCGGATGCCGGAGGTGTGTCACGGCCATCCAGGAAGCAGTGTACATAAACTTTCTGAAGTCCCTCCCGTTTTGCCAATTCCAGCAAAGCATAGAGATGAGTGTTATGGCTGTGAACACCGCCATCTGACAAAAGTCCCATAAAGTGAATGGCAGAGTTGTTCTCTTTCGCATTCTTCACTGCTGTGAGAAGTGCCTCGTTCTCGAAGAAATCTCCGTCTTCAATCTCCTTCGTAATTCTGGTCAGTTCCTGATAGACTACCCGGCCGGCACCCATATTCATGTGTCCCACTTCCGAGTTGCCCATCTGACCTTCCGGAAGACCGACTGCCATTCCGCTGGCCGCTCCCTTCACAAAAGGACACTGAGACATCAGCTGATCCATAACCGGAGTCTTTCCCTCACAAACTGCATTCGCTTCACATTTGTCATTTAACCCATATCCATCCAGAATCATTAATACGGTTGGTTTTTTGCTCATAATGCTATCTGTTCTCCTTTAGTTCGTCTTTTTCTCTTTTTTACTGCTCATATTATAAACAAAATTACCAGAATACTCAATCGTCAATTTCACCAAGAAACCTGCCCTGTCTTCACTTTTTCTCTCTGTCACTCAGCACGGTACACACGGAGCAAGGAAGAAATCTCTTTCACCCGCTCCAGTTTCTTGATTGCATCCATCGCCCTAGTGAAATCTCCCTCACGTACTTTTGAAGTGATCACCACAATCTCTGCCAGCTGATTGGAGCGTGCCCGTTTCTGGACAATCTCTTCGATACTTACCTGGTTCTCAGCGAAAATCTTAGTCAGCTCTGCCAGAACTCCGCAGCGGTCCTCCGCCTGCAGTCTCACATAATAGCTGTTGTAAGTATCTTCCATCTTCTTGATCGGCAGCTGTTTGTAACAGGTACAGCTGATTCTCGTACAGCAGTTGTACTCAATATTTCTGGCAATGTCAAAGACATCTCCCACGACCGCACTGGCTGTGGGCAGTTCTCCTGCTCCTCTTCCAAAGAACATGGCATTCTCCACTGCGTCTCCATGTACAAAGACTGCATTGTAGGAATCATTTACGGAAGCCAGAGGATGGCTGCTGGGGATCAGCATCGGATTCACATAGGCCTCGATTCCGTCCTCCGTGGATCTGGTCACACCCAGAAGCTTGATGGTGCATCCCATCTCCTTCGCGTAACGGATATCCGTCGCCGTAATTTTCGTAATTCCCTCGATTGTGACATCATCCAGAACCACCCGGGAATTAAACGCGACAGACGCCAGGATCGCCACCTTGCGCCCTGCATCCAGGCCTTCAATGTCTGCTGTGGGATCTGCCTCCGCATATCCCAGTTCCGTTGCCAGGTCCAGGGCATCTTTGAATTCCATTCCTTCCTGTGTCATCTTTGTGAGAATAAAGTTGGTGGTTCCATTGACAATTCCCATAACCTCTGTGATATGGTTTCCGGCCAGGCACTGTTTCAGCGGACGGATGATGGGAATTCCGCCGGCAACTGCCGCCTCGAACAAAAAGTCCACCTGGTTTTCAGAAGCTGCGTCCAACAATTCTTTTCCTGCCACAGCCACCAGATCTTTGTTCGCCGTCACCACATGCTTGCCTGCGTTCAGTGCCTGCAGAATATATTCTTTTGCCGGTGACAGACCGCCCATCAGCTCAATGACCATGTCGATGGAGGAATCCTGAATAATCGAATTCCAGTCATTGGTCAGAACAGACGGGTCGTCCACTTTCTTCGCCGCCTTTTCCAGATTACGAACCAGAATCTTCGTGATCTTTACCTTGCAGCCGATCTTCTGCATCATCTCCGGCTCCTGATTTTTCAACACTTTATAGACTCCTGTGCCCACAGTTCCCAGGCCCAACAAAGCCACATTCAACACTTTTTCCTGAACCATCTCAATTCTCCTTTCGTACCTGTCAGTCCGAATTTGGGGATATTCCTCTCACATTCCAGACTGCTTTAGTCTTAATCTTAGGGGAGACTCACCGATTTGTCAAGTGATAACTGGAATCCACTGCTGTCCAAAAGTCTTACGCAGACCCGTTCTCTTTCCCGGAAGTACCCTCATAAGTGTCATCTACCACATTCCCATCGGGATCTACCATGTTGATGTAGCCGTCAAAATGTACCTCCAAAAGCCCTGTCCCCGTGGAAGGTTCCACTTTCTCAGACATGATCTCGTCGTACAGATCGTAGAGTGTTTCCACTGTAAATTCGTCCGTCCGCACATTGTGCATACTGTGTTCCGCCGCAAGCTCATTGGTATAATCTCTCAAAAGATACGGACCGTAGACTCCCTGATCATGATTGTAATGCATGACCAGCGGTTCCACAGACTTTGCGATTACTTTCACAGAACTTTGATCTCCCAGCTGGGTCTTCTCCAGTGTGAACTTGGCCATACCGCCCAAAAGCCCTGTCATATCCTGCTGCGTGGAAGCGAAATTTCCAAGAGAATAAAAAATCAGCATCTCATTTCCCTGGTCATCTGACATAGTGCCATAAGGCTGCAGAATATGGGGATGACCGCCAATGCAGACATCCACCCCCTGCTGCATCAGAAAAGTGGCCCACTGTTTCTCATATTCGCTTGGAACCGGATCCTCCTCATTTCCCCAGTGTGCCACAAAAATCACACAATCACTGATCTCTTTTGCCTTGCGGATATCCTCTGCCACCTGTTCTTTGTCAAAAATATTGATGACATAAGCATTCTCCCCGGAAGCCAGACAGTTATTGGTCCCGTAGGTATAATCCAGCAAGGCAATGGTAATATCGTTGACGGTGACTGTCTTAATCTCATCCCTCTCTTCCGGCGTGGCGTTTGTCCCGATAACCGTCACTTCCGGATGATTGGTCTCCCAGTAATCCAGCTCATCTTTAATCAGATCCAGACCAAAATCATCAATATGGTTAGTCGCTGTCTCGATCACATCAAACCCGGCTTTCACCACTGCGTCCCCTACTTCCTGGGGTGTGGCGAAGGAGGGATAGGAACTGATCTCATCGTGGTTTGGCGTCAGGACCGTCTCCTGATCGATGAAGGCAAGATCCGCCTCCTGGATATATTTTGTCACATGTTCGTACACATGATCATAATTCCACTTTCCGGACTCTTTCATACCAGACTCATATAATTTTGTGTGAAACAGATTATCTCCCACTGCCACAATATCTGCCGTCGTAACCTTGGGTGTGGACGCTTCCTTTTCGGCTTTCCTGGCGGCATCTTCCTTTTGTTTTGCCTCTCTTTGGGCCGGCTCTGTGATCAGAATCCGGTCTGCCTGACGAAATCCCAGACACAGAATAACCAGCACCGCAACAGAACACACAAAACTGACCTTTGACTTTTTCTTCTCCTTCTCATGAATCCATCCATTTTTTTGACTCATATCTTTTCCCCCATTGTCTCTTTTATCCAGAAATTTTGATCTATTTCAAGACTATTTTATCAAATTTTGTCAGTTCAAAAAAGTTTTCTGTATGAATATAGTTTTAAAAATACTTAACAATCATCTTAAAAAAATATTGACAATTTAATATCACCGTTTTATACTTTAAAACAGTCAAATAAGGAATCTTCAGGGCAGGGTGCAAGTCCCTACCGGTGGTATAGCCCACGAGCCGCAAGGCATGATTCGGTGACCTCAATTTTTTGACAGAAAGGGGAATTCCGAAGCCGACAGTATAGTCTGGATGAAAGAAGATAGAAGTATTGATGGATTGAGAATTGATATTTTTATTTCCAAACAAGAATGGTTAAGAGCTGCCTTGAGCTTCCGCTTCAGGCAGTTTTTTTATTGGACAAAAGTCAAAAAGCTGCCTTGCAAAGGAGGTATGTAAATTGACGGATGAATTCTACATGAAACAGGCCCTTTCCCTGGCCAAAAAAGGCTGCGGATGGGTCAGCCCCAATCCCATGGTGGGAGCTGTCATTGTCAAAAATAATCGAATCATCGGTTCCGGCTTTCATCAGAAATACGGCGGACCTCACGCTGAGAGGAACGCTCTGGCTGCCTGCGGGGAATCTCCCGCTGGCGCCACCATGTATGTCACTTTGGAGCCCTGCTGCCATCACGGCAAAACCGGTCCCTGTACCCAGGCAATCATTCAAAGCCGGATCCGCCGGGTAGTAATTGGCTCCAAAGATCCCAATCCTCTTGTCTGTGGAAAAGGAATTGAACTTCTAAGGCAGGCAGGAATTTTGGTAACCACCGATGTACTCCGGGAAGAATGTGACCGTCTGAATACGATCTTTTTTCATTTCATTCGGACCAAAACCCCCTACGTCACCATGAAATACGCTATGACTGCAGATGGAAAAATCGCCACTGCCGCCGGTGACTCTAAATGGATCACCGGTGACAAGGCCAGGCTCCATGTACACCAGACCCGGCATCAGTACTCCGGCATCATGGCCGGCGTGGGCACAGTCCTCCTCGACGACCCCCTCTTAACCTGCCGGCTTCCCGCATCCAAAAACCCTCTGCGGATTATCTGCGACACCCATCTTCGCACGCCGCTGAAATCCCGGCTGGTCTCCACAGCAGGAGAAATTCCCACTCTTTTAGCCACCTGCTGTACAGATACAGGAAAAATACAGCCTTACCTGGATACAGGATGCGAAGTTCTCACAATCCCTTCCTGTGACGGCCACGTAGACTTGAAAGTTCTGATCCGCCATCTGGGAGCCCGGGGAATTGACAGTGTCCTCCTGGAAGGCGGCATGACTTTAAACTGGTCTGCCCTCAAAGCCGGCATCGTCAAGAGTATACAGACCTATATCGCCCCGAAAATTGTAGGCGGCGCCAAGGCCAAATCTCCCATCGGCGGAGAAGGGATCCAGACACTCTCCCAGGCCTGGACGCTGACCCCTGCGTCCATACAGCACTTCGGAGACGATCTTCTCCTGGAAAGCGAGGTGGTCCCATGTTCACCGGAATCATAGAAGAAGTGGGAACTTTTCTTTCCAAAAAAAGCGGTTCCTGCTCTGCCTCTGTGACCATCGCTGCTTCCCGGATTCTGGAATCCGTTCATCTGGGGGACAGCATCTGCGTAAATGGCGTCTGTCTGACTGTCACTTCTTTTCACTCAGACTCCTTCACTGCCGACATCATGCCGGAGACCATGCGCCGGACAAATCTGGGAAGACTTCCCAATGGCAGTCCCGTCAATCTGGAGAGAGCCATGGCTCTTGGCGGCCGTTTCGGCGGACATATTATCACCGGCCATATCGACGGGACCGGTGTGATTCAGTCCGTCCGCCGGGAGGACAATGCCATCTGGTATACCATACGGACCTCCCCGGATATTCTTCGCTATATCATTCCCAAAGGCTCCGTGGCCATTGACGGAATCAGCCTGACCGTGGCTGAGGTGAATGACGCCTGTTTTCGCATCTCCATGATTCCCCACACAGCTCTGAGCACTGCTCTGAGTCAGAAAAGAACCGGGGACACGGTCAATCTGGAAAATGATTGTGTCGGAAAATATGTGGAAAAACTTCTTGGAATCTCCCGGGAGCAGCCCCGCTCTGTCTGGGAAAGCCTGAAAAACTGACTGAAGGAGGAAAGACAATGATTACTTTTCATACCATCGAAGAAGCCCTGGAGGATCTGCGCCAGGGGAAAATGATTCTGGTGACAGACGATGAGAACCGTGAAAATGAGGGAGATTTGATTTGCAGTGCCCAGTATGCCACCACGGAAAATGTAAATTTCATGGCAACCCATGGAAAAGGGTTGATCTGTATGCCCATGAGTGAAGATCTGTGCCGGAAACTGGATTTTCCCCAGATGGTGGCCTCCAACACAGACAACCATGAGACTGCCTTCACCGTATCCGTAGATCACGTGAGCACCACCACCGGAATTTCCGCCCAGGAAAGGGGCATCACAGCCCGGGCCTGCGTGGATGACCACACAAAACCGGAAGATTTCCGCCGTCCAGGTCATATGTTTCCTCTCATGTCCAGACCGGGCGGTGTTCTGGAACGGGGCGGACACACCGAGGCCACCGTGGATCTCATGCGCCTGGCAGGTCTGAAGGAATGCGGCCTTTGCTGTGAGGTTATGCGGGAAGACGGTACCATGATGCGGACCAAAGAACTGTATGCGATGGCACAGAAATATCATCTGAAATTTATCACCATCCGCGCTCTCCAAGACTACCGCAAGAAGCATGACTGCCTGATATCCCGGGAGGCTGTCGTCAAAATGCCCACAAAATATGGCAATTTCATGGCCTATGGCTATGTGAACAAGCTGAACCAGGAACACCACATCGCCCTTGTAAAAGGAGAAATCAAAGACGGCAGGAATCTCCTGTGCCGGGTTCACTCAGAATGCCTCACCGGAGATACCTTCGGCTCCCTTCGATGTGACTGCGGTCAGCAGCTGGCTGCCGCGATGACGCAGATCGAAAAAGAAGGGAGAGGGATTCTCCTCTATATGCGTCAGGAAGGAAGAGGAATCGGCCTGATCAATAAGCTGCGTGCCTATGAACTCCAGGAAAAAGGAATGGATACTCTGGATGCCAATCTGGCCCTGGGATTTCGAGCTGATCTGAGAGAATACTTCATCGGCGCTCAGATTTTACGGGATCTCGGCGCAAAAACCCTGCGCCTGCTTACCAATAATCCGGACAAAGTCTACCAGCTGGAGGATTATGGAATCGAAATCATTCAGCGAGTTCCTCTCCAGATGGAGGAGACCGCCTATGATCGCGCTTATCTGAAAACCAAACAGATCCGTATGGGACATATTTTGAATTACAAATAGGAGGAGATTTATGAAAATCATTGAAGGAAATCTGGTCGCACAGAACATCAAAATCGGAATCGTTGTGTCTCGTTTCAACGAATTTATCACTTCCAAGCTTCTCTCTGGAGCTTTCGACGGCCTGGTTCGCCATGAAGTGCCTGAGGAAGATATCCATGTCGCCTGGGTCCCGGGAGCCTTTGAAATTCCTCTCGCCGCATCAAAAATGGCCAACAGCGGAAATTACGACGCCATCATCTGCCTGGGAGCCGTCATCCGCGGAAGCACCTCCCATTACGACTATGTATGTAATGAAGTCTCCAAAGGAATTGCCCAGGTCTCCCTCTCCAGCGGCATCCCCGTGCTTTTCGGGGTTCTCACCACAGAGAATATCGAGCAGGCGATTGAGAGAGCCGGTACCAAATCCGGCAACAAAGGCTATGACTGTGCTCTTGGCGCAATTGAAATGGTCAATCTGCTGCGCAATCTGTAATTTCCATAAACCCGACAAAAAAAGACCCGCCTCACAAACGAGGCGGGTCTTGAATCTTTTTATTTGTAATTTACAATCTTGCCAAAGTCTGGTTTCAGGGAAGCTCCTCCCACCAGTCCTCCATCGATATCCGGCTGAGCGAACAGTTCCGGAGCAGTTGCAGCGTTTACAGATCCGCCATACTGGATACGGATGGCATCTGCAGTAGCCTGATCATAGATCTCAGCGATACAAGCACGAATTCCCGCGCATACTTCCTGTGCCTGCTCTGTAGTAGCAGTCTTACCGGTTCCAATGGCCCAGATTGGCTCATATGCGATCACAGCGGTCTTTGCCTGATCTGCAGTGACACCCTGGAATCCAACTTTCACCTGCTGACGGATGAAATCCATGGTCACACCCTGCTCTCTCTGAGTCAGAGTCTCTCCGCAGCACATAATCGGGGTGATTCCATGCTCAAATGCTTTTAACATTTTCTTGTTGACTGTCTCACTGGTCTCAGCGAAATATTCTCTTCTCTCAGAATGTCCCAGAACTACATATTTCACTCCCACATCGGTGAGCATTGCAGGAGAAATCTCTCCGGTGTAAGCACCTTTCTCCTCAAAATACATATTCTCAGCGCCGACCTGGATGTTAGAACCCTTTGCCGCTTCCATAACCGGGATGATGTCAATCGCCGGTACACAGAAAACTACATCCACTTCATCGTTGACTACCAGAGGTTTCAGAGTATTTACCAGTTCTACAGCCTCGCTGGGAGTCATGTTCATCTTCCAGTTTCCGGCAATAATCTTTCTTCTTGACATAATTCTATCTCCTTCTTCCGCTCTTATTTATCGTTGGCAGCTGCCACACCCGGCAGTTCTTTTCCTTCCAGGAATTCCAGGGAAGCTCCGCCGCCGGTGGAAATATGGCTCATCTTATCTCCGAATCCAAGCTGGTTCACTGCCGCAGCAGAGTCACCGCCGCCAATGATTGTCACTGCGTCCGTATCGGCCAGAGCTTTTGCCACTGCGATTGTACCAGCCGCCAGAACCGGATTCTCAAATACGCCCATCGGTCCGTTCCATACTACTGTCTTGGCAGATTTCACTGCATCCGCATACAGTTTCGCAGTCTCTGTTCCGATATCAAGTCCCAGCATATCCGCAGGAATCGCGTCCACAGAGACATTTGTTACCTCGATCTGTGCATCGATGGGATCCGGGAAAGCCGGAGCAACTGCTGAATCCACTGGAAGCATCAGAGTCTTACCCAATTTCGCTGCCTTGTCAATCATCTCTTTACAATAATCCAGTTTGGAATCATCTACCAGAGATTTTCCGATCTCTTTGCCCTGTGCTTTCAGGAAAGTATATGCCATACCGCCGCCGATGATCAGAGTATCGCATTTCTCCAGAAGATTGGAAATTACGTTCAGCTTATCTGCCACTTTCGCGCCGCCCAGGATAGCAACAAAGGGACGGGTTGGTTTTTCCACCGCATTGCCAAGGAAATCAATCTCTTTTTGCATCAGATAACCAACCACTGCTGTGTCCACATACTTGGTCACTCCCACATTGGAACAGTGTGCTCTGTGTGCGGTTCCGAATGCGTCATTTACAAATACATCACACAGGGAAGCCAGCTCTTTGCTGAATGCCTCTCCGTTCTTAGTCTCCTCCGCGCGGTAACGGGTGTTCTCCAGCAGAACCACATCGCCGTCTTTCATCGCCTCCACAGCTGCCTTTGCGTTCGCTCCCACAACTTCCGGATCAGCTGCAAATTTTACTTCCTGTCCCAGAAGTTCAGACAGGCGCGCTGCAACCGGAGCCAGTGACAGTTCCGGTTTCGGCTCTCCCTTCGGTTTGCCCAGGTGAGAACACAGAATTACTTTTCCGCCGTCAGCGATCAGCTTCTTGATTGTGGGAAGAGCAGCTACCAGACGGTTCTCATCTGTGATCTTTCCATCTTTCAGCGGGACGTTGAAATCACAGCGTACCAGGACTCTCTTGCCCTTCACATTAATGTCATCAACAGATTTTTTATTCAGCATGTTTCTTCCTCCTATACACAGCTTTCAAAATTAAAGTAAAAGGGATCCGGCCCCTCTGTGACCGGACCCCTAATGAGTCTTATAATTACAGTAATGTTCCGAAATGTTTGATTGTTCTTACCATCTGGCTGGTGTAAGAGTTCTCATTGTCATACCAGGAAACAACCTGAACCTCTGTGGTTCCGTTGTCCAGCGGCAGTACCATAGTCTGAGTTGCATCAAACAGAGAACCATATTTCATACCAACGATATCGCTGGATACGATCTCATCCTCGTTGTATCCGAAGGACTCATTGGATGCTGCTTTCATAGCTGCGTTGATCTGATCAACAGTAACATTTCCTTCAACAACAGCGGTCAGAATTGTTGTAGAACCGGTTGGAGTAGGAACACGCTGAGCAGAACCGATCAGTTTGCCGTTCAGTTCCGGGATAACCAGACCGATTGCTTTTGCAGCGCCTGTGCTGTTCGGTACAATGTTAACAGCTGCTGCACGGGATCTTCTCAGATCGCCTTTTCTCTGAGGTCCGTCCAGAGTCATCTGATCTCCTGTATATGCGTGGATTGTACACATAATACCGGATTTGATCGGAGCCAGATCATTCAGTGCTTTTGCCATTGGTGCCAGGCAGTTTGTTGTACAGGAAGCAGCTGAAATGATATTGTCTTCTTTTGTCAATTTATCATGATTTACGTTGTAAACGATAGTTGGCAGATCGTTACCTGCTGGTGCAGAAATGACAACTTTCTTAGCGCCTGCTTTGATGTGTGCAGATGCTTTTTCTTTGGAGGTGTAGAATCCGGTGCACTCCAGAACTACATCAACGCCGATTTCTCCCCATGGAAGTTCGGAAGCGTCTGCTTTTGCGTAAATTTTGATTTCTTTTCCGTCTACGATGATGGAATCCTCACCTGCAGAAACTTTGTCTGCCAGTGCATATCTTCCCTGAGTAGAGTCATATTTCAGAAGATGTGCCAGCATTTTCGGGGATGTCAAGTCGTTGATTGCAACAACTTCGTAGCCCTCAGCTCCGAACATCTGTCTGAATGCCAGACGACCGATACGTCCAAATCCATTAATTGCAACTTTTACTGCCATGTTAAATTCCTCCTATGATGATTGATTTTTTTTACCTATGTGTATCACACAAGTTAGCTTCAACCCTGTATGTTATTGTAACCAAGTTTGTCAAAAAATTCAAGACTATTTTCGAAAAAATCTCCCGTTTGGCAATTTTATGACTCAATCGGCCATTCCCCAGCCCATAATAGTGCGAAACGCCTCCTCATATGTTATACTGATAGAGAATGACTATGTCTGACAAAAATTTACAGAAATGGAGGCTTTTCATTTATGCACAGAAACCTTGTAAGTGATATCCATCTGCACTCTTCTTTTTCCGGAGACAGTGACACCCCCATGGAGGAAATGATTCTGTCCGGAATCCAAAAGGGACTGCGCCAGATGTGTTTCACAGAACATCTGGACATGGACTACCCTTATCATCCGGAAGACTTTGTAGACTTTTCCCTGGATGTCGATCAGTATGAGAAGGATTTTCTGGAACTGAAACACAAATACCAGGGACAGATTGAACTTTTGTTTGGAATTGAACTCGGGCTTCAGCCCCATCTGTATGATTCCTGCCAGGAGCTTCTGCACAGACATTCCTTTGACTTTGTGATCGGCTCCTCCCACACAGCTTATGGAGAGGATCCCTACTACAGCGACTGTTTTTTCCGCGGAAAAACCGAACAGGAAGCCTACCATCAATACTTTGAATCTATTCTGGAGAACCTGAATATTTTCGCCGATCTCATAGACACCTACGGACATATTGACTATGTTGTCCGCTACGGTCCCAACCGGAATCTTAACTATTCCTATGAGACTTACCGGGATATTCTGGATCCCATCCTCCATACACTCATAGAAAAAAAAGTAGCCCTCGAGGTGAACACCGGAGGGCTGAAATACGGACTCGGACACCCGAACCCGTGTGAAGAAATTATTCAGAAATACTATGAATTCGGCGGACGGCTTATCACCATCGGCTCCGATGCGCACAGCCCGGAATATTTGGCCTATGAATTTCCGAAAATCGAGAAAATGCTGAAGGAATTCGGATTTACTCACTACACCATTTTCCGCCAGAGAGAGCCTGTCCTCCTTCCGCTGTGATCAGGATCTGGCAAACCGTCTCTTCTTTCTCCGGGATTTCTGATACATCCTGCGCAGCAAAGATGTGATTCCGTCGATCACCACAGGAGAAAAAATCATCAGCATGAACACCAGAATAATCATGCCGAATTCCAGAGCTTTCAGATTCAGCAGATTCTGCAGAATCAAGGCTCCTCCGAAGAAGATCACCTGCATCCCGTAGATCACTACTTTCCGGTAGGTCGTCAGCGGAGAGTAGACCGTCTTCAAAGCCGCCATATAATTCCACCCTGTTACCAGGAAGCAGGCGGTATTCAGCATCTCATTGGATTTATAGATATCCTGGCACACCAGCATAACCGCAAAAACACAGGCCGTGATGGTCACTGCCGCCGGGAATGCATTCAGGAATACATGCCGCAGAAAAGTCTTGTCCAGGCGTTCATAATTGCCCTCCTGGGCAAGCAGGAAGGTGGGGATTCCCACGGCACAGGCACTGATCAAAGACATCTGGATCGGCTCAAAAGGATAACTCTCTCCGAAAAAGATCGTCAAAAGCGACAGGCACACAGAAAAAATGGTCTTGATCAGAAACATGGAAGCCGCAGTCCGGATATTGTTGACCACCTTTCTTCCCTGATTCACAATGTGGGGCATCGCGCCAAAATTAGAATCCAGCAGCACCACATTGGCAATATTCTTGGCCGCGTCACTTCCAGAGGCCATGGCCACACTGCAGTCCGCCTCTTTCAGAGCCAGAACATCATTGACACCGTCACCAGTCATCGCCACTGTATGGCCGTGTTTTTGCAGGGCCAGAACCATCTCTTTTTTCTGCTGGGGTGTCACCCTTCCGAAGACACTGCACTCATTCACCGCTTTCTCCAGCTCCTGAGGACTGGTGAGCGTGGTGGCGTCCACATAATTCCCGGCGTTTTTCAGTCCGGCTTTCTTTGCAATGGCAGAGACTGTCACCGGATCGTCTCCGGATATGACTTTCAGATCAACCCCCTGGCTGTCAAAGAAAGCTAAGGTCTCCGGCGCCTCCTGCCGGATCACATCCGTCAGCAGCAACACTGCACAGACAGACAACTCACAGGGAAGCTGACTTCCGTTTGCAATCTGCCGACTGTGAGCCAACAGCAGCAGCCGGTAGCCCTGCGCCGCATATTTTTGACAAAGCTCCATCAGCTTTTCATTTCCATCCGGGAACAGGAACTGCGCAGCACCCATCAGGTATGTCCCCTTCTCGGCAAAACTGGCACCACTGTATTTCCGGTCTGAGGAAAAAGGAATGGCGTGATCCAGGGTAAATTCCTTGCTGGGGCGGAAGCGTTCCCGCAATGCGTCTGATGTGGCATTGCTGTCTGCGAGAACATTCATGAGATTTCCCATAATCTGTTCGATCTGCTCCACACTCAGCGTCAAATCCTGTTCTTCTTCCCCGTCATCTGTCTGAACAGCGGGTTCCTTCTTCTCCCTGGTTTCTTCTGCTATTTTCTCTTCTTCCTTCTCCTTTTCTGCCGGTTCTTCTTGTGCCGGTTCTTCTTCGTACTCTTTCGTATTCAGAGGAATCACCTGCTCCACACACATACTGCCTTCTGTGATTGTTCCCGTCTTATCCAGACAGAGGGTGTCCACCCTGGCCAGCGTCTCAATGCAGTACAATTCCTGAACCAGTGTTTTCCGGTTTGCCAGGTATAAGGCTCCAAGTGTCAGTGCCACACTGGTCAGAAGAACCAGTCCTTCCGGTATCATTCCGAGAACACCTGCCACGGTGCTGACCACAGAATTCCGGAAGGTATCGCCCACAATCGCATACTGTTTGTAGAATAGCAGAATTCCCAGAGGCAGAATGATGATACTGATGACTTTCAAAATCCGGTTCAGAGAATTCCGAAGCTCTGAATTATGTTTTTTGAATTCTTTTGCCTCTCTGGTGATCTGGGACGCATAATTATCCTTTCCCACATGGACCACCTGACAGCAGGCCGATCCGGAAGTGAGAAAGCTTCCTGAGAACAGCTCATCTTTGACCGTCTTCTCCAGATTATCGGCCTCGCCGGTCAGCAGCGACTCATTGACTTCCACGCTTCCCTCCAGAATCACCGCATCTGCCGGCACCTGATCTCCGCTCTTTAAGTAAATCACATCGTCCAGCACCAGCTCTTCCGTGGGAATGGACCATTTCTTACCATCCCGCAGAACCACGGCCTTACTCGCTGTCAGAATCGCCAGTTTATCGATCGTCTTCTTCGCCCGGACTTCCTGCACAATGCCGATCACCGTGTTAATCACGATAATGCCCATAAACAGACTGTTTTTATATGACCCGACAATCAAAATCAGAACCAGAAGAACCACATTCAGAAAGTTAAAAAACGTCAGTGTATTCTCCCGGATGATCTGTTTGTAGGTCCTCGTGTTTGGCGAGTCGCTCACATTCACCTGTCCGGCTTGAATCCTCTCTTCAATTTGTTCTTTTGTCAGTCCCGTCATATCTCACCATTCCCTAACTCTTAGATTCGTCCTGTAATGGTACCTCCCGCTGCCACACAGCCATCCCGGTAAAAGACAACTGCCTGTCCCGGTGTCACAGCTCTCTGCGGTTCCGAAAAACGGCAGACTGCCTCATCCACTGACAGTACTTTCTCGATCACGCAGGGAGCCCCTTTATGGTTATAGCGGATTTTCGCTGTGAATTCCATGCCTTCCTCGAACCGCTCAACTCCCATAAAATTAAGTTTCTCACAACGCAAAGCAGGCGCAAACACATCTTCACTCTCACCAATCACCACCTCATTGGTCTTTGGACGGATCTCCGTCACAAACACCGGATGGCCCATGGATAAGTTCAGTCCTTTGCGCTGTCCTATCGTATAATGTATAATTCCTCTGTGTTTTCCCAGAACTGTTCCGTCTGCCGTCACAAAGTTGCCTTCCGGGATCTCCACGCCATTGCGCTTCCGGATGAATTTGGCATAATCGTGATCCGGAATAAAACAGATTTCCTGGCTGTCCGGCTTATCTGCCACCTTCAGGCCAATCTGCGCGGCAATCCTGCGGATTTCATCCTTCGTATAATCTCCCACCGGCATCTGTGTGTGCGCCAGCTGCTCCTGAGTCAGATTATAAAGAGCATATGTCTGGTCTTTTGCCGATGAGTCACAGGCGCGAAGAGTATAACGCCCATTCTCCAGACGGGCAATCTTCGCGTAATGTCCTGTGGCGATATACTCCGCCCCCAGCTGTCTTGCCTTGGCGAGAAGTGCTTCCCATTTCACAAAACGGTTGCAGACCACGCAGGGATTGGGAGTCCGCCCTGCCAGGTATTCTCTGGAGAAATAATCCATGACATGCTGGGAAAATTCTTTCTGAAAATCCACCACATAATAGGGAATTCCAAGTGCCTGGGCCACTTCCCGCGCATCCTTTGTCACCTCCGGACTTCCTCCCGCCGCCGGATCTGTATCCTCTTCATCCTCCGGCGTCCAGGTCTGCATCGTGACTCCGATCACCTCATATCCCTTCTGCTTGAGAAGATAGGCTGCCACGGAGGAGTCCACTCCTCCTGACAACCCGATCACTACTTTTTTCCCCGCCATCAATAATCTTCCTCTTCTTCCTCTTCACCCTCGTGAATATCAGATTTGGGCTTCTCCAGGCCTTCGATCTTGATTCCATGCTTCTCCGCGTAATCCCACAGTGCGGCATGAATGGCTTCCTCTGCCAGAAGAGAGCAGTGCACTTTCACCGGAGGAAGTCCATCTAAAGCCTCCATCACTGCCTTGTTGGTCACCTGCAGAGCTTCCTGTATATTTTTCCCCTTCACAAGTTCCGTCGCCATACTGCTGGTGGCAATTGCCGCTCCGCATCCAAAGGTCTTAAATTTACAGTCACGGATAATCTGATTCTCATCAATATCCAGATAAATTCTCATGATATCTCCACACTTCGCGTTTCCTACCGTTCCCACGCCGCTGGGATTCTCAATCTCACCAACGTTTCTCGGATTCTGAAAATGATCCATTACTTTTTCACTGTACATATCAATTCCTCCTGTGTCTACTCTTACAATATCTCAATTTTCGCGCTTCTCGTCAATTATAATTTTGTTTTTTTCACAATTGTTTATTTATTTTTTATGAATTTGCATTTTTCTTTACAAAATCTTCATAGAGTGGTGACATACTGCGCAGTCTCGCAACGATCTCTTTTAATTTTTCCACCACATAATCCAGCTCTTCCTTCGTTGTCTCCTCACTCAGGGTCAAGCGCAGGGAGCCGTGAGCAATCTCATGGGGCAGCCCGATCGCCAGCAGAACGTGAGAAGGATCCAGAGAACCTGAAGTGCAGGCGGAGCCGCTGGAAGCACAGATTCCTGCTCCATCCAGGAAAATCAGCAGAGATTCTCCCTCTATAAACTGAAAACTGATATTCACATTATTCGGCAGTCTCTTCACCGGATCTCCATTCAGCCGGCAGTAAGGAATCTCCTTCGTAATTCTCTGAATCAGATAATCCCGAAGCAAAGTCTCAGCCTTCGCTCTCTCATCAAGGGTTCTGGCCGCCCTCTCGGCCGCTGCTCCATACCCCACAATTCCAGGTACATTCTCTGTGCCGGCCCGGCGTTTTCTCTCCTGGGCTCCTCCGTGGATGAAGGAACGGATCTTCACACCTTTGCGGATATACAGAAATCCGATTCCCTTCGGTCCGTTGATTTTGTGAGCGCTGGAACTCAACATATCGATGTGGTACTCGTCCACATTGATGGGAATCTGGCCAAAGGCCTGCACCGCATCCGTGTGGAAATAGATCCCATGCTCCTTTGCAATCTGTCCAATCTCTTTGATGGGCTGAATGGTTCCAATTTCATTGTTGGCGAACATCACAGAGATCAGTATTGTCTGCGGTGTGATCGCCTTCTCCAGCTCCTCCAGTTTCACCACACCATTCTCGTCCACATCCAGATAAGTAATTCTGGCTCCCCGATATTTCTCCAGATACTCACAGGTGTGCAAAATAGCGTGATGTTCAATCTTCGTGGTAATGATATGATTTCCTTTATTCTGCAGCAGTTCATAAGTCGCCTTCAAAGCCCAGTTATCTGCCTCGCTGCCGCCTCCCGTGAAGTAAATCTCCTTGGGATTCGCGCCGATAACCGATGCGATCTGCTCTCTCGCATGGTCAATCGCCTCTTTGCTGGTTCCCGCCAGACTGTAAATACTGGAAGGATTCCCGTAATTTTCTGTAAAAAACGGAAGCATTGCATCTACAACTTCCGGTGCTGTCTTCGTCGTTGCCGCATTATCCAGATATATTAATTGATTCATAACTTTATTCCTTTCCATTTAATTTTTTACTCTCCTGAACCAGTTCCTCAATCATGATCGTGTCCACCGCCTGACTGATACTGTCATTGATTCTCTTCCAGACATATTTCGTGACACATGTCGGTGCCGCCTCACAGGCCGGGACCTCATCATTGCCTGGACAGTTCACTGCCTCCAGATCTCCTTCCAAAGCCCTCAGCACATCTCCCACAGAAATTGTTGAAGGCGGCTTTGCCAGACGGTATCCTCCTGCCGCTCCCCGTATGCTGGTGACTATGCCTGCCCGGCGCATCTTCCCCACCAACTGCTCCAGATAACTGACAGAAATGTTCTGACGGTTCGCAATACTTTGAATAGAGACTGTCCCATTTTCGCTGTGAACTGCAAGATCCACCAGGGCTCTCAGTCCATATCTTCCTTTCGTCGACAATTTCATATTCTATCCTTCTTTTATTTCCGAGTATTTTACTGCGATTTCTTCTTAACTGTATCATTGTATCCAGGTTCTGTCAAGGGGATTTTTGGAATATACTGAACAAAAAGGGTAAAATTTTATGAGACCGAAACAACAAATTCTCTGGGGGACTTTCATCCTCACCGCCGCAGGGTTTCTGAGCCGGCTGATGGGCTTCTTCTATAAAATATTCCTCTCTCACGCAATTGGTGCACAGGAGCTTGGAATCTATCAGCTTGTTTTTCCGATCCAGGCTCTCAGCCTGTCCCTCACCGTGTCGGGAATGTCCACGGCCATCTCCCGTTTTGCGGCCGGCAAATCCGCGATCCATGATCAGAAGGGAGCCCACGATCTTTTCCTCGCAGGCACAGGTTTTTCCTTCCTGTTCACCAGCCTGATCGCCTGGTTCGTTCACCAGAACGCTGACATGATAGCCAGCCTCTTTTTACAGGATCCAAGGACGGCCTCCCTGCTGAGAATCGTTACCTGGGCCTTGCCCCTTGCCGCTCTCCACGCCTGCGTCAACGCATATTTTTACTCTCAGAAAAGAACTTCTCTGCCTGCTCTTGGCCAGCTTCTGGAACAGGTTGTGCGGATCTCAACCGCCTGTCTGGCTTACCTGTATCTCCTATCACTGGGAGTGACTCCTTCTGCCTGGATCGCGGTCATTGGCATTTTTACCGGAGAACTCTTTTCCGTAATCTTCGCGCTTTTTATCTTCATGCTTCATCATCGGAAAGAGCAGATTTCTCTGTTTCCGGTACGCACTCCGCTCACCCACCTGGGCAATCTGTTCACCATGTATCTGCCCTTGACCGCCAACCGTCTGATCACAACCTTTCTTACCTCCATCGAATCCATTCTCATCCCCTCCAGGCTGATTCTGCACGGATATTCCAGGGCAGAATCCCTTAGTATCTACGGAACCCTCACGGGAATGGCCCTGCCGCTGATTCTTTTTCCCAACGCAATCACCAACTCAGTCTGTGTCATGCTGCTGCCATCCATCGCTCAGCTGCAGGCTCTGGAACAGAACAAAAAAATCCGCCAGGCCGTGGAGATCACCATCCAATGCTGTCTGCTCCTTGGGTTCTCCTGCACAGGTTTCTTTGCCGTTTTTGGCGGCTTCCTAGGCAGGTTTCTCTTTCACAGCTCCAACGCCGGCCTGTTCATCCGGACTTTGGCTTTTGTCTGTCCCTTTCTCTATTTGAATGCTGCTCTGAACACAATCCTGAATGGCCTTGGAAAGACGGGGATCTGCCTTTTCCACAGCATCCTGGGTATCTCCCTGAGACTTTTTTGTGTAATCTGGGTTATTCCACACCAGGGCATTCACGGATATCTCTGGGGCGTGCTGGCAGGCGAAGTGCTGATCACTCTGCTGCACCTTACTGCACTGAACCGTCTGATCACCTTCGACATTCATCTCTTCTCTCCCAGAACACTGTATCACTATCTTCGCTCCCGGTAACCATGCTTTTTCTCTTACACGGATCAAAAAAAGCTATGCAGGGCCACATTCAAGGCCTTTGCATAGCTTATCTTCTCGGATGCGCTTTCATATACACATCCCGGATACGGTTTTCATTCAAATTCAGGTACATCTGGGTGGAAGAGATGTCCGAATGCCCCAGCATTTCCTGGAGACTCTTGATATCTGCCCCATTCTGGAGCATATGTGCCGCAAAAGAATGCCGCAGCGTGTGCGGTGTGATATCCGCCGTAATCCCGGCCTCCGCCGCATATCTTTTCAAAACCTTCCAAAATCCCTGGCGGCTCATGACCTTTCCGGAACAGTTGGGAAACAAGATGCCACTCTCCGGCTCTCCCGGAAACTCTCCCCTTCCCTCTCTCAGATACTGATCCAATGCCTCTTTGCAGGTATTTCCAAAGGGAATGATCCGTTCCTTCGCCCCGTCACTGCAATCCACATATCCCAGCTTCAGATTCACATCAGACACTTCCAGATGAATCAGCTCACTCACCCTCATTCCTGTAGCGTAGAGCAATTCCATCATCGCCTTGTCCCTCAGTCCTTTTGCTGTCCTAAGACAGGGCTGACGCAGCAGAAGATCCACCTCCTCCACGGTCAAGATCTCCGGCGCTTTTTTCTCCACTTTGGGCGGACGCAGATTCTCCGAAGGATCACTCTCGATCCGGTGCATCTTAAATAAGAACTGATAAAAAGACCTCATGGAAGCAACACTCCGTGAGATCGTAGAAGCTGCGAATTGATTTTCCCGAAGATAGTTCAGATACCCGTTCAGATCTGTGGCTGTCGCCCTGGCAGGATCCTCCACCCCTCTTTTTTCCAGATAAGCCTCCATTTTGTTCAGATCCCTCTCATAAGAAACCTCCGTATTCTTGGAAGTCTGCTTGATATTATGCAGATAGATGATAAACTCTCGAATTACGCTTTTCATTCCTTACATACCCTGTTTCTTTCACACTGATAGGATCATTATACGCAGATTATGTCAGAAAAGCAATTGCTTTTTTCCTAAAAAATTTTCACATGGGATAAAACAAAATCCAGTACAAAAGGATTGACAAAACTTTCCAGAATCATGCCTCCCAGATAGAGACAAAGGCTTCCCCAGAACATTTTTTGACGCAAGAGAGAATCCTTCTTATTCCTCCCATCTTTCTTCACAAATCTGCCGGATCTCTGGGCCAGAATACTCATCAGGAAAATCACGGAGGGAATGTAACACAAAAATTGAGGGAACAGCAGGGCCGCCCCGCAAAAAATCCCCAAAATTCCAAACTGCAGGATAGATAAAGTCAGAATGACTCCCACAAGTATCCCCAGCGCAGCAGTACTGAAGACTGCCACCGGAACTCCCCATGGAGAAAAGCCAGCCAGCAGGCAAATAAAAAGCCAGCTTCCATGGTGTCTGAGGACATAGAAAAAATATTCTGCCTGTGCCAGTTCTCTCCTTGCGGACTGAAACAGAATAAACATTCCCAGAAGGTTGCCCTGGCCGGGGATGGCTTCCCAGAAAATATTGATCCCCAGCGCACCGGCTCCAAATGCGGTCCAGAACAAAATCAGGAAAAATCCAGGCGTCAACTCCCATGAAAATGGCTTCTTCTCTCTCATTCACTCACCTCTTTGGAGTGTATGCGTTTACCGGCTTGTCACAGAACCAAAAGGTTGCGGTAAGATTTTGGAATATAAAAAACCGAGTCTCCCTTTTGAGGATTCTCGGTTTTCTCTCATTTGCTCAAGAACTTTTTTACTTCGCGTAGTCCACCACACGGCTCTCCCGAATCACATTCACCTTAATCTGACCCGGGTATTCCAGTTCTGCCTCGATCTGTTTCGCGATATCTCTCGCGAGCAGAACCATATCTGCATCGCTGACATGATCTGGAACCACCATCACACGGATTTCCCTACCTGCCTGAATAGCAAAAGACTTCTCCACACCTTTGAACTGGTTGGCAATGTCTTCCAACTGTTTTAATCTGTTTGTATATGTCTCCAGGGTCTCTCTTCTTGCACCCGGCCTTGCCGCGGAAATGGCATCCGCCGCCTGGACGATACATGCAATCAATGACTCTGGCTCGCAATCTCCGTGATGCGCAGCCACCGCATTGATGACAAGAGGAGATTCCTTATATTTTTTACATAAGTCAACGCCGATCTGAATATGAGAACCTTCCACTTCATGATCAATGGATTTACCAATATCATGGAGCAGACCAGCGCGTTTTGCCATACGTACATCAACCCCAACTTCTCCGGCTAAAAGACCAGAAAGCTGAGCAACTTCAATGGAATGCTTCAACGCATTCTGTCCATAACTGGACCGGAACTTCATTCTTCCCAGAAGCCGTATCAGCTCCGGATGAATGCCATGCACTCCCACATCAATGGCAGCGTTTTCACCTTCTTCGCGGATCATCGCTTCCACTTCTTTTTGTGCTTTCTCCACCATCTCTTCAATTCGAGCTGGATGGATTCGTCCGTCTACGATCAATTTTTCCAATGCAATACGTGCAATTTCTCTCCGAATTGGATCAAATCCTGACAGAACCACCGCTTCCGGTGTATCATCGATAATCAAATCCACTCCTGTCAGTGTCTCCAGTGTTCGAATATTCCGTCCTTCCCGTCCGATAATTCTTCCCTTCATCTCATCACTTGGGAGCTGAACTACCGAAATTGTTGTCTCAGAAACATGGTCCACGGCACATTTCTGAATCGCAGTCACCACATACTCTTTGGCTTTTTTGTTAGCTTCCTCTTTTGCTTTGCTCTCCAATTCCTTGTAAAGCTTCGCAACATCAACTTTTACATCGTCTTCAACAGATTTTAACAATTGTTCTTTTGCTTGTTCGGAGGTAAGACCTGAAATTCTTTCCAGTTCCCGTACTCCTTGTTCTTCCAGTTCGCCTACGCGTTTTTCCTTTTTCTGTAAATCAGCTATTCTTGCTGTACATTCCGCTTCCCGCTTTTCAATCACGTCAGCCTTTTTGTCAACCGCTTCTTCCTTGGACAGCACCCGCTTCTCATACTTCTGCAATTCTGCTCTTCGCTCTTTTGTCTCTTTCTCAAGCTCATTGCGAGTGCGCAGAGATTCCTCTTTTACCTCTAAAAGGGCTTCTCTTTTCTTAGATTCCGCTGATTTCAGGGCTTCGTCTATGATGCCTCTTGCTTTTTCCTCTGCCGTCCCGATAACTTCTGCGTCCTTTCTAGTCTTGTTATCGATCGCCACCTTATAGGTTACAGGGATTGCAATAAGTAGCGCAACTACAGCGACAACTGCAACAATTATCACACTTGCCACAGGAGCACCTCCTTATTAAATTTTCATTGTACAATCACAACAATACAAGTTTATATTGTTTTCGAAATTATGTCAAGTTTTTCTAATTATTTTTTCAGTTTTCCAGACCATCTGACTGGCAGATATCTTCCTCTTCCAGAACACTTCGGATGTCATCATAGCGAAACCCTTTTCTTGCGAGAAATCCGTATAATCTGCGCATCTGCCCCACATCCAGCCTGCTTCCGGGCTCATATTTTTTCAAAACCTGACGCCGGATCAAAGAACGCTCATCCGGACTTTCATCGGCGGACACTTCTGCCCAGGCTTCCTCAATAATCTCTTTGGACACACCTTTCTGATACAGCTCCTGAAAAAGTTTCTGCCGGCTTTTCATCTGAAGACGGTATGCCAGATAATTCCTGGCATACCGTCCATCATCCACATATCCATAGGACTTCACATAATCCACTGCCGCGTCCACAGCTTTGGGCGGAAATCCATTCTGGGCCAGCTTCTGTCTCAGATTCCTCTCGCTTCGGTCCATCTGCTCCAAAAGACGCATGGCTTTCTGCTTCGCCTTCCTGATCACAGCCTCCTGGCTGTCTTCCTCCTGTCTCATACTTCCTCAGGCTTTTCTGTCTCAGGCTCTGACTGCTCCTGGGGATCTTCCTCAATCAGATGATGGAAAACCCTCACCTTGTGATCAATCTCCTGGAAGACCTCCGGATGCTCTTTCAGATAGAGTTTGGCGTTCTCACGGCCCTGCCCGATCTTCTCTCCCTGGTAGGCATACCAGGCACCGCTCTTGTTGACCACATTGCAGGCCGCGGCCAGATCCAGCACATCCCCTTCTTTGGAAATTCCCTCACCGAACATGATATCAAATTCTGCTGTTTTAAAAGGAGGCGCAACCTTGTTCTTGACCACTTTGACCTTCGTGCGGTTGCCCACAAATTCACTGCCCTGCTTCAGACTCTCTCCCTTTCTGACTTCCAGGCGGATAGAAGAATAGAATTTCAAAGCTCTTCCTCCTGTGGTCGTCTCCGGATTTCCGAACATCACGCCCACTTTCTCACGCAGCTGGTTGATAAAGAGGACAATACAGTTGGACTTGCTAATCACAGCCGTCAGCTTTCTGAGTGCCTGGGACATCAGACGTGCCTGAAGCCCCACATGGGAATCTCCCATATCTCCGTCAATCTCTGCCTTGGGCACTAACGCCGCCACAGAGTCCACAATCACAATATCCACTGCCCCGGAGCGCACCATCGTCTCTGTGATCTCCAAAGCCTGCTCCCCGCTGTCAGGCTGTGAGATATACAGATTGTCAATGTCCACTCCGATATTCTTGGCATAGACCGGATCCAGGGCATGCTCCGCATCGATAAATCCGGCGATTCCGCCTCTCTTCTGTACCTCGGCCACCATGTGAAGGGCCACCGTCGTCTTACCGCTGGACTCCGGACCATAAACTTCCATGATACGTCCTCTGGGCACTCCGCCCACTCCCAGAGCGATATCCAGGCTCAGAGAGCCGGTGGGCACTGTCTCAATATGGCTGTTCATGCTGGCCTCTCCCAGCTTCATGATCGCACCTTTGCCGTACTGTTTCTCAATATTTTCAATTGCCGACTCCAGGGCTTTTTGTTTTTGATCGTTATTCATCTATGTACTCCTTTAATCTTTCTATTAATGCGAACCTGTGTTCGTGTTTTCTGTTATCATAGTAAGATAGAATTCTGGAATTGTCAACCCTGACTTTCCCCGAAAAAAAGAAGTGCCAAATTTTTCTTTACACACAAAAAGTGCCGGAATCCGGCACTTTTTGATTATTTTTATTCCCCGATCAGCCAATTGTACATCTCTTCATACTGGGCAGCTGAATGATTCCAGGAGAAATCTTTCGCCATCGCCCGATCTACAATCTTATTCCACTCCCGCTTCTTGTCATAGAAAATTCTCTCCGCATTGCGGATTACCCCTAACATTTCATGGGCATTGTAATTTGCAAAGCTGAAACCGGTTCCTGTACTCTCATATTCATTGTAAGGTTCCACTGTATCTTTCAGTCCACCTGTCTCACGGACAATCGGAACAGTTCCGTACCGCAGACTCATCAGCTGGCTCAGTCCGCAAGGCTCAAACAGAGACGGCATCAGGAAAGCATCTGACGCTGCATAGATTTTGTGAGACAGCGGTTCCGAGTAGTAAATATTCGCGGAAACTTTTCCATGATATTTCCAGTCGAAATGGCGGAACATATTTTCATATCGTTCATCTCCGGTTCCCAGCACAACAATCTGTACTGCATCCTGGCACAACTCATCCATCACATAGGCTATCAGATCAAAGCCTTTCTGATCTGTCAGCCTGGATACGATTCCCAGCATCATCACGCCGGGATCCTCGTTCAGTCCCAGCTCTTTTTGAAGAGCCCGTTTATTTTTAACTTTTTCTTTGCGGAAAGTCACCGCGTTATAGTGATTGGCGATATAAGGATCGGTCTCCGGATTATACTCATCATAATCAATTCCATTGACAATTCCTCTCAGACTGTTGGAGCGTGCCCGCATCAGTCCGTCCAAACGCTCCCCGTAGAACGGAGTCTTGATCTCCTCGGCATAGGTGTTGCTCACAGTCGTCACCGCATCGGCAAATACAATTCCGCCTTTCAGATAATTGGCATCCTTGTACGCCTCCAGCTTATCCGGTGTAAAATAATAATCTGAAAGTCCTGTAATTGCTTTCACCGTCTTGACATCCCATACTCCCTGGAATTTCAGGTTATGTATCGTCATAACCGTCTTGATGCCGCGGAAGAATTCTCCCGCCTGGAAGCTGTCATGCAGATAGACAGGAACCAGACCTGTCTGCCAGTCATGGCAGTGAATCACATCCGGCCTGAAGTCAATCACCGGCAAAATCGACAGTACTGCTTTTGAAAAGAAAGCAAATTTCTCCAAATCCCAAGGGCCGCTGTCATAGGGCTTAGGTCCACTGAAATAATATTCGTTGTCGATGAAATAAAACTGTATTCCATCGTATTCCATATGCATAATTCCAACATAACAGTTTTTGAAGCCGAGATCCATATAAAAATGCGTAATATACTGCATTTTATCTTTCCATTCCTGCTTCATGCAGGCGTATTTCGGCAGCACTACTCTCACATCAAAATAACGCTTGTCAAAACATTTCGGAAGCGCCCCGCACACATCTGCCAGACCTCCCGTCTTGATAAAAGGTACTGCTTCTGATGTAGCAAATAATATCTTTTTCATCAGTAAACCCTCCTTGGTAGTACATATTTCCCACTGTCTCATAGAAATGACACAATCTTGATTCTATTATATCCCATTCTCCCGTCAATGAAAAGAGCGATTTTTGTACTCCAGTCGGATTTTGTCCGCAATCAGTGCGATAAACTCGGAATTGGTTGGTTTTCCTTTCCCGGTACTGACGGTATAGCCAAATAATTCGTCAATGGTATCCATTTTCCCACGGCTCCACGCCACCTCAATGGCATGCCGGATCGCACGCTCCACCCTGCTGGGCGTCGTCTGCTGTCTCTTGGCAATCGTCGGATAGAGAATTTTTGTAATGGAATTCAGCATCTCCATGTCGTTGACACACAGAATAATCGCGTCTCTCAGATATTGGTAGCCCTTTATATGCGCCGGAACACCAATCTCGTGAATGATATTGGTCACATCCGTCTCCAGATTTCTCTGCGAATAGGCCGATTTCTCCTCCGGCGCTTCTTTCCTGGCAATCTCTCTTGTCCTCCGGGAAGCAGATGTCTTCATATGTTTGATACGATTCAGCAGCATCTGCGTATCAAAAGGTTTCAGCACATAGTAATCCGCGCCCAGATTAAAGGCGTCCTCTGTAATTCTCTCCTGTCCCACCGCGGATACGACGATAAAAGACGGCATCTTCTTAATCGTTCTGTCCTGGTGCATCTTTTCCATCACAGACAGGCCATCCACTTTCGGCATAATAATATCCAATACCACCACATCCGGCTCTTTATTCTGAATGATTCTGCAGATTTCTTCTCCGTTATGTGCTTTGCCGACTAATTCCAGCTCTTTATCTTCATCAATCAGTTTACCCAGCATTTCCACCATTTTCTCATTATCGTCCGCAATCGCCACATTCAATTTTTCCATGGGTATACTACCTCCTCAACTCTATACCACAACTAACATTCTACAATGATCAGAAACCTTGGGCCCTTTTTCATAATGTTTCCTTACATCACATCATTATTATAGACTGAATTTTATCCCGATACAAGTTGAATATAGCACTTCTGCCACATTTTCGTTCCCCATATTTTGACAAATTATGTCATTATTCCCTATTTTTCTCTCATTTTTGGCCCCGTTTTTTGTGAAAATATCCTCATTGTTCCAACATGGTTTCAATAAAAATCCCATATCCCGACGCGGAATCCTGGACAAAAACATGGGTGACGGCACCTACAATTTTTCCCTCCTGAATCACAGGGCTGCCGCTCATCCCCTGCACAATTCCCCCGGTAGCCGACAGCAATCTGGGATCTGTGACTTGTATCACGAAACTTTTATTCGTATCTTCATGATCCATGTCAATCTTTGTAATTTCCACATCATAAAAATCCAGCTGCCCATCCAATTTGAAGAGAATCTGTGCCTTCCCAACCTTCATATCCTGTTTATAGCCTACCGGCATCCTCGTCCAGGTAAACCGATTCCGCTCCTCGCTGCCAATCTTGCCATAAATACCGTTGGAACAGTTTTTTGTAATCTCTCCCAGACAATTAGACTGACTGTAGCGGATGATCCCTGACAGTTCCCCCGGACTCCCCTTGCTTCCTTTCTGAATACCCAGGATTTCTGTCTGATAAAGAGCTCCTCCCTGAATGTGCAGCAGCTCTCCTGTGTCCACATCACTGATTCCATGCCCCAGAGCTCCGAAAGTACCGTCCTCTCTCATATAAGTCAAAGTTCCGATCCCCTGGGTATTGTCTCTCACCCAGATTCCCAGCTTATACCTGCCATCCTCACCCAGCACAGGATCTAAAGACAGAGAAATCTCCTCCCCGTGGCGAATCACGGACAGAACGGCCGTCTCCCCGTTGCAGCACGTGATATCTTCCACAAGCTCCCTCTTGGAAGATACTCTCTGATCGTTGAACGCAATGATATAATCCCCCGCCTGGGCAATGTTCTGTGCCGGATCATAGCTGACTCCATCCTCTCCCACGATCTCCCCGGTGTCAATGATCAGCACCCCCTGGGTCTCCATATAAAGTCCGATGGGCTCTCCGCTGACCCAGAGGTTCTCCCGCTCTCCTGTGGTCACCTTCACATCCTTAAAAGGAATGACTCCGAGAAGACTGCAGTGTATGGTGTAGGAACCATTCTGAGAAGCAGGTATGGACGTGTCACATTTCAGCCAGGGGGATTGAAACAGTTCCGTAATCTTATCTTCCTCTCCTTCCACCACATGCAGTTCTTTCGGTATCTTCCGATCCAGATACCGATATCCCAGATATCCCATCACCAGCAGATCCAGAAGTAATAAGCCAAACACAAAACGCTGATATTTCTGTCTTCTGGTCATATTATCACATCCTCCTTATCACCTGGCGGCACACTGCCGCCTGAAAGTACAAAAGAGAATCCCGCATAGCAGGATTCTCTTTTAGTATGTGATAATTTTATTTTTTCAGTCTTCTATTTTTTTGCTGACGTGCCAATTCTTTCATCTCATGGGCATTTTCCAGCACTCTGCTGGTAATCTGCGCGCCGCCCAGCATCCTGGCCAGTTCTCTTACAGATGACTCCTCATCCAGAAGCCGGATCTTGGTTGTCGTCTCCTGGAGGTTTGTCTCTTTTCGAATCTCAAAATGCGAATCTGCCATGGCGGCAATCTGCGGCAGATGAGTGATACACAAAACCTGATGTTTTCTCCCGATAATCGCCATCTTCTCAGAAACCTTCTGCGCCGTGCGGCCGCTGATTCCTGTGTCGATCTCATCGAAAATCAAAGTCTCAATCTCATCTTTATCCGCCAGGATGGTTTTCACTGCCAGCATAATCCGGGACAGCTCACCACCGGACACCACTTTCCCAAAAGGTTTTCTTGGTTCCCCCGGATTGGTGGAAATCTCATACTCAATCTCATCCCAGCCATTGGCAGAGTACGAACTGCTCTTTTGAAAATGAACCGCAAAATCCACTTCCAGAAAATTCAGATCTTTTAAACTTTCTACGATCTCCACAGACAGCTTTTCACTGTATTGTCTCCGGATCTCGGATAAATCATGCGAAGCCTTGGCCAGTTCTTCCTGGATTACATTCTGCTTTTCTCTCAAAATTTGAATATTTTCTTCAAATTTTTCCAGTTTATCCAGTTTTTTGCTCTGTTCCTCCTGAAAAGCAGCAATCTCCTCCAGTGTTCTCCCGTATTTCGCCTTTAACCCATTGATCAAATCCAGTCTTTGCTCTGTGAGATAGAATTCCTCCTCTGAGAAGACAAGCCCTTCCAGATAAGAGGACAGCTCCCGGTTAAAATCATTGAGCAGACTGTCAATATCAAGGAGCATGCTTTCCAGAGACTGAAGTTCTTCATCCAGGGACGAGACCTGAGATACCTCGCGCACTGCCTGCCCCAGCAGTTCTCCAGCCGAGGCACTCTCATCATACCCTGTGCAGGCATGTACTTTCTGCAGAGCTTCCACAATTTTCCGGCTGTTGTTCATCTTGCGGTAACGCTGCTCCAGCTCCTTGTCTTCTCCCAAAGTCAGCTGGGCCTTTTCAATCTCTTCCAGCTGAAATTTCAGCAGAGAGATTTCACGATTTCTCTGGGCCTCGTCCAGGTCCATGGCACCCAGCTCTTTTTGAACCTCACGGTATCTCCCATAAATCTCCCTGACCTTTTCTTTCGCAGGCATAATTTTTTCTTTTCCGTAAGCATCCAGAATCTCCAGCTGTCTTCCGGGATCGAGCAAGGACTGATGTTCATGCTGCCCATGGATATCCAAAAGCAGTTCCGCCACCGCTTTCATCTGTCCCACGGTACAAGTCTGTCCGTTGATCTTGCTCACACTCCGTCCGTCCATGATTTTTCTCGACAGAAGGATCTCTCCTTCTTCCATGGAGATATCCATCTCCTCCAGCTTTTGGCTCAAAGCTGGATTCTCTGTCTGAAACAAAAGTTCAACCAGCGCATATGAAGCATTCTCCCGGATCATTTCCCTGGACATCTTGCCTCCCAGTACCAGCTGCATGGAGCCCAGGAGAATGGATTTGCCGGCTCCGGTCTCGCCGGTAAGAATGTTCAGCCCCGGACCGAAGTCCACCTCAGCCTCCTCAATCAGCGCCAGATTTTTCACATGAAGATGTATTAACATAGTATCTTTTTATCACCCCAACTCTTCCAGTATCTTTCTCAGACGTTCCATAATCAAAAGCGTATCATCCGCCGTCTTCACCGCACACATAACGGTATCGTCTCCGGCGATACAGCCCACGATCTCTTTCCAGTTCAGCTCGTCCAGAGCCGCCGCCATTGCCATGGCCATTCCCGGCACCGTCTTGATGACCAGAATATTCTGTGCCATATCCATGGACAGAAAGGCATCCCGCAGCACACGGGAATATTTTTCACTGAGATTTTGTTTGGAATTATGTATGATTTCATAGTGAGAATGTCCGTTTCTGCCGGTCACTTTAGTCAGATTCAGCTCTCTGATATCCCTGGAGATTGTCGCCTGTGTCACCGAATATCCGGCTTCGTGCAGACGTGCCGCCAGTTCTTCCTGAGTCTCGATCTCATACTGATGAATCAACTCAATAATCTTTGCATGCCTCTCAATCTTCATTCCGGTTCCTCCTAATGGTTACGCATTTTCTTACGCAAAACCTCCACGAAGCTTAAATTGCTCAGCTTTACAATTCGTGTCTTCACTTTTGCCTGTTCGATAATCAGCTGGTCCTTCGTCACCATTCGAAGCATCGTATCTCCGTCAAAGGACACAATCGCCTCCTCCTCGCTGACTTTCCGTCCCTCCCCGACTTCCACGCACAGAGTATCATCGGGAGAGAACACCACGCTCCTGGAATTCAATGTGTGGGGAGCAAGCGGTGTCATAATAATCATCGAAGCACTGGGAGACACAATCGGTCCTCCCGCCGACAGGCTGTATCCTGTGGAGCCCGTAGGTGTGGATACAATCACTCCATCCGCATTGTATACGTTCAGATATTCTCCATTGACATAATTGATAAAATTCAGCACCCTCAGGCGTCCCTCCCGGCTGATCACAATGTCATTGAGGGCAATATCCTCGCCGATCAGCCTTCCTTCGTGGTAAGCCCGCCCGGTCAGCATCATCCGCTCATCGATAAAATACTTGTCTTCCATCAGCTTGTCCAACGCAGGATAAATATTCTGACGGTCAACCTCCGCGAGAAATCCCAGAGTACCCAGATTGATTCCAAACAGAGGAATCTCTTTGTGCACCACATCCCTGGCCGCCTGGAGCAGCGTCCCATCGCCTCCCAGGACAATGATACACTCCGTGTCATCCGGGATCTGATCCGGATCGGTGTAGTGGTAGGGGCCCTCTTTTTTCTCCTCGGCAATCTGAATCTGGCATCTGCGGTTGTGCTGTTCCAGATACTGGCGAATCTTTTCTGTGGTCACCAGTCCCACATCTTTTAAACCGTTTGTAATGACAAAAAACTTATCCATAGTCGTTTCCTCTACGCCAGAGTTTCGTGAGCCTCCCTCACAACCTGTTCCGGATCAATCTTCTGACCGCTCTCCTCCTCTTCATCCTTTTTCAGATGAAGCAGGTATTCAATATTTCCTTCCGGCCCTTTGATGGGGGAAAACTCCAGCCCGCAGACAGAAAATCCGATGGACTGCGCATAGGCCGCCACCTTCTCGATTACCTCCAGGTGAACCTGAGGATCACGGACCACACCTTTCTTTCCCACTTTTTCTCTCCCGGCCTCGAACTGAGGCTTGATCAGACACACAATCTCTCCGTCATCTCTCAGTAGATCCCGCACCGGCAGAAGAACTTTCGTCAGAGAGATAAAAGAAACATCAATGGAGGCAAAATCCGCTGCTTCCCCCACATGCTCCGGCAGCACATACCGGATATTGGTCTTTTCCATGCAGACTACCCGGGGATCGTTGCGCAGCTTCCAGGCCAGCTGTCCATGTCCCACATCTATGGAATAGACTTTTTTCGCGCCGTTTTGAAGCATACAGTCTGTGAATCCACCGGTGGAAGCTCCCACATCCAGACACACCTTGTCCTTCAGTGTCACCTGGAAATGCGTCATTGCCTTTTCCAGTTTCAGACCGCCCCTGCTCACATAGGGGAGTGTATTTCCTCTCACTTCGATCTTGGCAGTCTCCTCAAACATGGAACCTGCTTTGTCTTCTTTTTGATTGTTCACATAGACCTCTCCGGCCATGATCACCGCTTTTGCCTTTTCTCTGGAATCCGCCAGATTTTTCTTTACCAGCAAAACATCCAATCGTTCTTTCATTGTTCCCATTCCTCTATTCGATTTAAGACGGACTCAGCGTCCAGTCCCAGCTTTTTCTTCCAATTTTCCACATCTCCCTGCTCCACAAAGCAGTCTCCTATGGCCACAATCTCCACAGTTGTCCCGGGATGATGCTTCTGCATATATGCCGCGACATGCTCGCCAAAACCACCGCTTTGTACATTCTCTTCCATCGTCACAAACAAAGAATGATCCTGTGCCAGCTCATCCAGAAGTTCTGTGTCAAAGGGCTTCACGAAACGCATATTCACAAAGGTGACTTCTTCTCCCCGGTCTCTCAGTGTCTTCCAGACACGTTCCCCGGTCTTCACCATACTTCCCACTGCCAGAAGGGCTATTCTTCTGCCTCTGGCAATCACTTCTCCCTTTCCCCGGACAATGGGAGCCCTGAATTCTTTCAATCCATCATAAGCCTCCCCGCGGGGATAACGGACCGCCACAGGTCCCTTTTCGTGAATGGCAAACTTCATCATATCCGACAATTCCCAGAGATTTTTCGGCGCCATCAGAGTCATATTCGGTATCATGGAGAGATAGCTCAGATCAAAACAGCCATTGTGCGTCTCTCCGTCACTTCCCACAAGGCCTGCCCGGTCAATGGCAAAAACCACATGGAGTTCCTGCATGCACACATCATGGAGCACCTGATCTATCCCTCTTTGCAGGAAAGAAGAATAGACTGCAAAGACGGGAATCATTCCTCCCAACGCCAAGCCTGCCGCAAAAGTCACTCCATGTTCCTCCGCGATTCCCACATCAAAGAACCGGTCCGGAAACATATTTGCAAATCTTTTTAATCCTGTGCCTGTAGGCATGGCGGCCGTGATCGCCACCACATCCGGCTCACGGTCCCCCATCTTTCTCATAACCGTCGAGAAAATGTCGGTGTAAGTGGGTTTACTCTTCTTCAGCGGAAGACCGGTGGCCACATCAAAGGCACCGGTTCCGTGGAATCTGGCCGGGTGCCGCACAGCGGGCGCATACCCTCTTCCTTTTTCCGTGACCACATGCACAAGCACCGGTCCCTGCACCCGTTTCGCCTCATTGAACAGCTTCATCATCTGTAACATATCGTGACCGTCCACCGGTCCCAGATAAGTAATCCCCATATCCTCAAAAAACATACCTGGTATGATCAGCTGTTTGATGCTGGTCTTGGTCTTTCTCACCGCATCCACCAACTGTTCTCCCACATGAGGAATTTTCTTCAGTGAGTTGGTCACGTTCAGCTTCAGTCCTGTGTAAGACTGTGCTGTGCGTATGGCACTTAGATATGAGGAGATTCCCCCCACATTTTTTGAGATTGACATGGAATTATCATTGAGCACAATGATAAAATTAGTCTTAAGCTCCGCGGCATTGTTCAAAGCCTCATAAGCCATGCCGCCGGTCAATGCGCCGTCTCCGATGACAGAGACCACCCGGTAAGATTTCTTCTGAAGATCTCTGGCACGTACATAGCCCAGTCCGGCAGAAATGGAATTGGAACTGTGTCCCGTGTCAAACGCGTCACAGTCACTTTCCTTTCTCTTGGGAAAACCGCTCAGTCCCCCATCCTGGCGAAGCTTTGCGAAACCTTCTTTTCTCCCGGTCAGTATTTTATGGGTATATGCCTGATGACCCACATCCCAGATCAGTTTATCCTCCGGAAACTCCAGCACATTGTGCAGAGCAAGCGTCAGCTCCACCGCTCCCAGATTGGAAGCGAGGTGTCCTCCTGTCCTGCTCACGCTCTCAATCAGAAATTGCCGGATTTCCTCTGCCAAAGTTGGAAATTCTGACAGAGGAATCTTATGCAGATCATTTGCCTGTCTTAGTTTCTCCAAAATCATAGGTATCCCCTCTATTTCTTGCGGTTCACCAGTTCCCATATCAGGGTCCGCAAAAATTCATTTTTTTCTTCCAATCCGTCAAAAATCGCCACGGCCTCCTTGGACAGCTGTTCCACCTCCTGCTGTGCCTTTTTGACTCCCTCCAGAGTCACATAGGTGGTTTTATGATTCTTCTCATCACTGTGAATTGGCTTTCCAAGTTCTTCCTGTGTACTGGTCACATCCAGGATATCGTCCTCAATCTGGAACGCCAGTCCCACATATCCTGCCGCTTTCTCCACCTGACGAATCCTGTCATTTCCAGCCCCCGCAAGGATCGCTCCGATCATCATGGAAGCTTCTATCAGCGCCGATGTCTTATTCTTATAAATATAATCCAGAACTGGAAGCTCCAAAGGCTGTCCATCATTTTCCACATCCACACTCTGACCTCCCAGCATACCGTAGATGCCGGTCTTTGCTCCCAGCACCTGCAGGGCCAAAATCACCCGGTCCTGATGACGGGTCAGATCAAATCCGGAGAAGGCCACCTCATAGGCATAGTTCAAGAGCGCAGCGCCGCTGATCACTCCCATATCTTCTCCATAGACTTTCCAGGTTGTCTCGCGTCCCCTGCGGTATTCATCGTTGTCCAGAGCCGGAAGATCATCATGGATGAGAGAGTGAGTGTGAATCATCTCCATCGCAGCCATAAAAGGCTCGATCACTTTCTCTTCTCCCCCGAACATCTGATAGACTTCCCTCATCATCATCGGACGAAGTCTCTTGCCGCCTGCCAGCATACTGTAATTCATCGCCGAAGCCAGTGTCTTGGCGAACCCTTCCTCTTTTGGAAGATAATGCCGGATAATATTTTCTATTTTTTCCGTTCTGCTTTGTAATTCCTCTTTAAAATTCACTGATTATCCCATCCTCATCAATCTGAAGCATTTTCTTCTCCACCCGGTCAATCTTACCGCTGCAGAGTTTGAGCAGCTCCATCCCTCTCTGATACAGGGCAAAAGAGTCCTCCAGAGAAGTCTGACTGTTCTCCATCTTCCGTGTAAGCTCATCCAGCTGGGCAAATGCTTCCTCTATTGTCATTTCCTCATTTTCTATTTCGTTCTCTGTCTTCTTTTCCATTTCTTCTCTATCCATGCTGATTCTCCCTGTCAACCGGTACGCAGGAAGTCACCTGCGCCTGAATTTCACCGTCTGTCACCTGTATCTGTATCCTGTCACCTGGACGCACCTGTTCCAGGCGGCTCACCGCCTGTCCACATTCATCGGTGACATAAGAAAATCCCTGCGTCAGTTTTTTCAGCGGGGACATCCCGTCCAGCTTCTGAGCATACACACGAAGTTCCTGTCTGGCATCTGTGATTTTACTGCTCATCCCGCGTTCCAGTCTCTCCTGCAGATCTGCCAGATACTGGCGTCTCTCATAAATCTGCTGTCTCGGACTCAAATAGCTTAACCGGATACGGTACTGTTCCAGTCTGCTTTGCAGAAGGGTTATCTTTCCCTGCATCGCCTGGTCCAAACGTTTCTGATAATCCCGGATCTGATCTTGTGTACTCTGATAGTCATCCACCGCAAGTTCCGCTGCCGCCGACGGCGTCGGCGCCCGCAGATCTGCCACAAAATCCGCAATTGTCACATCCGTCTCATGTCCCACTGCCGAGATAACAGGCGTACTGCACTCAAAAATAGCTCTTGCCACTTCTTCCTCATTAAAGGCCCAAAGGTCTTCCATGGAACCGCCTCCCCGGCCCACAATGATCACATCCACCCCGGCCTGATCCAAAGTCTCGATTCCCTTTACAATACTCTCCTTCGCACCTTCTCCCTGCACCAGCGCCGGGTACAGAAGGATCTGAAGAAAAGGATTTCTCCTAAGAGCAATGTTACGGATATCCTGTACTGCCGCTCCTGTGGGTGCCGTCACCACTCCCAGTCTGCGGATATAGCGTGGAATCGGCTGCTTATACTGTGCCGCGAACATACCCATATCTTCCAGTTCCTGCTTTAACGCCAAAAAACGCTCATAGAGAAGGCCAGCTCCTTCCAGTTGTATCTGCCTGGCATAGAGCTGGTATTTTCCATCACGTTCATAGACATTGACGCTTCCGCTTACAACCACCCGATCCCCGTTTTTCATGGAGAAAGCCAGACCTTTCCGCATTCCCGCGAACATTACACAGGCAATGGTGCCTGTCTCATCTTTCAGCGAGAAATAAATGTGTCCGGATGTGTGGTACTTACAGTTGGACACTTCCCCCTTTACCGATATTTTATTCAGCATAAAATCCTGGGTGAACATATTCTTGATATACATGTTCACCTGTCCCACTGTGTAGATACTTTTCATCTCAACTCTTTCGCCGCTTTTCCGAGAATTCCGTTTACGAAGGAGAAGGAATCCTCGCCGCCATACTTCTTGGCCAGTTCCACTGCCTCATTGATGGAAACCTTCGTGGGAATCTCCGGTTCATATTTCAACTCGTAGACAGACAGCCTTAACGCTGTCAGATCCACACGGGCCATGCGGCTGGTCTTCCAGCCCTTCGAAATCTCATTGAGAAGCGCATCAATCTCCTCCAGATGTGAGATGATCTGTCTATATTTTTCTTCCATATAATTACGGTCACTCTCACCAAGTTCCTCAAGCTCCTCAAAATACATTGCCAGCTGCTGCGGCATTTCCTCTGTCTCATTAAACTGACTCATAAAAAGGAGCTTGAATATGTGCTCCCTGATCTTACTTCTCCCCATGGGGTTTTCCTCCTGTATCTGTTAGGTATATAGAAAAAAGGAAAGAGTTACTTTCCTTTTTCATTCTCCATATCAACACTTGCAATCCGGATATTCACATCCGCGACTTCCAGGCCAGTCATATTTTCGATTGCTGCCTTTACCTTTTCCTGCACGGTTTTGCTGGTCTCAAGAATATTCTTACCATATTCAATATTCAGCGCCAGATCCACAGTGACCACATTCTCCAGAACACTGATCTTCACGCCCTTGGACAGATTCTTCATCCCCAGCTTGCCCACCAGTTCATTGGTGATGTTGCCCGCCATAGATGCCACGCCGTCTACCTCTGTCGCCGCCAGCCCGGCGATGATGGCCACCACCTCATCGGCAATGTAGACTTCTCCGCTTCCGTCCAACTCCTGTATCTTATAGGTATTTCTTTTCTCTGCCATAATCAGACCTCCTACGGTTCACAAACTGCTCTCGTATTAGTATACAAAATAGTATACCAAATTCCGGCGGAAAATAAAAGGTCTTTCCTGGATTAATTTCGGCTGAATTCAGAGAGAACCAGACCCTCATTCCGGTCCAGAGTCATCCCCACACTCCAGGAATTCACAAACAGAAGAAGCGGATTTCCCTTCAGGTCAGTCACTTTCTTCATGTCTGAGGTACCTGCCAGTTTCCGCACATCCACTTCGTCTTTATTCTCAATCCAGCGGATATGCTCATAAGGTAAGTTCTCCAGAATGATCTCCACATTATACTCATTTTGCAGACGGTATTTCAGAACGTCAAACTGAAGCACACCTACAACACCCACAATGATCTCTTCCATGCCGGTGTTAAATTCCTGGAAAATCTGAATCGCACCCTCCTGGGCAATCTGATTGATTCCCTTCACAAACTGTTTTCGCTTCATAGTATCAATCTGACGCACTCTGGCAAAATGCTCCGGGGCGAAGGTGGGAATTCCCTCGTAGGCAAATTTCTTTCCAGGAGCACAGACCGTGTCTCCGATGGAAAAAATTCCCGGGTCAAAGACACCAATGATATCTCCTGCGTAGGCTTCCTCCACCACGTGGCGGTCCTGAGCCATCATCTGCTGCGGCTGGGACAGACGCATCTTTTTGTCCCCCTGTACATGGTACACTTCCCTGGAAGCCTCAAACTTTCCGGAGCAGATACGCATAAAGGCAATACGGTCCCTGTGGTTTTTGTTCATATTTGCCTGAATCTTGAACACAAAGGCCGAAAAATCTTCCTCCATGGGATCAATCAATCCACAGTCCGCCATCCTGGGCAGAGGAGAAGTGGTCATCTTCAGAAAATGTTTCAGAAAAGTCTCCACTCCAAAATTGGTCAGAGCCGATCCGAAAAATACCGGTGAAAGTTTTCCGGCACTCACCTGTTCCTGATCAAACTCCGCGCTTGCCCCGTCCAGCAATTCAATCTCCTCCAGAAGCTGCTCTTTTTGTTCCGGAGAAATCACATCATCAAGATGAGGATCCTCAATCCCGATCTCCTCCTCGATTCCCTCTTTGGTTCCCTTCTGTGTGTCACGGAAGATCAGAACTTTCCGGGTGTTTCTGTCATAGACACCCCGGAAGTTCTTTCCTGAGCCAATCGGCCAGTTCACCGGACAGGTGGCGATTCCCAGCTCTTTTTCAATCTCATCCAGCAGGTCAAAGGTGTCATTGGCATCCCGGTCCATTTTATTGATAAACGTAAAGATGGGAATATGGCGCATCACACAAACTTTAAAAAGTTTTCTGGTCTGCGCCTCTACTCCCTTGGATCCATCGATAACCATCACCGCCGAGTCGGCTGCCATCAAGGTACGATATGTGTCCTCCGAGAAATCCTGGTGTCCCGGAGTATCCAATATGTTAATACAGTATCCGTCATAGTGGAACTGCAGTACGGAGGAGGTCACGGAAATACCTCTCTCCTTCTCGATCTCCATCCAGTCTGAGACCGCATGTCTCGCCGTAGCTTTTCCCTTCACAGATCCTGCCAGATTAATGGCACCTCCGTAGAGAAGAAATTTCTCCGTCAGTGTCGTCTTACCTGCATCCGGGTGGGATATGATCGCAAAGGTACGTCGTTTTTCTATTTCTTTCGTATACTGAGACACAATATACCTCCTATTTTTACCAAAAGTTTGACAACGTACTTATTCTATTATAGAAAGCCGCGCACTGTCAAGGGGACTATTGCGCCGTCTCATCTGCTGTCTCACTGCCGGATCCCTCCTCCGATTCCTCTGATGTCTCCTCTGACATGCCCACATTGGAAGAGGTAATCACAATCTGTTCCGGGCTGACACCCGTCTTACGCTGTACGATATCCTCAATCTGCGCCCTCTGGTCATCTCCCAGCTGAGAATCTGAGACTACCACGTCCGCCGTCTCACCGGTCAGATTTACGATCGCATCCACAAACCCTTTGGCTTCCAGAAGCATTTCAGCCGCCGTCTCCTTCTCCGCCATCTCTGTCATAGCCACCAGACTGTCAACCGCCTGCTGTTTTTCTGTCTCAGAGATCTGTTCATTGTCAATAATCTGCTGAAGCTCTTCTTTATTCTGTGCCCGCACCTGCTCTCTGGTGATCTTTGCCTGAGCCGCGAAGTCAGACGCACCGGTGAGCACTGCCTCCCCCGGTGTCTCCGTCCCCGGATCCGTACTTCCCGTCTCATCCACTGCATCCGTCACTTCTGTCGCATCCGCCACATCTGTTGTGTCCGTCTCCTCTGCCTCCTTGGTACTGTCCGCATTTTCCTGTGCCACTGTACTCTCCCCGATATCATAATCCAGACTCTCCACCTCTTCCAGTATACTTCCGTCGCTGCTGGCCTCCTGGTCTTTTTCGAATCCCAGATCCACATTCGCGAAATTCAGATAACCGGCCACCGCAATCAGCAGAGCCAGGCCCGTGATGATCACCTGATTCTTTTTGAATATTTTTTTCACTTGCCCTCTCCTTATATCATTTTCATTATTTTTATTTTATGGGCTTCTACCGGAAATAATGCCATAACAGCCTGCTGAATATTCCTTTCCACCACAGAATTGCCGGCTCCCTCCGCCACAATCAGTACACCTTCTACTTTCGGGGTGCTTTCTTCCCCGTACAGATTCACAGATTCCCCCTCCGCGAGGGATAACATGACTCTCACCTGCCCCACGCCCTCCACCTGGGATAGCATCTCTTCCATCTGCCGCTCCAGGGCTTCTTTCTGTGTAAACTCCAGGCTTTCCTCTGTGCCGGAAAAAGACAGCGAATTCCCCTTCTCCTCTTTTGTTCCGGAATCTTCCACCGGCAGAGCAATCACAGCCAGAAGGATTCCCGCCAGAAGGAAAATCAGCCACTGCTGCTTTGTGATCTTACCCAGTGAAAATCCGGATCCGTTCTTCTGGAAGTTCATAAATCCGCTCCAGCTCATTAGACGCCTCCTCTCTTTTCTCTTGGCTGCAGATTGGCCGTACAGTCACAGAAATATTCTGAATCTCCACCTCTTCCCCTCTGCTTAACGTGACTTTCACTATTTTCGGATACGCCTCCATCTCCACCAGAAGACTGCGGACTTGTTCCTCCAATTCCCTCTCATAACTCTCAAAAAGATACTCTTCCTGAGAACTTTCCAGGTCCCATGCCTTTTCCCGAAGCGCTTCCCTCATGCTGTTTTCCACATAATTTTGTGTCATCACATCCGCCAGACGAAAAAAGCGCAGCGCAGGCGTAATCAGAAGTAAAATCAGCAAAAGTCCCAGAAAATGCCGGACATATCTGTGATACCTCCCGTCAGGCAGAAAATTCATCACTGCCGTGAAAAACAGATAAAAGACAGCCAGATTTTTCATCCACTCATAAATTGTCTCTCTCATGGGCTTCCTCCAAATGTGGCCGCCAGGATCACGATTGTCACCATGCAGAGAACCTGCGTCGTGAGCAGAATCCGAAGCAGCAGGGCATAGCCGTCTCCCATGATACTCAGGCAGCCGACCATGCGCGGATCTGAGACTGGCTGGGCCAGGGCAGACATCAAGCGGTATGTCACAGACATCAGGCCGTACTGAATCACCGGCGCCAGACCCCAGATTGCCAGAATCACCACAAACGCCACTCCCAGACAGTTTCTCACCAGTACAGCTGCCGTCACAACAATCTCTGTCACCGCATTCAGAGCATTTCCCACGCCGGGAAGCGCACTTGCCGTCTTTCCGATGGCGCTTCTTTTCAGAGAGTCAATCACAGGCGCCACCAACGTCTGTATCACCTGCATACCTGCCACCACACCCAGCATCGTCTTCAAGGCCCAGTCCACCAGAGTTCTCAAAAGGTCTGCCAGCTTACTCAGAAGATCTTCCTTTGACAGATGGTTTACCATACAAAGAAGAACACTCAGATTGGCAGCCGGCAGGACAAAGGTAACCATCAGCCACTGAATCAGCCAGACAATCAGAAGAACCATCTGGTAAAAAACTGCCGCTGTGGAGACCCCGTTTGAGGCGGCCAGAGCGAGAAAATAGGCTGGCGCAAGGCCTTGCATGAAGGCAGCCACTGCCCGCAGACTTTTCTCCAGCTGGCTGCTCATCTCCTGGAAAGATTCCATCAAAAGTACAAAAAGCAGAAGGTAGATCACATAGAAACAGATCTCTCCAATCTGACCATTTTCAAACATATTGGTAAAATTCGTAAATACTGCCGCCACCAGAATAAGAAGCAGAATCTGTAAGAGAATCGTCTTCTCCCTGGCAAACTGTTCCGTGAAAATCTCTCGCAAAAACGCAGCCATTGTCTCCTTGTTCCAGGTCATCTCGCCGCTCATCAATCTCTTGATCATTTCCTGTACCGAAATACTGTGATCCTGCAGCAGTTCATCCACTGCCTGCTGCACCTCCTCCAGGTCCAGCTCCCCCAGAAGTTTTCCAGTCTCATCTTCTGCCTGTCCTGACAACGTCTCCGTCTGTGCTTTTGCTTCCTGGCAGAAGACTATGCTGGCTGTGACAATCAGAAAAATCAGCAGTTTTTTGCAGACTCTGCAAAGGTCCGCAGCTTTCCTCCCCCTCCTCATGTCATGAATTCCTGTATGGTCTGAAGCAGAGCCATCAGAATCGGCATGCTGACTGCCATAATCGCCAGTTTGCAGAACAGCTCAATCTGTCCCGCAATAGCGGAATAACCGGCATCCTTACAGATTCCAGAAGAAAACTGCCCGATATAAGTGATGCCGATCATCTTCAGAATCGCTGCCATATAAGCACTGTCGATGGGTATGTAAGACCGAATTTCTTCCAGAGACTCGAACAGATAGTCCAACTTTCCCACTGCAAGTCCAAGAATCAGGACTCCCATTCCCAGAGTCAGATATCCGGAAAATTCAGGTCTGGTATTTTTCATCATATGCCCCAGCAGTACTCCGGCAACCCCTAAGACAGAAATTTTGATTACTTCCACATTTCCTCCCAGACAGCGGCAGATTTCTCACAGCAGAAATAGCTTCTGAATATCCTCAAACAATTCATAAATATAAGGCAGAATCCAGAACAATACGATCAACAGCCCAGCCAGACTGGTGAGGAAAGCCTGCTCCTCCCTCCCGCTGTGTTTGAGCACCTGTGTCAGTACAGAGACCAGGATGCCCACTGCCGCTATCTTAAAAATAATGCTGACTTCCATGGTCCTCCTCACAACAATAAAATCACCAAAAACACTCCTGCCGAGATCCCCAGGCTCTGATACATCTTCTGTCTGGCCGGCATGGATTTTTCCAGTGACTCAATCTCAATTTCCAACTCTTTTTGAAACAGACGTAGCTGTTCTATCTGCATTTTCCGGCTCTCCACTCCCAGGCAGGATCCCAGCTGACACAGCAGCCGGTAATCTCTCTCCGTGAGATCCCACTGCGTCTGGTATTGAAAAGCCTCCTCACGAAAGATCTCTTCCATAGAATGGCCTCCCCTGCAAGACAGATGTCTCCCCAGGCTCTTGACGAACTGTGCGCAGCCCCCGTCCAATTTTTGTCCTGTCCTTGTCAGTGCCTGGGGCAGAAGCGTATGGGCACAGGCAATCTCATTTTCCAGAAACAGGGCCATCCGACGCATACTCTTCAATTCACTTAATCTCTGCCGCATCCTGCGGACACTGGAAAATCCCAGACCCATCCCAGACAGAAGAATCAGCAGCATCCCAATTCCTTTTATCATGTCTCTCTCTTTTCCTTCCCTGATTTCGGATACTCTTAAAATCCCTTTCCATCAGCCAGCAGTCTTCCATCCCTGTCATAAATTTCCTGAATCACGCCTGCCCTTTCCCGGTGTCCAAGCACCAGGTACCTCTCGAATATTTTTTCCTCCATCAGACGGCCAAAAAGAGGCTTCCTCTTCAGATCCGTCAGAGAATTTCCATGAACCGTTGCCAGCAGTTTGCAGCCGCAGTGCACCACAGATTCGATGGCATGAATATCCCCATAGTCGCCCAATTCATCTACCGCCACCACCTGTGGCGCCATGGAGCGGATCAGCATCATCATACCCTCTGCCTTGGGGCACCCGTCCAGCACATCAGTGCGGATTCCCACATCGTTCTGTGCCACCCCTTGATAGCATCCGGCAATCTCTGAGCGCTCGTCCACCACCCCCACAGTCCTTCCTGGATTTTCAGGAGTTCCATTGGAAATCTGACGGATCAGATCCCGCAGCAAAGTGGTTTTGCCGCAGCGGGGAGGTGAGATAATCAGAGTATGGGCCACTTCCTTTTCAAAAACCCACGGCAGTATGGGAGTGGCACATCCTTTGTTCTCGTGGGCCAGACGCAGATTCACACAGGAAATATCCCGCAATCCTTCCACACTCTGCCCTGCAAGTACCACTCTTCCTGCAACCCCTACCCGGTGTCCTCCGGGAACGGTGAAAAATCCCTGCCGCAGCTCCTCCTCATAGGCATAAAGAGAGTATCCGCTCAGAATTTCAAGGGTCTCCAGAAGATCCGCCGCGGTGACCTGATAGGCCTCCTTCCACTCGGAAACCAGCCTTCCCTGACCATCCAGGAACCGCTCTCCTTGACTCGTCAACAGAATCAGTGGTTTCTTCACTCTGAGCCGGATCTCATAGACTGTTTCAAAGCTAAGCTTTGACCTTTGCAAAATCTCCCGCAGCGGACTGGAAAAGAATCTCACGATCTGCTCTTTCTCCAATTACTCAGCCTCCTCTCAATTCAATATATGAGGACAACCATGAAAACATACCTTTGGAATTCAAACCCTGCTGATGGTAAAAAGCCCCAGGCAGCAAGACTGCCTGAGGCCATAAGATCCATTCAGAAATCATTTTACAGGGAAATATTTTTCTTGCGCCACTCCAACTCCATGGGACTTGCCGCGTACACAGCCATGCTGTAGGAAGGCTCCACAAAAAGCAGCTCATACCACCCTTCATCCAGATCAATGCGGCGAAGATCCCTGGAAAGCCCTTCCCCGGTCCATTTCACATAGGCTTCCCGAAGTACCCACTGGGTATAAAAAGCCTGACAGCTATCAGGGGCATCCAGAATCTGGCGTGCCAGATCCGCAGGAACTGTTCTCTCCAGAATCCGTTTCATATTGATGTTTTCATTATGAATCTGAATGTCCGCCCCAACTTCCTGAGGTGCAACGACACACACCACATATTTTCCAGAATGGCTGATATTATAGTGAATCTCCGGGCGGCTGCTCAGAAATGGTTTTCCATGCTCCCCCTTACTCCTGCCTTCATGCTCCAGACAGATCCCATACAAATCCTCCAAAGCCTCCGCCAAAAGCTTCTCTCCCACCATATGTTCCATCTTTTTTTCATATTCCGGCGGCATTACAGTGTAAAAAATGGTTCCTTTCATGAATCTTTTACCTCCTTCAGAAAGCGGGACATTTCCCGGTCTTTGTCAAACTGATGCTCCACATAACATAAAAACAATTCCTTTTTGGCTCTGGTCATTCCCACATAAAACAGCCGCCTCTCTTCTTCTAGCTGTTCTTCCAGCACAGCTTTCCGATAAGGAATACTGCCTTCATTCACATTCAGAATATACACCCGTTCATATTCCAAGCCCTTGGCACTGTGCAGCGTGGAGACGGTGATTCCCTCTTTTCTCTCCTGCTGCCTCTGGGCCTGCTCCTTGAGTTTTCTGCCATACTCATCCATGAAATCCTCCCACTGTTTCAGAGACTCCATCCCCTTGGCGCTTTCCTGAATCCGATCCAGAATTTCATACAGCTCCTCCACTTTTATTCTGCGGTAGGTGGCGTAATCCTGCAGGTACTCCTCATAGCCAATCCCATGACGTATAAAATTGACCGCGGCGTACGGCTTCATCTGACGAAGTAGTTTTAAATGCGTCTCCAGAAGATCAATCCGGTCACACATCCACTCCTTATCTTCGTAAAAGATTCTCAGAGTCTCCAGGGACACTTCCTTCTCGTATACCGCCTCCCGGGAAAGATACCGGTTGGGCCGGTTCATCACCGCCAGAAACCTTCTTCTGGACATATCCCCGGCTGCCATCTCCATATAATCCAGAAGATTTCTGCAGATCCAGTGTTCAAACAGATTGGGAAGTCTGTCTTTCATCGTGAAAGGAAGATTATATTCCATCAGAGCATGTACCAAAGGCTCCGCCTCCAGGTTCGTCCGCAGCAGAACAGCAGTGTCCTCCAGACGGCCTCCCCCGGCCAGATAAGTCTGCAGATCTTTCAGGATAAACAGGCACTGCTGTCTGGGATTCTCAAGCTGCACAATATGTACCGGGCTGCCCTGTGGATTCGGAGTGGTCAGCTCCTTTTCAAACCGGCTGCGGTTCCTGCCGATGAGATTCATAGCACTTCTCAGAATCTCCTTTGAACAGCGGTAATTGATATTCAGCACCACAGTCTTTGCATCCGGATAATCCTTCTCAAAATTCAACATAATCTGAGGACGCGCGCCCCGGAAATGATAGATAGACTGATCGTCATCCCCAACAATAAAGAGGTTATTTTCAGGCTTGGCAAGGAGCCGGATCACATCATACTGCAAAGGATTGATATCCTGAAATTCATCCACCAGAATATACCGGAATTTTTCCTGCCAGGCTTTCAGAATATCCGGTCTCTTACTCAGAAGATCCCAGGTGTAGAGAAGCATATCGTCAAAATCCAGAAGTCTTTGCCTCCTGCATTTTTCCAGGTATCCCTGATAGATCTTTCGGAAAATTTCATCAGAGCAACTCTTGGAATAATAATATTTCAAATCCACCCGGTTTCCCTTCACCAGGCTGATCTCTCTGCCCAGATCTTCCAGAAACTCTCCTTCCTGACGGAGATCTTCCCCGTATTTTTCCGTCAGCTCCCGCAGGAACTCCCTTTTTTGCTCATCACTGAGAATATTCTTAGCCGTTAGTCCATAAGCACACTTCAAAATACCATAAAACACGCCGTGAAAAGTCCCAAAAGTAACCCCGCTTGCCGGCCGGTTTTCCTTTTTCAGAAAACGTTCCCTCATTTCTCTGGACGCGGCTTTTGAGAAAGTCACCACCAGAATGGATGTCTCCGGCACCTCGCAGTGATGAATCAGATATGAAGTTCTCTCTACAATTACGGAAGTTTTCCCCGAACCGGGGCCTGCCAGAACCATCATAGGTCCTGACAGGTGGGCGACTGCCCTTACTTGAGATGGGTTCTTATTCATGTTCACTCAGCTTCTCAATCGCTGCCTGAATTCTTTTCAGAGATTCTTCTTTCCCGATCACTTCCATGATCTCGGTGGCGCCGGCAGGTGTCGCCGCTTTTCCCGATACTGCCACACGCACCGGCCAGATAACATGACCAATTTTATATTCTTTCTCCTGTGCATATGCGGACAGCACCTCATAGAGTGCATCGTTGGTATAATTTTCCTGGCTCTCCAGAATCGGCAGAATCTCCTTTAAGATTGCCAGGGAAGTCTCCTCTGTGGATTTGGATCTCTTATGTCTGTACAGCGTATTCTCATACTCCGGTACCTTCTCGAAGAAATCGATCATCTCCGGAATCTCCGCAAAGGTCTCAATTCTGGTCTGAACCATAGCTGCAATCTTAGCGAAATCATACTCTTTTGTCAATACCTGCTTTATATAAGGAAGTGCTTTCTCACAGAATTTCTCTGGATCCATGGCTTTAATGTATTCGCCGTTCATCCATTTCATCTTCACCATGTCAAAAACTGCCGGCGATTTGCTGATGTGATGATAGTCAAAAGCCTTCACCAGTTCTTCCAGGGAATAGATCTCCCGGTTCTCTGCAGGGCTCCATCCCAGCAAAGCTACAAAATTCACCACAGCCTCTGTCAAAAATCCCTGGTCAATCAGATCCTCATAGGAAGAGTGACCGGAACGCTTTGACAGTTTCTGATGCTCCTCATTGGTGATCAGCGGACAGTGGACATAAGTAGGAATCTCCCATCCAAATGCCTCATAAATCCGGTTGTATTTCGGTGCGGAAGACAGATACTCGTTTCCTCTCACCACATGAGTGATTCCCATCAGATGATCGTCCACCACATTGGCAAAATTATAAGTGGGGTATCCGTCTGTCTTAATCAGAATCAGATCCTCCATCTCTTCGTTATTCACTGTGATATCTCCATAAATTACGTCATGGAATGTGGTTGTTCCCTCTGTCGGCATGTTAAAACGAATCACATGAGGTTCTCCTGCTGCCAGCTTCGCCTCCACTTCTTCCTTGGAGAGCTTCAGACATCTCTTGTCATAGATGGAGATCTCTTTGCCGGCCACTTCCCGTTTCATAGATTCCAGAGTTTCCTTGTCACAGAAACAGTAGTATGCGTCTCCCTGCTCAATCAGCTGCTTCGCATATTTCAGGTAGAGGCCGGACGCATTTCTCTCACTCTGTACGTAAGGTCCATATCCTCCGTCTTTATCCGGGCCTTCATCATGATGCAGGCCTGTCTTATCCAACGTACGATAGATAATATCCAGTGCTCCCTCCATCAGACGTTCCTGATCTGTATCCTCGATTCTCAGAATAAAATCTCCGCCCTCATGCTTCGCGATTAAATATGCATATAATGCTGTCCTCAAGTTTCCCACATGCATCCTTCCGGTGGGGCTTGGGGCAAATCTTGTTCTGATTCTGCTCATTTTATCGTCTCCTGTTATTTATTTTCACCGAAACATTATAGCTCAAGTTGGCCCAGAATGTCCATAGATTTTCCATGAATGCAAAGATCTGCTCTGGAATCCGCGTAGTGCTCCCTGTCATGGATCAGGATCACCCTGTTCCCGGTAAAGTAACGCAGGAAAGACTCTGCCAGCGTGGAACTCATATCACATCCCAGCAAAAGCAGGGTGTCCGCCTTGCTCACCTCATCTGCCGCACGGGTAGCCAAAGCGTTATTCACCATCTCTCCGGCCAGAACCACCTGCGGACGTATCGTGGTACCGCATTTCTCACATTTCGGAACACCTTTGGAATTCTGTATGTATTCCAGAGAATACTGTGTCTTGCAGTGGGGGCATTCATTGTGATAAATACTTCCATGAAGCTCAATTACATTCTTGCACCCTGCCCTGGACGCCAGAGAAAAGATATCCCTGGTGATAATCATTTTCAGGACACCCATATCCTCCAGTTTCTTCATATTTCTCAGCCCGTCATTAATCTCTCCCAGGTCACTGATCAAATCATGCTTATAAAAATCAAAGAATTCATTCACCCTGGCATTGTAAAAACCTGCGCTGAAAATCTCCTCCGGAGAACGTCCGTATTTTTCTTCGATTTCATAGGCATACTCGGAACGGCGATAACTGGTACATCCGCACTCTTTACTCACGCCAATTCCCTTCAATGCCACCAGATAATTACTCTCAAGCAACATTTTCTTCAGTAAACTCAACTTCTCATCGATCATAAGCAATCCCTCCTAAAAACTGTAAAATGAGGCATTCTTATAGAACCTTTTACGATCCTTGACCCTCTTTTTCCTATTATACAATCTCTGTTTCTCACAGGCAATACCTAAAAGAGAAACCTCTTTCCAACCAAAAAGACACCCCTGCAGATGCAAAGGTGCCCTCGACTTTTTCTATGCAAACTCTTTCATAATATCCTGCACCGTCTCCATCTTATTGCAGCGCCATGCATTGGCTCCGCAAAAGATCAGCCCCCGGTCCAGGTCTCCTTCCACTGCATGAACCAGAGCATCCGTGATACAATAAGGAATCTTTCCCGGATTGCATGTGACAATACAATGGTGACATTTCTCAATCGGTATCTTTTCTTTTTCCGTCTTTCTCACAAACAGATTGCGGATCGCCCTTCCCGGCATACCCACAGGACTTTTCACAATGCAGATATCCTCTTTCGCCGCATTCAGATAAGCCTGTTTATAGGCCTGGGAGGCATCGCATTCCTGTGTCGTGACAAAACGGGTTCCCATCTGTACACCGTCCGCTCCCAGTTCCAGAGCATGATCCATATCTTTTTTCTCGAAGATACCTCCTGCCACTACTACCGGAATTTTCTTACGGTATTTTTTCGCATACTCTCCCACCAGACTTATGATGGAACGGATCACGTCATCATATTTTGTCTGCGTGATCTCTTCCAGTTCTTCCCGGTCAAATCCCAGGTGTCCTCCCGCCTGCGGTCCTTCAATCACCACAAGGTCCGGAGCCGTCTGATATCTGCGGTCCCACATTTTACAAAGAACCTTCGCAGACTTCAAAGAGGAGACAATCGGCGCGATTTTGGTTCTGCTGCCCTGCACGAACGCCGGCAGATCCACCGGCAGCCCTGCGCCGGAGATGATCAGATCAATTTTGTTCTTCACCGCCTGCTTCACATACTCTTTGTAATTCTGTGTGGCAACCATGATATTCACTCCCAGAATTCCCCTGCCTTTGGAGATTTCTCTCGCTTTTTGTATTTCCTTTCCCATCGCACGGAAATTTGCTTCCAGGGGATTTCGGTGAAAATCTTCCTCACGCCATCCGATCTGCGCTGTGGAGATCACGCCCACACCGCCGCAGGAAGCCACGCTCCCTGCCAGGTTCGCCAGGCTGACACCCACACCCATGCCTCCTTGAATCACCGGGATTTCTGCTGTCTGATCCCCGATCACCAATGACTTCTGTTCAAACATTACATTCTCCTAAATCTCTCATACCGCTCCGTGGCAAACTGTTCTGCTGTCTTGCCGTCCTGTTTGCGCAGGAAACGCTTAATCTGAATTTTCAAATACTCTCCGATTTCTTCCAGATTATCTTCACAGACCGGATACTCTTCCGGAATCACACGTTCAATGATTCCCAGCTCCTTTAACTGAGCCGCGGTCACCTTCATTACCTCTGCCGCCTCATCCGCCCGCTTGCTGTCTTTCCACAAAATAGAAGCAAATCCTTCCGGAGATAGAATGGTATATGTGGCGTTTTCCATCATCCACACTTCGTTTCCCACACCCAGAGCCAGGGCACCGCCGCTGCCTCCCTCTCCGATCACGATGGCCAGAATCGGCACCTTCATATCTGACATTTCCAGAAGATTTCGGGCAATGGCCTCGCCCTGTCCCCGCTCCTCTGCCTCGATGCCGCAGAATGCGCCCGGCGTATCAATGAAAGTGATGATCGGACGGCCGAATTTCTCCGCCTGCTTCATCAGACGCAGTGCCTTGCGGTATCCTTCCGGAGACGGCATTCCGAAATTCCGGATCAGATTTTCTTTTGTGCTGCGCCCTTTTTGGATACCGATTACCGTCACTGGCTGGCCATCCAGATAGGCAACTCCTCCGATCACTGCTCCGTCATCCCTGAATCCCCGGTCTCCGTGCAGCTCCATGAAATCAGAGAACAGTATGGAGATATAATCCAAAGCCACCGGACGCTTTGCGCTTCGCGCAGTCTGCACCCGCTCCCAGGCACTCATCTGGGGCTTTGGCTTTCTGCTTTTCTTCTTTGTGAAACTCTGTCTGCCCGGCCACTCATCCGGAAAAGAACCATATTCCACCTGGGTTGTGTGAAGCCGAAGCAGATTGGATATGGTTGACTTCAAGTCTTCCCTTGCCACAATTCCATCAATCATGCCATGTTCCAGGAGAAACTCCGCCCGCTGAAATCCCTCAGGCAGTTTCTGTCCAATGGTCTGCTGAATGACCCGGGGACCTGCGAAACCGATCAGTGCGCCCGGCTCTGCCAGAATGATATCTCCCAGCATGGCAAAACTTGCCGTCACGCCCCCTGTCGTGGGATCTGTAAGGACAGAGAGATAAAACAGTCCTGCCTTAGAGTGTTCCCGGATCGCTGCTGAAGTCTTGGCCATCTGCATCAGAGATACCATTCCTTCCTGCATTCTGGCACCGCCGGAACAACAAAACAGAACTACGGGAAGCCTCCTCTTGGTAGCCTCCTCAAAGGCACGCGTAATTTTTTCTCCGACCACATATCCCATACTGGCCATGAGAAATCTGGCATCCAAAGCTCCAATCACAACTGGCTGGCCATCGATGGAAGCCAGTCCAATTCTCACCGCTTCATCCAGATGTGTCTTTTCCTGCAATTCCTTCACTTTTTCAGGATATCCCGGATAATTCAGAGGATTCGAATTTTCAATTCCGGTAAACCACTCTTCAAAAGAGTGGGGATCCATCACCATTCTCATCCGGGTCTTAGCCTTGATTCGAAAATATCCACCGCATTTCGGACAGACATAATGGTTCTCCACCACATCTTCTTTATATACCATCTCTGAGCATTTCGGACATTTCACCCACAGCCCCTTCGGCACCTCCGGCGCCTGCTCCTCTGTCTGTGACACACTGGTCTTTTTAAAAAATTTTTTAAAATCGGGCATGGTATCACTCCTTTACTTACTCTCCAAAATGTTCCGGAATAAAATCTGTCGTAATCTTTCCTTTCTGGAAATCCGGCTGATTCAGTATCTCATACTGAAAATCAATGTTTGTCTTCGGTCCGTCTACAACCAGCTCTCCCAGGACACTCAGCATCTTGCGGATCGCGCTTTCTCTGTCTTTGTCATGGACAATCACTTTGGCGATCATAGAATCATAATAGGGCGGAATCCCATAGCCATTGTAGGCAGCTGTGTCAATACGCACACCGTTGCCTCCAGGCAAATGCAAGTATTCTATCGTTCCCGGACATGGCATGAATCCATGTTCCGGATCCTCTGCGTTGATTCTGCACTCAATAGCGTGTCCGCTCAGATGAATCTCATCCTGTGACACGGAAAGCGGCAGGCCTGCTGCCACCCGGATCTGTTCTTTCACAAGGTCCACACCGGAGACAAATTCTGTGACCGGATGTTCCACCTGAATTCTCGTATTCATCTCCATGAAGAAAAACTCGCCGGATTCATCCAGAAGAAATTCGATTGTTCCCGCATTCTCATAGCCCACTGCTTTGGCTGCCTCCACGGCCGTCATTCCCATCTTCTGCCTTTGCTCTTCTGTCAGAGCGATACAGGGAGATTCCTCGATCATCTTCTGATGACGGCGCTGGATGGAACAGTCCCTCTCTCCCAGATGCACAACGTTTCCGTATTTATCTGCCATAATCTGTACTTCCACATGGCGCGGTTTTCTCACATACCGTTCCAGATACATGGTATTGTCTCCGAAGGCATTCACCGATTCCTGCTGGGCCATCTGGAAATGTCCCAGGAACTCTTCCTCATTCTCAGCGATTCGCATTCCTTTTCCGCCGCCTCCAGAGGATGCCTTAATCATGACAGGAAATCCTATCTTTTTCGCTTCCTCCAGGGCTTCCTGCGGGTCATAGACCGGCTCAAGGGTTCCCGGAACCACTGGGACGCCGGCCTTGCGCATGGTATTTTTGGCCTCGGATTTATTTCCCATCTTCTGGATCAGTTCCGCACTGGGGCCAATAAAGGCCACGTTACACTGCTGACACATTTCCACGAATTTGCTGTTCTCGGAGAGAAAGCCAAATCCCGGATGAATCGCCTGTGCCTTCGAGGCAATGGTGGCACTTAGGATTCTCTCCATATTCAGATAACTGTCCTTGGGAGCCGCCGGCCCAATACAGATCGCCTCGTCTGCCAGCTGTGTGTGCAGAGCATCTTTGTCAGCCTCGGAATAGACAGCCACAGTCTGAATCCCCATCTCTCTGCACGCTCTGATAATACGGACCGCAATCTCTCCCCGGTTGGCTATTAAGATCTTTCCAAACATTCTCCTACTCCTATCCAATTGCAAATGTGAGCTCGGCTATCACAGCCACCTTGCCGTCCTGCTTTGTCGCCTTCGCCTTTCCGATTCCCATCGGTCCCTTCTCTTTGATAATCTCCACCTCCAGAGTCAGAACATCTCCCGGAACCACCTTGTTCTTAAATTTTGCGGAATTGATAGCGCCAAAATAAGCGATCTTCCCCTTATTCTCCGGTTTTCCCAGAAGTGCTACCGCACCGGTCTGTGCCAGTGCCTCCACAATCAGAACTCCCGGCATCACCGGCTCCTGGGGGAAATGCCCCGCAAAAAACGGTTCATTATAAGAGACACATTTTCTTGCCACCGCACGGACACCCGGCTCCAGTTCCTCGATGGTGTCAATCAGCAGAAAAGGCTGTCTGTGCGGAATAATATCCATAATTTCTTTTGTTGTCAGTTTCATCCTGAGACCTCCTCTATCTAATCACGAACAGCGGCTGTCCGTACTCTACCATCTGTTCATTTTCCACCAGAATCTCCACGACCTCTCCGTCGAATTCTGATTCAATCTCATTCATCAGTTTCATGGCCTCCACGATACCAAGAACCTGTCCTTTCTTCACCACATCCCCCACTTTTACGTAGGGATCCGCACCCTCACTGGGCGCACAGTAGAAAGTTCCCACCAGCGGAGATTTCACCACATTTCCGCTTGCCGGCTCTTCTTTCACGGCGGGCGCGCTCTGCGCAGCCGCTGCCGGAACTGCCGGTACCGCCACTGCACTCTCAGGGGAAGTCAGAATCACATTTTTCCCATCCTTGTCCGTGCGCATGGAAATCTTAAGATTTCCTTCTTCCATCTCAAAACGGGTCAGATTTGATTTGCTCACTGCCTCAATCAGTTCTTTTATCTTGTCAAATTCCATCTCTCTACCTCTTCACATTAACCACGATATTTTTTCACCAGGATACTTGCATTGTGTCCGCCGAATCCCAGAGAATTGCTCAGAGCATACTCCACGTCTTCCTCAATAGGTCCTTCTGTCACATAGTTCAAATCACACTCTTCATCTGGAACCTGATAACCCACAGTCTGATGAATGAATCCTTCCTGGATTGTCTTCACACAGACAATGAATTCCACCGCACCGGCCGCTCCCAGAAGATGACCGATCATGGATTTCGTGGAATTGATCCGCAGATCTTTGGCATGATCCTGGAACAGATTCTTGATAGCTCTGGTCTCGAACAGATCATTGTGATGTGTGCTGGTTCCATGGGCGTTGATGTAAGTCAGATCCTCGCAGGAGATTCCTGCTTCTTCAATGGCATTTTTCATTGCTCTTGCAGCTCCGGATCCGTCTTCAATCGGTGAAGTGATATGGTACGCGTCTGCTGTGGTTCCGTATCCCACAACCTCTGCCAGAATATTGGCGCCCCTTGCTTTGGCATGTTCCAGCTCTTCCAGGATGACGATTCCCGCTCCCTCGCCCATCACAAATCCGTCTCTCTCTTTATCAAACGGAATGGAGCAGCGGTTTGGATCATTGGAGGTGGAAAGAGCGGTCAGTGCCGCGAAACCACCCAGGCCAAGGGGAGTAATCGCAGCCTCTGTACCTCCGGCCGCCATCACATCCACCTCTCCACACTGGATACTGCGGTAAGCCTCTCCAATACTATTGGTTCCTGTTGCACAGGCGGTCACCACGTTGATATTCTTTCCGCGCAGTCCCAGCTGAATCGACACATTCCCGGCCGCCATGTTGGAAATCATCAGCGGCACCATCAACGGATTGATCCGGTTCGGTCCTTTTTCCAGCAGTTTTTTATGTTCTCTCTCTGTCACCTGCAGACTTCCAATTCCCGATCCAATGGAACATCCCACACGGAAGGGATCCTCCTTTTCCATATCGATTCCGGCGTCCGCCATGGCTTCCTTTGCTGCCGCCACCGCATACTGGCAGAACAGTTCCATTCTTCTGGCAGATTTCGGATCCATATAATCTTTTCCCTGGAATCCTTTTACCTCTGCTGCCAGATGTACTTTATATTCCGTCGTATCAAAGTGTGTAACCTCTCCAAAACCATGTTTTCCAGCCTTCACACTATTCCAGAAATCTTCTACATTCAGGCCAATCGGGGTAATCGCCCCCATACCTGTCACAACTACTCTTCTCATTTTGTTCCTCCTAGATATTCATACCGCCATCTACGCTGATTACCTGGCCGGTGATGTAGTCTGCTTTGTCTGATGCCAGATATGCCACCATATTCGCAATGTCCGAAGGCTGTCCGAAACGTCCCAGAGGGATCTGCGCACATGCTGCCTTCTTCACATCATCAGAGAGCACCTGTGTCATCTCTGTGTCCACAAATCCTGGTGCCACCGCGTTGACTGTAATCCCACGGCTTGCCAATTCTCTCGCCATGGTCTTGGTCAATCCGATCACTCCGGCTTTGGAAGCAGAGTAATTCGCCTGTCCCGCATTTCCCATAATACCGGAAACAGAAGAAATATTAATAATCTTACCGCTCTTCTGCTTTAACATCTGACGGGACAGATGACGGATGGTGTTAAAGGTTCCTTTCAGATTGATGTTCAGCACAGCGTCAAAATCTTCTTCTTTCATCCGCATAATCAGATTGTCTCTTGTGATTCCTGCATTGTTCACCAGAATATCAATGTGTCCGAATTCCTTGACCAGATCTTTGACCATCTTCTCACAGGCGTCGAAATCACTCACATTGCACTGATAAATGGAAGCTTTCCCGCCTTCCTTCTCAATCAGTTCCTTTGCCTCCAGAGCTCTCGCCTCTGATCCGTTATAATTGATGATTACCATCGCTCCCTCTTTTGCCAGAGTTCTGGCAATCTCTCTTCCGATTCCACGGCTGGCTCCTGTGACCAGCGCCACTTTATTCTCTAACATGATTCCTTTACTCCTTTGATCACTTTCTCCATATCTTCCAGTTTCTCAATATTAAAAGCCTTTACATTCCGGTTAATTTTCCGCATAAAACCTGTCAGGGTACGGCCGGGGCCAATCTCAATAAAAGTATCTACTCCCTGAGAAATCATATTCTCCACGCTCTGCTGCCAGCGCACAGAAGAGGATACCTGACGCACCAGCAAAGGTTTCACCTGTTCCGGATCCGTCACATACTCTGCCGTCACATTGGACACATACGGAACCTCAAAATCACAAACTGTCACGGAGTCCAGAACCTCTCCCAGCTTCTGGCCGGCACCTGTGAGCATCTGTGAGTGGAAAGGACCACTGACTTTCAAGGGCAGTACTCTGCGGGCGCCTGCAGTCTTCAGAGATTCTCCCGCAGCCTGGACTGCAGATTCCTCCCCGGTGATCACAATCTGTCCCGGACAGTTGTAATTGGCTATGGATACGATTCCCTCTGTATCCTGGCAGATTTTTTCAATCACTCCGGCATCGCAGCCCAGAACTGCCGCCATGGCACCTCCTGTGGGAACCGCCTCCTGCATATAGATTCCTCTCTTGCGGACCACTGCGAAAATATCTTCCAGAGACATTACCTTGCTGGCTGCCAGAGCACCATATTCTCCCAGGCTCAGCCCTGCATTCACACAGGAAGTAAGTCCCTGCTCCCAGACTGCCTCAAGAATCGCCACAGACACACTGAGCATGGCGATCTGCGTATACTCCGTAATATGAATCTTCTCATTTTCCTCAAAGCACAATGCGGGAAGATCCAGTCCCGTCACCTCGCTTGCCTTGTCTATCACCTTTTTGCAAACCGGTATTTTCTCATAAAAATCCTGGCCCATTCCCACATACTGGGCACCCTGGCCAGGAAAAATAAAAGCTGTCTTACTCATATTTCTTATCCTTCTGCTATTGATATTTTTAAACACGAAAAATAGTTTGATATGCAAAATATATGTCGAAAAAAACAAATTCCTTTTGGCTTTTTAAGGAGAAAGGTGTGGATTATGCTTCCACACCTTTATTTTTCAAATAATCAATTACTGCGCCAACTGTTGTGAGATCTGTCAGTTCCTCTGCCGGAATCTCTACAGAGTACTCATCTTCCAGACTCATAACCAGCTCAAACAAATCCAGAGAATCTGCTCCCAGATCATCTTTGAAGTTTGTCTCCAGTGTGATAGAATCCGCATCACAGTTTAATTGGTCAGCAATGAGTTCTTTCATTTTCTCTAACATTTCTCTTATCTCCTTTTTTTCATCCATTAAAATATGCGTCTTGGCAATTATTTTGATGCTCAAAGTATATATTCTGTGCTCTCATTTGTCAAGATATATTTCTGATTTTTCCCAAATTCCTCTGAGCTGTTTCCGTCTTCTCTTCCCGGACCACGGCCTCCTGTATTTTCACCTGATGAGATACCCCTAGAGCGATTCCCATCTCCGCCATAAGAAACAAAATCGACGTACCTCCATAACTGACAAAAGGCAGGGTCACACCTGTCGTCGGGATAATGTTGGTCACAACACAGATATTCAAAATCACCTGCAGGGCGATATGTATCATAATCCCGGATACCAACAGTGAACCAAACAGATCCGGCGCGTTCTGGCTGATGAAAACCAGGCGGTACAGAAGATAGGCAAACAAAATCAGTACCAGTGCTCCGCCGAAAATTCCCAGCTCCTCACACACAATGGAAAAGATCATATCGTTCTGCGCTTCCGGCACCGATCCCAGCTTCTGGACACTGTTGCCCAGACCCTTTCCGAAAAATCCTCCAGATCCGATGGCATACAAGGCCTGCATAACCTGATATCCGCCTTCTTCCGAATACTGTTCCGGGTGCAGCCACACCAGAACCCTTCGGATACGGAAACTGGCACTGTCTGCTGTGTCAATGCTGAATTTCATCACCTGAACCATAACCACCAGGAAGACAAACATCACCACTGTGATAATCACGAAATATTTCGTGTAGGGGCTTGCCATAGCCACCAGAATCCAAGTGATTCCGCAGATGATAATTCCAGTACTTAAGTTATCCGTCGCCAGATAGGCAATCGCTCCCAGCAGTCCGCCAATACCCAGAAGGACAATGGTGGCCTTCAGGCTCCGGATATTCTTCCCCATCTGTACAATCAGATAAGAAATACAGACAATCGCCGCAATTTTAGCAATCTCGGAAGGCTGGAACTGTATTCCCAGCTTCAGCCAGCGCTTCGCGCCGTTTACCGTCACTCCCAGCGGCGACAATACCAGCATCATCAGAACTACTGCTGCGAAATACAAAAGTGCCGTGAATTTCTTCAATATATGATAATCAATCATCGAAATCACAATCATCATCACAATTCCAGCCGCACTGATCGCCGCCTGCTTGCCGAAATAGAACATGTCATCTCCCATCCTGACCTCCGCGGTATAGGCACTGGTACTGTAAAGCATAACCAGGCCAAAACAGGTGAGCAGAATAACCACAGCCAGAAGGTTGTAATCGTAATATCCGTCTTTGTTCAGAACCAGAAAGCCTCTTCTTCTCTTTTGCCTTCTCCTCTTTCTACTATTTCCCATAAAATGGACGACTCCTATCTATTCATAGCTTGTCAATAATACCCTATCGGTTAATTATAACTTCTTTTCTGGAAAAAGCAAACCCCAAAATTGTAAAACCTTTCTAAAACCGTATTTCTTTTTTCGCCCGGAATCGCCTTTTTTCTCCGCTCGGCACTGTTGACAAAACAGTAAAGACCACAAGTGCAGGCCAATCAGAACCATCATGACACACAGAAAGGGAAAATCCAGAATTTTCATAAAATACCCCAGATAGGGAATCTGAAATCTCAGCACACCAAGCACCTGTCCTGAAGATTTCGTGATGGAGTCCGCCCCGTTTTCTGCCACATACACGGTCTCTTTTCCCTGTTCCGTGTCCTTGCGCACATCCACATAAATCACCGCGCCGGCAGGAACCTGGGGACTCATGGAACTGGAGAGAACCACATAAGGCTGAAGCCCCCACAAATATGGCAGATTCAACAAAAACATCATTGCCGCCATCACAAAGGCAATCCTTCTTAACATTTTCATATTCAATTGACTCCTTTGGGAAAATAAAAGATAGACTTATCTGATGTGATCACATCTTTTGAGATAAATTAATCATACACAGCCGTCCGAAATTTGTCAATTCTTTTTCGGTATAACATTTTTTCTCTCCTGACATAGGATATAGAGAAATCAAAGTTCTCAGAAAGGATTTATATGGAACGTTATCCCATGAATCGACCAGGCTGCAGACAGTCTTACTCCAATTGCTGTTCACCGCAGCCATCCGGACGCAGCTTCGCGGCAGAACCATGCAATTCAAAGTCCGCCGCTTCCCTCTACAGCCATGTGGATCATATGCCTGTGGCTATGGCTTATGTCCCTATCCAGAAATATGAAAAGCCCTATGAACTTAGCTATGCTCTCTGTGTGGGAACCATCTTCCCGGCTCTTTGCAAACCGTTTTGCGGAAGGAGGGGAATCGGATGAATCCAAACCAAAATCAACAGCGGGAAATGCTTCTGAAAAAAATCAATGAGGTCAGTTTTGCCGTGGATGACATCCTCCTATTTTTAGACACCCACCCTGACTGTCAGGAAGCCCTGGATTTCTACCGCCAGAATGTGGCCATCCGCAAGGAAGCCCTGTCTGAATACGCCCGCCTGTACGGCCCGTTGACCATCGACACTGCAGATGACAGCTGCAGCCGCTCCTGGGAATGGATTCAGCAGCCATTTCCCTGGGAAATGAAAGGAGGATGCCGCTAAATGTGGAATTATGAAAAAAGACTCCAATATCCGATTCATATTAAGACACCCAATGCTAAAATCGCTCAGTACATCATGAGCCAGTATGGCGGCCCCGACGGTGAAATCGGCGCTTCCATGCGTTACCTGTCTCAGCGTTTTGCCATGCCCAACCGTACTGCCATGGGCGTCTTGACAGATGTAGGCACCGAGGAGCTGGCTCACCTGGAAATGGTGTCCACCATTGTACATCAGCTCACCCGTAATCTGAGTATGGAAGAGATTGAGAAATCTGGTTTTGGAAGTTACTATATCGATCATGCCGTGGGGATCTGGCCCCAGGCGGCCGGAGGAATTCCTTTTAATGCCTGTGAATTCCAGTCCAAGGGAGATCCTATCACAGATCTCCATGAGGATTTAGCCGCTGAACAGAAAGCCCGGAGCACTTATGACAATATTCTGCGGGTAGTCCGGGATATTCCGGAGATCGCAGACCCCATCAAATTCCTTCGTGCAAGAGAGATTGTTCATTACCAACGCTTCGGCGAAGCTCTCCGCTCGGTACAGGAACAGCTGGATGCAAAGAATTTCTATGCGTTTAATCCTAGCTTTGACAATCCCTGCAAAGCCAGCTGCCAGGACTCCCGATAAAGCAAAAGAAGGTGTCCCCGGAGTCACAAAATGACTCAAGGGGCACCCTTGCGGTAATCAGCTTCATTCTTCTTTTCTAGAGAGACGGTCTGCCATCTTTTGGAGATTCTGATGGGTTTTCTCAGCCTCTTTTGCTTTCTTCAAATGTTTTCTTCGAATATAAGACGCAATATGATCATAATCGTTAAAAATAAATTT
>ERZ1643246.347-NODE-347-length-61099-cov-42.127678_pt1 | contig 61099 bp, 61 predicted proteins | sample MGYA00579265_ERZ1643246 | MGnify/ENA primary metagenome ERZ1643246 (study PRJEB29033, sample SAMEA4952261) | chicken gut metagenome | biome: Broiler Chicken; feature: Gastrointestinal Tract; material: Caecum | place: Ireland | collected 2018 | study: Broiler... | reverse complement strand
TTTAGAGGTCTATAGAATTAACTCTTTCATACCGAATTTACTTTTTCAATTCACGCTCAGTCTTTTCTGTGAATAGTAACGCGGCAGCACCGGAATCTTCCGCTGCTGCCGCGCCCTTTTATCTGTCTATATATCTATATCATATTCTCGGAGCCCTTATTCATTTTCTGCGATCTCTCTGGCGACGTAGATCCCGCTGGCCGATGCATGGGAGAGTGAATGGGTCACTCCGCTGCCGTCCCCGATCACATACAGCCCTTTGTGAATGGTCTCCAGATGCTCGTCCAGCTTCACTTCCATATTGTAGAACTTCACCTCCACACCGTAGAGGAGGGTATCGTCATTCGCCGTACCAGGCGCGATCTTATCCAGAGCGTACACCATCTCGATAATGCCGTCCAGAATACGCTTTGGAAGTACAAGACTTAAGTCCCCCGGCGCAGCGGACAGTGTCGGACGGACGAATCCTTCCTCGATCCGCTCCGGCGTGCTCCTCCTTCCGCGGATCAGGTCTCCGAATCTCTGTACAAGGACACCGCCCCCAAGCATATTGGAGAGACGTGCGATACTCTCGCCATACCCGTTGCTGTCTTTGAATGGTTCGGAAAAATGCTTTTCCACGAGAAGGGCGAAATTCGTATTCTCGGTCTGCTTTTCCGGATCCTCATAGCTGTGCCCGTTCACAGTCACGATCCCGTTTGTATTTTCATTTACCACGATCCCGCATGGATTCATACAGAAGGTCCTGACCTTGTCCTCGAACTTCTCTGTCCGGTATACGATCTTGCTCTCGTAGAGCTCATCCGTCAGGTGGGAGAAGATCACTGCCGGAAGCTCCACCCTGACGCCGATATCCACTCGGTTGGATTTGGTCGGGATCGCAAGTCTCTCACAGATCTTTTCCATCCACTTGCTCCCGCTCCTTCCCACGGACACGATACATTTCCCACACTCATCGGCCTGGTCCCCGGAGATCACCCGATAGCCGCCCTCTGTGATCTCAAGATCGTCCACATGGCAGTTAAACCGGAATTCCACTTTATCTTTCAGTTCTTTAAACAGATTCTCCAGCACCACATAGTTGATATCCGTTCCCAGATGCCGCACTGAAGCATCCAGAAGCTTCAGCCTGTTCTGCATGCACAGCTTCTTGAACCTGGTGCCCGCAGTGGAATACATTTTTGTGCCTTCCCCGCCATGGGAGACATTGATCTCATCCACGTAATGCATCAGACTGGTCGCCGTCTCTTTCCCGATATACTCGTAAAGTGTTCCTCCGAAATCATTGGTGATATTATATTTTCCGTCAGAGAACGCTCCTGCTCCGCCGAACCCGCTCATGATCGCACATGTCCTGCAGTTAATGCAGCTCTTTATCTTCTTCCCATCGATCGGGCACTTTCTCTTCTCAAGCGGATTTCCCGCCTCAAACACCGCCACCTTCAGCTCCGGCGCTTTCTTCATCAGCTCATATGCCGCAAAGATCCCTCCCGGGCCTGCTCCGATTATGATCACATCATACCTGCTCATCTGCATCATTTCCTTTCTCCGGCAGCCCGCTTCCGGGCACTGCTGTCTTATTGTAAATAGTATGTGATGAATCTTTTAATATATAGAAATTTTCCCTCAATTATAGTATCATGGCAAAAAAATATTTTCAATGTCGTTTTCCGGTCCGGACGGCGTCCCGATACAGGACTTTTTCTTGACTATTTAACAATTTCCCACTGTACTCTTATGAGAAAAAAATATATAATTGATACAGTACATCCAGCAGAGCTGGAAATGTTATCGAAAGGAATCATTATGGTAAAAGATAATATCATCCCAAATCACATGAACATTTACTGGCATGACTACACCGGCCATGTCAAGGACAAGCCGATCACAGAGGCCAGCGTTCCGGTGAAGGCGGCTCTGATCGGAAGAGTCGGGCTGATGCTCCTCTCCTGCGGGACCGGAGCATGGCGGGTAAGGAGCTCCATGAACGCGCTCTCCGAGCAGCTCGGCGTCACATGTACCGCCAGCATCGGACTGATGACCATCGTCTACACCTGCTTCGACGGACATAAGACATTTACGAATTCTCTCGCCCTGAACAATACCGGGGTGAACACTTCCAAGCTGAACCAGCTGGAACGTTTTGTAAAGAACTTTCCCAAAGAGGGAGTACATATGTCCGGCGAGCAGCTCCACAACAGGCTGGACGAGATTGAACAGATCCGGGGGCTGTACACCCCGTTTCAGCTCGGGCTTGCTGCGGCATTTGCCTGCTCCGCCTTCACTTTTCTTCTGGGCGGCGGGCCGATCGAGATGCTCTGCGCATTCATCGGCGCCGGCGTGGGGAACTTCCTACGCTGTCACCTGATCAAACGGCACTTTACCTTATATCTGTGCGTGATCTCTTCTGTGGCGCTCGCCTGTCTGTCGTATGTCCTGTCGCTGCGGCTGTTCGACATGATCTTTACGCTGCCGGGGAACCACGAGGCCGGATATATCTGCGCCATGCTTTTCATTATTCCCGGCTTCCCGTTCATCACCAGCGGCATTGACCTGGCGAAGCTGGATATGCGCTCCGGACTGGAACGGCTTGCCTACGCAGTGATCATCGTTGTGGCCGCAACGATCACCGGCTGGATCATGTCTTCCATCCTGGGAGTACATCCGGCGAACTTTGCAGAATTATCCATCCCTCCGATGCTCCATCTGCTCTTCAGGCTTGCGGCAAGCTTTGTTGGAGTCTTTGGATTCTCCATCATGTTCAACAGCCCGCCGGCTATTGCATCCGCCGCTGCGGTGATCGGGGCAGTTGCGAACACCTTCCGGCTGGAGCTTGTGGACCTGGCAGGATGCCCGTCAGCAGTTGCTGCTTTTCTCGGAGCACTGACAGCCGGGCTGCTTGCCTCCTTCCTGATGAAGCGTCTGGGGTATCCCAGGATCTCCGTCACAGTTCCTTCCATCGTGATCATGGTACCGGGGCTCTATCTGTTCCGTGCGGTCTACAACATGGGCGAGATGTCGCTGTCTGTATCAGCCAACTGGTTCGTCTCCGCACTGCTGATCATCATGATGCTGCCGCTCGGACTGATCTGCGCCCGCATTATCACGGACAGATCCTTCCGGCACTGTACCTGATGCGGGCTTCCGCTGTACATCTGTGGAGTCGGCTCCATCGCAGAAAAGAGGCCGGCAGGCTTCCAAAGCAAGGAAGTCTGCCGGCCTCTTTTCATTCTTCTCGTTTCAGTTCTCATCTGAACTCCGGAAATGTCTGTTTTTTCTCACCGCTCCCGTCTGCGGAAGATATCATCCCTCTTGAGGAAGATCAACACGGCAGCGATCACCACGATCACGCCGGCCCCGATCTTCGCCCAATCCTGCCAGGTGAGAGACGCCAGATTGAAGCACCGGACATTCACCCACATCTGATTGATCCTCTGGTTATTCTCCTGGTCAAAGTACTGCATGACCACAGCTCTCTCCAGGACGTCCTGCGGCGGATACTGTGCATAGAGCTGCCGGTCTGCCTGATCAGCCTCGGCTGTGATCACATAGTCCGGATCGGAATTGTCTCCGCTGAAGAAGAATCCCACAGGATACTCTATTGTATCTTCTGCGCCGTCCTCCGCGCCGTAGCACCAGTCTGCATAGGCGTAGATGATATCGCTGTCTCCGCCCGCAATGACCGAAGTATATCCGATGTAATACATATTGCGAACTACGTTATCCGGCCGCGACATGAAGTTGATGAACGCTTCTGCGGCCTGCTGTTTCGCCGCATCGCCGCCGATGCCGTCTTTCAGCATGACCCAGCCGTCAAACCAGACGTTCGTACACTCCTCCGGCACCGCATAGGCGAGATAGTAGTCATCGATCTCCGCCTGATCCAGCGTATAGACCGCATCTCCGGACCACTGATAATTCGCCAGCACTTTGCCGGTCACCATATCCGCCTTGCCGCTGTCGGATTCAGAGGAGTAGGCGTTCTCTTTCATCTGCTTGAGGATCTCTTCAGCAGCGTTCACTGTATCCTCGTCCGTCCGATTCATCAGCTCGGCGATCCGCTCCAGGCGGTCCGGTGAATTGATGAAATCCGGCTGCAGAAGTTCTTCTTCGTTCAGGATCCCCAGAGCGGCAAAGTAGCTGTCCCGGACATTGTCCTTGATCGTCACCTGACCCTTATAGCGCGGATCCGCCAGGATCAACCAGTGGGAAGCATCCTCTTTGGAAATCTCTTCCGGATTGTAGACGATGCCTGTTGTTCCCCACATGTACCCGGCGGCATATTTACTCCACGGCTCACCGTGAATGGTATTTGTATCAAATATATTTCTTATATAATCCGAGACGCCCCGGACATAGTAATTTTTCTCATTCTCTGTGTCAAAGAACTCCTCTGACAGGGGCTGGAGCCGATCCTCGGCGATCAGCTTCATGAACATATACTCAGAGGGACAGACGAGGTCGAAGTCATTTCCAAGAGTGAGCTGATTATAGAGATCCTCATTGGTGCCGAAAGTAGAATACTCCACATCTACCTCTATGCCATATGTTTCCCTGTACCACTCTTCAAAATCCTCCACCATCGAGTTCTCACCAAGGATCACCGTACCTTCCCGGTCATCCAGATCGATCGCTTCCTCCTCGTCCCAGTCTCCCTCATCAATGTACTCTTCCCAGTTGGCGATCCTAAGCGTAACCTTTCCGCTGCTCTCATCCGTCTGTCCGGAAGCCGGAGCCGCTGATACTCTGAGCACTCCGCCCTGCAGACAGGATGCGGAGACTGCCAGAAGCGCCGCAGTCCCGGCAAGAAGCCGGAGTCTTCTGTGACGTCTTCCGCCTTTTCCGCAGGAGAGCTGATCAGTCTTTTTCTCTGCTGTCATACGCATTCACCTCCTGCCTTTTTGCCGTCTTCAATGACACCAGGTTCATAAGGACCACCACAAGGATCACGACAAGAAAGATCACCGTGGACAGCGCCCACAGCGCAGTCTTGATCTCTGTCTGAGCGCCTCTTGTGGCATTTACCACATAAGTGCTGATCGTATCGAATGTTGCCGGCTTCGTGTAAGTCGAAATGAAATAGTCATCCAGGGACAGCGTGACCGAGAGCATAAATCCGGAGACGATCCCCGGAACGATCTGCGGGAGCACGATCTTATACAGCGCCTGGAAGGGTGTCGCCCCCAGATCCAGCGCCGCCTCATAAAGCCCGCTGTCCATCTGCTTAAGTCTCGGCATGACCGCAAGATATACGAACGGCGCACAGAGCACTACATGTCCGATCACCAGCGGGACAAATGTATTCTTCTCAATCCCGAACACGACGATGAGCAGGATGCATATGGAAAACGCCGTCACAACATCGGCATTGACTACCGGCACCTGATTCGCCGTCTCCACAGCCGTTCTCACGGCCGGTCTGGAATAGAAGGCTCCGACAGCCCCAGCCGTTCCCAGGATCGACGCGATCAGGGCCACCCCCAGCGCGAGAAGCACCGTCCCGATGATCATGTTCCTGAGTTCTTCTGTCGTGAACAGCGTCACGTAATTGTGCAGGGAAAATCCCCTGACAGCTCCGATCGTCGTTGAATCTGTAAAGCTGTAAAATGCCAGGATCAGTACCGGCACATACATAAACAGCGCCACAAGGGCAAGCCAGGAATAAGAAACTATCTTTTTCATTACAGCACAGCCCCCCTGTTCTCCGCATTATTCTGATCCTTTCTTCCGGTAAACAATGTAATGATACAGATCACCGCAAACAGGATCAGTGAGATCATGGATCCGTTGTTCCAGTCGTAAATATTGAAATAACTTCCGATCAGGGAACCCATGATATAGGTACTGTTGTACATCATATCCAGGATAACGTAGTTCGTCATCGCCGGAAGAAACGTCATCGTGACCCCGCTCACGATGCCGGGCATGGACAGCGGCAGTGTAACGCGCATAAAGACCGCTGCCGGACCGGCCCCCAGATCACTCGCCGCCTCCAGCAGACTCTCGTCCAGCTGAAGGAGTGTGGTGTACAGCGGCAGGATCATGAACGGCAGATAATCATAAGTCATACCGATCACCGTGTTCAGGAACGGGTGAAGCGACAGATTGCCCTCCAGCACGGTCAGGATCTCTTTCAGAGCTGTGATCCTCAGCGTAAAATTGATCCACATCGGCAGGATAAAGAGCATCAGGATCACCGGTCCCCGCTTCAGGCCGCTCCTCGCCAGCACATAGGCAGCCGGATAGGCGACCAGAAGACAGACTGCCGTCACGACTGCCGCGATCACAAGACTGTAACAGAGTGTCCCGATCGTATTTCCGTTTGTAAAGAAGCTGAGCAGGTTCTCCAGTGTGAATCTGCCGCTCCCGTCAGTGAACGCATAGTACACGATGACCGCAAGCGGAAGGATGACAAAGCAGATCAGGAACAGAGCATATGGGATGCACAGCTGCTTCCTGCTGAATCGAATGTTCATCATATCACACCCTGCTTTCTTTTTAATAGAATCTGGTCCTCCGGTATCATCAGACTGACATGGTCGCCCTCATTCCACAGATCATCCTCATCCAGAACGAAGTCTTCCTCATCCTCTGTACGCACCGTATAGTTATAGTGGCTTCCTTTATATATGAAAGAAATGATATGTCCGTGAGCCCGGTATTCCTTCGGTTCATCGCTCATGGAGACCGCCTTCACAGGCACCTCTACCGTCACCTCCATGCCTGCCAGGCTGATCTCTTCGCCGTCTGCAGTGATGACAGAGCATTCGCCGCTCCTGCGGGAGCCTTCATAGAGCTGAGTGAGGTCACAGGCATATTCGCCGCCTGCGAACGCGGCGCGGCCCTCCTTCGTGATCGTGCCGTCAAACACATTCATCATCACGCCTGCAGGCATGACATGGATCCCGTCAGGATCGATCCGCATCCCGATCTCCGTGCCGGTCTGCGCGCTCCTTGTGCTCTGGATGACAATCTCATTCTCCCCGCACAGGGCCGTGATTTCGTAATACATTCCCTTGAAGACAACAGAATCTACGATTCCGCGGAGCTGCCCTTCCTCCGGTCTGGTGATCAGCACATCCTCCGGCCTTACCACCACATCCACCCGGGTATCCTTCGGGACATTGTCCACACAGGGAAACTGGGTCTGACAGAACTCCACTGTCATGGAAGCTGTCATTCTCCCCTCGAAGATATTGCTCTCGCCGATGAAGTCGGCGACAAAGGCGTTCTTCGGCTCATTGTAGATCTCCTCCGGTGTTCCGATCTGCTGGATCATTCCGTCCGACATGACGACTACCTTATCGGACATGGTCAGCGCTTCTTCCTGGTCGTGGGTCACATAGATAAATGTGATTCCAAGCTGCTCATGCATAGACTTCAGCTCAAGCTGCATCTCCTGGCGCATCTTCAGGTCCAGCGCTCCTAACGGCTCATCGAGGAGCAGGATATCCGGCTCATTTACGATCGCGCGGGCAATGGCGATCCTCTGCTGCTGCCCGCCGGACAGGGTGGATATCTTACGCTTCTCGAATCCCTCCAGATCCACTACCTCCAGCACCCTTCTGACCTTCTCACGGATAACAGACTTGGGCAGCTTCTTAAGGTTCAGTCCGAACGCAACATTCTCGTAGACGTTCAGATGGGGGAAGAGCGCATACCGCTGGAACACCGTGTTGATCGGCCTTAAGTTCGGCGGGATATGGCTGATATCTTCCCCGTTCAGAAGGATCTCACCCTCGGTCGGAAATTCAAATCCGGCGATCATCCGGAGCGTCGTCGTCTTCCCGCAGCCGGACGGGCCGAGAAAGGTGACAAACTCGCCTTTTTTCACTGTCAGATTAAAGTCCTGCACGACAACTGTATCGTCAAAAACCTTCTTAATATTCTTCAATTCTATGATATTTTCACTCATGGTCTCACTCCTTACCATGCATCTTAATGTATAACCTTATTAAGTTTAGGGGAACCGTCATAGTTTGTCAATAGATTTTCCTATTGACGCCGCCGCACCCGGATGATAAGGTTATTCACATCCGATCATAACGATTTTCAAAGGAAGGGATCTTGAAGAAATGAATATCAGAGTTTACCACACGCTCCCCGGAGATGCAGTTACGATCCGGGAAGAAGTCTTTATGAAAGAGCAGGGATTTCACGATGAGTTTGACGAGGCGGACAGAACCGCCGCTCATCTGGTCCTGTATATAGAAAATATCCCCGCTGCGACATGCCGCTTTTTCCCAGGGCATTCGCAGGGGGAATATATCGTCGGACGGATCGCCGTCAGAAAAGAGTATCGCGGGCACAGCCTCGGCTCCCATGTGCTGTCCGCCGCCGAGTCCGAGATCCGCATGCTGGGCGGCAGGCGTGTGATCCTCCATGCCCAGCAGCAGGCAAAGCCGTTCTATGAAAAACAGGGATATTCTGCTTACGGGGAACCGGACTTCGATGAGGACTGCCCGCATATCTGGATGGCAAAAGATCTGGGCTGATCCGGATTCACCGTTCCCGGCCTCATCCGGCAGGAACGCCGCTTTTATCAAGAGTCCCTCTGTCTCAGCTCAAAATGGCTCCTCTCAAATGAGAGTATCCCCTCGTCTCTCATCCTGCACAGCTCCGCAGACATGGCGCTCCGGTCCACCGAGAGGAAATCCGCCAGCTGCTGCCGGTTAAAGGGGATATCAAAGACCGGACTTCCGGCTCTCTGGGACTGTTCCGACAGATACGAGAGCAGCTTTTCCCTTGTCGTCCGCTTCGACATATGCTCCAGCTTCTGCGTAAGCATCTTATTTTTCAACGCCAGGACAGAGAGAAGATTGCGGATCAGACGGCTGTGGAACTGACACGCAGACGGACACACGGTCAGGATCCTCTTCACATCCAGGAAAAGCACCTCGCTCTGCTTTACCGCAACGGCATTGTTCAGGATCTCCTCGCTCCCAAGGCAGGCATATACCTCGCCGAAGATCTCCCCTTCCCCGATCTCATTTAAAATGCTCAGGTTTCCCCAGTAGTCTTCCTTCCGGATATGGACGCTTCCTTCCAGAAGCACCGCCACACTGTCGATCCGCTCGCCCCTGCGGAAAACATACTCCCCTTTTGCATAGCTTCGCCTGACAGCAGAAAGGCAGGCCAGCATGGATGTGATCTCATCCTCACTGATCCCCTGAAAAAGTTTCGAGTTTTTTAAAAGGATACTATATTTTTCCATGTCTCCCAATCTGCGTCTCCCAATCTGCTCACAGCTCCTGACCCTCTTCCTGCCAAAGCCTTTCCTGGATTTCCCGAAAATCAATCTCAAGACGGCCGTCATAGATCCTGACAGGCACCTTATCCTGAAATGTGTACATCGCGATCTCTGGGACGTCTTCTCCGCCAAACCAATAGCATACGATCTTTTTCCTCTTCCCGTCCACGATCCAGTACTCGCGCACGCCTGCATTCATATACTTCTGCATCTTAAGTCCGTAGTCTCTCTTCCGGCTGGAGTCCGAGACGACCTCGATGCAGAGATCAGGCGCGCCGTAGATCCCGTTCCTCAAGATCCGCTCGTTCCGGCAGATCAGAGAGATATCCGGCTGTACCATAGTCCTCTCATCGCAGTCAAGCTGTACATCCAGCGGCGCCGGAAGCACGCGGCAGGGTCCTCTGTTCGCCCGGATAAAGCTCTGCAGCTCAAACAGGATCTCCGCGATCAGCTCCTGATGGGTAAATGTCGGGGCTTCCAGGTAGATCAGCTCCCCATCGATCAGTTCCGCACGGACATCGTCAGGCAGTTTCCGATAGTCCTCAACTGTATATTCTCCCTGCCTTTTCGCCAGATATATCGGCGCTTCCTCCCCCACGGACTCCGGCATGCTGCCGCGTGCTTCACCGCTGTCCTCCGGGTGAGCGCTGTCCTGGCTGTACAGGACCTCCTCAAGCGCCCGCAGTGTATCATATCGGGGAGCACGTGTCTCCCCGCTCAAGATCTTGTTGATCGTTCCGACCGGAACTCCGGACAGCTGGGAGAGCTTTTCCGTGGTAAGCCCCAGTTCCTTCTTTCTGTCATTCAATCTTTCAAAAAGCATAAGACGCCATCCTTTCTCATCAGAAGTCATAAAAATTTTACCGGATTTTCTTATCTTATGCTTATTATATATCCGTTTTCGGAGTAAATCAACCATTTTCCCGTTTACGGTCATTTTTCTATTGACGGTCTATTTCCGCGTGAGCAATAGCGATGATCTGCATTTCTCACTTGGCATCCGCGCTTCTTCTCTCCTGTATCTCTGCCACGATCTTATTGTATGTCTTTTTGTTCAGTTTATAGAAAAGCAGCACCGCCGCTGTGACGATCCACAGGATCCCCGGAACGGTAGTAAAGGCATGCCGGATCACACTGAGCACCGCAGGATTCTGCTGCTGGTTCGCCACATAGCCGCACATTTCCAGAACAGCCGCAAGGAGCGCTGTCCCGATCGCCATGCCCACCTTGTTTCCCAGAGAGATAAATGCATACTGGAAACCGTCGTTGCGCAGCCCTGTCTTCCACTCTCCGTATTCTACACAGTCCGGAATGACCGCATAGATCGCAGTGTTGAACCCGGAGAAGAAGAACTGCGCCAATGCCGAGAACAGATAGAATGCAGCCGGGGTGTCCGACGCTGTAAAGAAGTACATGGCAAACATGCTGACCCCGGTGAGCAGAGCAAAGATCGATGCCGCCCGCCCTTTATTTCCTGTCAGGCGAAAGACCGCCGGGAACAGCGCAGCCCCGATAACAGACGGTATAATAATGACCATCGAGTATGTGCTGAACAGCGCCGCATCCCCCTCGACATAGGTAAAATAGTACAGCGCATCGGCATTTCTTCCATAAAGGGTCAGCCCGAAAAGGAGCTGTCCGGCGACCGCGATCATGTAGGGCTTGTTCTTTAAAGCCGCCGCAAGCTGTGTCTTCAGCGACAGTTTCTGCTTTTGCGGTATCTCCACAACTTCCTTTGTCTTGGCAAAGCAGAAGATATGACAGGCCGCAAAGATACATCCGTAAATGACCGCGATGAGAAGATATCCCCTCTGGTCATTTCCGCCTCCGAGAGCCGAGATCAGAGGCACCGTGATGATATTGATCACACCGATGGCGATCATCGCGCTCACCGAGCGGAATGTATTGATCTTCGCGCGTTCCTCGATATTCTGGGTCATCGCGCCGCAGAGTGTTCCGTATGGAATATTAACGCAGGTGTATCCCAGCACAAGGATACAGTATGTAACTGCCATGTAAACGATCTTTGCGGTGTCAGACCAGTTCGGATGCGCCCAGAACGTCATAATGAGCACAAGCGCTGTCAGGGGCGCCGCGATCAGGAGCCATGGGCGGTACCGCCCCCACCTCGTATGCGTCTTGTCGCTCAGAGCTCCGATGACCGGATCGTTGATGGCGTCCCAGAACCTGGAGAAGAGCATCAGGGCCGCCACCGCTCCCATGCCGATGCCGAACACATCGGTGTAGAATATCATCAGAAAATTTCCCACGAACATCCAGCTGAAATTGCATCCCACGTCGCCCATGCCGTATGCGATCTTGCTGATCAGCGGCACCTTCACATTTGTATCTCTCTGTCCCATTCTTTTCCGACTCTCCTTCCCGCTCCTGCTGCTTCTTATCCTTGTTCCTTCTCATCGTCCGCGCAGATGCGGATGACAGCTTTGACGATATCCGCCTTGTTGTTCACGCTGTAGTCCATCGCCTTCTGCGCGTCGTCCAGATCAAAAATATCTGTTACGATCCCCTTCAGATTTACCTTCCCCTGTGCTACCGCCTCGATCGCCATCGGATAGATGTGGCGGTAGCGGAATACAGTCTTGAATGTCAGCTCCTTATCCAACACAAGACTCATCGGCAGTGTCATCTCCCCGGTCTTGCTGTAGCCGACCAGAACGATATTGGATCCCTTTTTCGCAATCTGGATCGCCTGTCTCGTAGTGATCTCCGTGCCCGCAGTCTCAATGACCAGATCCACGCCTTTTCCGTCTGTCAGCTGCGCGATCCGCTCCTCCACGCTTTCCTCTGCTCCGTTGATCACTCCGTCCGCTCCGAGCTCGAGTGCCTTTTGGAGCCGCTTCTCCATAATATCCACCACGTAAACTTCGGATACGCCCCTTGCCTTCAGTGCCATCATAGAGACAAGACCGATACAGCCGGCGCCCATCACCACTGCCTTCTGTCCGAGATGCGCGCCGCCCTGGATCGCCGCGTGGAATCCGACTGCCAGCGGTTCGATCAGAGCGCCTTCCAGCGTACTCACATTGTCCGGCAGTTTAAAGCAGAGGTCTGCCTCATGCGCCACGTATTCCTGAAAAACTCCGTCTACGGGAGGTGTTGCAAAAAATACTACATCAGGGCAGAGATTGTATCTTCCCGTCCTGCAGAACTCACAGTGTCCGCATGTTTTTCCCGGCTCCAGAGCCACCCTGTCTCCGACCTTCAGATGGGTGACATTCTTCCCGACTTCCACCACTGTGCCTCCCGGCTCATGTCCGAGCACAAAGGGCGGCTCGACAACATAATCACCGATCGCTCCCGTTTCATAATAATGAAGATCGCTCCCACAGATTCCAACATACTCCAGCTTTACCAGCACCTCATCGTCCTTCGCCTTCGGGATATCCCTTTCCTCGAACCCCATTTTTCCGATCCCGAGCATAACGGCTGTTTTCATTTTTCCTTCCATTTCTTCTCCTCTTTTCTCTTTACTTTTATTAATCTTTTTATTAAAGTAATTATATTATCATCCCTTTCCTTCTATTTGTCAATTCACTTTTGCAGATTCTCATAAATGCACAATTCAAAGCTTCTGTTTTTATCCAAAATACACAAGAGGACCGCTGCATGTCCTTTCGCTCATGCAGCGGTCCTCCTGTACTGATGCTATATTCTAAATGTTATCAAAAATAGTCTCGATAAACCCGAGCGCCGCGCCGTATGCTGCGGCATTGAGTCTGTATCTTCCTGCTGAAAGATAGGCGGTATCAACATCAAAGTTATTGTATTTCATAACTTTAACAGACAGTTCCGGGAGAAACTCCTCCAGGTATCCGCCGACATATCCGCCGAGCACGATCCTGCAGTCAAATATCATCCGGAGATTAGTCACTGAAACAGCGAGATCATCCAGATATGCATCCCATATCTTCAGGAAATCCGGATCCTTCTTTCTCACCCCTTCAAAGAACTCCTCCAGGCTGCTGCCCGAGCTGTCCTGAAGGACAAGCGCCGAACAATACGCGTCCATGCATCCCCGTTTTCCGCAGTAGCACAGTCTTCCGTTCTTCTCGATCACCATATGGCCGAACTCGCAGCTCTTAAAATTCTCCCCCGGATACAGCTGGTGTCCGAGACAGGCAGCCCCTCCCACCGTGTTGCTCAAAGAGAGATAGACCGCATTCTCCGTCTCTTTTCCAAGCTCTGCATAGGCTGCGCTGCTTGCGTCATTCTCGATCCCATAGGGATATCCGAGCGCATCTCCAACCCGACGGAAGCTTACGTTCTGCACCTTTAATGTATGCGAACGAAGAAGCAGGCGCTGTTCCCGGTCCACGATCCCCGGCAGAGAAAACCCGATCCCGGCAATCTTCGCAGGCGCGATCCCCTGCCGTTCTATAAAGTCTGAAATCCGGCTGATCAGGCAGGAGTAGTACCTTGCATCATTCTCAAAAGGGATTCTGATCCGCTCGGACGCTATCATTTTTTTCTTCGCATTGACCATCACCATTGTGATGTGATTGTTCGTAATATCGACTCCCGCCGCATACCCCGCATCACTCCGGATTGCCAGCGCCTTCGCCTTGCGTCCCCCGGTGGATTCGTACTCTCCGGTCTCTTCTACGATCCCCTCGTCGATCAGCGCCTTCACATTCTGAAGTGTGGTCGGCATGCTGAGCTTAAGTCCCGCAGAAATCTCTGTCTTCGATGTCGTTCCCCGGAGCGAGATAAATCTCGCTGTCCTTATCTTATTGTTCCGTTTTGGCTCCGCTCCCCGGTCAGCGCTTTGTCTCATCGTCCGCACCTCGCTTTTATCATTTCTTTTATAAAAACCATTATATAACTGTATCGGCGGACTGTCACGCTTTTTCCTTGATTCAGATAAAATCATTTTTCTTCTGCAGCCACCGGATCTGAATCCCGATATAGACCGCTGCCACCAGGAGCAGGAGAAACAGCGGCAGCTCGATTCCCATCCAAGCCAGTACCATACACACCATAAAAGCCGGCAGAAGGCACGCATTACATACTCGGTATATCATGCGCATCCGTCCATACCTATCCTCTGACATCTCCGGTGGAATATAATCCTCCGGATGCTTCATCGTACAGTGTACGGTGGCGCCATATCTCCCAAAGGATCTGTATGCCGTATATTCGATACCGTCTATAGTAAATTCCGGCCGCAGCCCTTCCTTTGTAATCACCAGATCAAGCTGATTCTGCTCTGCATATTTACAGAGCTCCATCGTAAACTCTTCCGGCGTCCGACACATCGTATCCGGCTTAAATGCGAGAGATCTCAGCTCTTCTGAAACCGTGACATTTTTATAGTCCTCTATAAATTTCGCAAATACGGCGCCCTGCTTCTCCTCCATTTCCATCTGGCTGAGATACCGATCCACATCCATCTCCTTTAAGCTGGTTTCCCGTATCCTTCTGCAGAACTGCCATGACGCTTTCAGCTTCTCTGCCTCCGCCTCCAGCCTTCGTTCCTGGTCCTCCAGAGCTGTCTGCAGCCCCGTCTCTCCGTCCAGCAGACGGCGGATCTCTTCCACCGGCATGCCAAGCTTCCTCAGCAGGCGTATTTGCTTCAGCCGCAGGATATCCTCTTCCGAATATTCTCTGTAAGAATTATTTTTGTTTCTTGCAGGATGCAGCAGTCCCTGCTTCTCATAAAAACGAATATTCTGTCTGCTTATGCCTGTCGCTTCTTCCGCTTCCTTGATCCCCATGAAGATCCCCCTCTCCTTTCCCGTATCTCTTTCTCTCTACCTTCTTTATAATGCTTATACCAGGTATAATGTCAATATTATATGAAAAAGTATAGATGATTTCCTGTGTCTTCACAATAAGATACCGGAGGGATTTTTCTTCTATGGAACTGCCTTATAGAATAAAAAGACCGCATCCCGTGAAAGGATACGGCCCTGATCCGTCTTGCAGAATCCGATCATCCATGTACAACAGAATACGGCTTTCTTTTAAAGATTTCCTTCGCTCTGGCGTCCACTTTCGCCTCCATGCCGGAATAGCTGCGTGCCAGATCCATCTTGATATGTTTTACTTTTCTTCTTTCTTTTCTCATACTTCTGCGCTCTCCATCTCATTATTTTCTGAAATTTTATTCGCAACAATGTCAATGTAGCACAAAAATGTGGTGAAACTGTTATGAAAACATTAAATTCACGTTAGTTTCCTGTCACAGTCTGCTCAGATCCCTTTCTGCTGAATATCGGATCGATAAGAAGACGCAGAAACACACAGAAACGGGAACATATCCCGCGATATGCTCCCGTTTCTGTCTATTTTATTCTTTTGAACTTTTCTTTCCGAACCTATCTGTGCATTGAGAAGGAATCCTCATCGTAGTTGCTCAGGTTCGAATAGATTCCTCTGTCGTCTGCTTCCTTGATCAGTGCGTCTCTTGACTTCTTCGCCAGCTTCTGATCCTTGAAGGAGCTCGGTCCGCCGACGCATCCTCCGTCGCACGCCATACCTTCGATGAAGTCTTCCGGAAGTCTTCCGACCTTCATGAGCAGAAGCGCTTTCTTACACTCATCCGCTCCGTTTGCCTTGCAGACTTTGATGTCAATGTCATTTCCGGACTCTTTCAGGCTTTCCTGAACAGCCGCTGCGACTCCGCCGGAATTGCCGAATCTCTTGCCGAATACTGAAGATTCCTGATAAGTATTCTCCACCGGCTCAAGCGCAACTCCTTTTGCTCTCATCATTGCACGGATCTCGCTGTATGTCATGGCATAATCTGCATTTCCTTCGATCTTCTGGTCTACAACCTCGGATTTCTTCGCAATACATGGACCGATAAATACAGTCACTGCTTCCGGATCCTTTGCCTTGATCAGACGTGACACACCGCACATCGGAGAAACAGTTGTAGAGATCGCATCGCTGAGCTCAGGATAGTGTTTCCTTACCATATTGACAAATCCCGGACAGCAGGAAGTCACTTTCTTCTTGCCCTCGGCATATGCCTCACGCCACTCTTCTGCCTCGCTCTTCGCAGTCAGGTCTCCGCCAAGTCCTACTTCCACAAACTCTGTGAATCCCAGCTCTTTCATTGCCTTTCTCCAGCTTGCCATTGTGATATCCGGTCCAAACTGTCCTTCTGTCGCCGGAGCAAGCATCGCATAGACATGCTTTCCGGACTTGATCGCATTGATAACGTCCACGATCCATGTCTTAGAGCCGATCGCGCCGAACGGACAGCTGTGGATACATTTTCCGCAGCGGATACATTTCTCTTCATCGATCACAGAGATACCGTACTCGTCGTAAGAAATCGCGTCCACCGGGCAGCTGAACTTACACGGTCTCTGAAGATGTGCGATGGCATTGTACGGACAGGCCTCTGCACATTTTCCGCATTCTTTACATTTTGAAGGATCGATATGTGAGCGGGTGCGTCCTGCCTCAATCGCGCCGAACTTACATGCATTGATACATGCCTTACCAATACAGTTCTGGCAGTTCTCCGTCACTGTATAGCTGGAGATCGGACAGTCCTCACATGCGGAGCTGATGACCTGGATCACATTGCCGTCATCCTTAAGCCCCGGAGCCTTTCCCTCTGCCAGACGGACACGCTGTCTGATGATCTCTCTCTCCTTGTAAATACAGCAGCGGAACTGAGCAGTCGGTCCCGGGATCAGTTTCATCGGGATCTCATCCTTACGCTCCTCCAGCTCTCCGGCGAAAGCCAGCCGCGCTACTTCCTCTAACACTGCATGTTTGATCTTGATAACATTAGCGTCTGCGTACCTCAAAATTCTTCCCTCCATGATTCACATAATTTCACTCTTGCCATACCCTCTGATGCCTATTTTCCCTATCCCTAATGATATCATGTCAAAAAAAATTTGCCTAGAGATTTCCTTGTATTCTTTGCCGAACAATTCCCCATGCGGTAAAAAAGCGGACAACTGTCGCTGCAAGCTGGCTTGCATAAGACAGTTGTCCGCTTTTTTAACATATGGCGAACGCCATGTCACTTTCCAAAATATCCCCGGATCTCCTCCATCCGCTTCACCTGCTCCACATGGAACGGACATCGCGAATCGCAGTGTCCGCAGGCGATACAGTCCGACGCAGTCTTCTCCAGGTTCATATAATGATCCTTCGCCAGCACATCCCCTGCCTGCGCCAGATCATAGTATTTATTGATCAGTCCCACGTCCAGCCCGGCAGGACATGGCTGGCAGTGATTGCAGTAGACACAGATTCCTTCTGCATCCTGCGGCGCAAAAGTCCCGAGGACTGAATAGTCCTTTTCCTCCGGAGATGCATCAAGAAATCCCAGGATACGCTTTAAATCTTCCCGCCCCCGGACGCCCGGCAGTACGGTCACAACTCCCGGTTTATCCAGGGCATACTGGATACACTGGTATTCTGTCAGCGCCTGCTTAAAGGGTGAGGTCTTCGCATTTAACAGCTGGCCGGCACTGAACGCTTTCATAACGGAGATTCCCACACCTTCAGCCTCACATCTGCGGTAAAGCGCGGTTCTCTCATCTACACTTCCGATGGCATATTCTCCATGACGGTAGTCATACGCCGGATTGATACTGAACATGAGCATGTCGATCAGTCCCATATCGAGCACCTTTTCCACGATCTCCGGCGTGTGGGAGGAAAGGCCGATGTGCCGGATCACACCGTCCGCTTTCAGTTCTTTCATATAATCCAGCGTTCCGCCTGAGATCACTTTCTCAAGGTCCGCCGCCTCATCGATACAGTGGATGAAACCAAAATCAATATAGTCCGTCTTCAGCATCTCAAGCTGCCAGTCCACCGATCTCTTTATCTTCTCCAGGTTCAGCGTCCAGCCGTAGGTCCCGGTTCTGTACTCAGCCCCGAAATGCACCTGAAAATACACCTTGTCCCTGCAGCCCTCAACCGCTCTTCCGAACGGAGCAAAAGGCACTGCATCTGCAGCCGCCATGTCAAAATAATTGATCCCGTTATCCACCGCCATCGTGACGGCCGCTTCCACTTCCTTCTCACCGGATGCGCCCATGGAGCTGTTTCCGAGCCCCAGGATACTGATCTGTTCACCGCCCTTCGGCAGTTTTCTGTATTCCATTCTATTTTCCTCCTAACCATTTTCCTCTCTGAAGACGAAGGAACAGAAGGATTCCCCTCACGCACAGCTCGACCGCCATGGCGATCCATGCTCCGGCAAGACCGATCCTTCCCACCAGGATCACAGATATCGTCAGCCTTACGCCCCACATGCTGATCAGATTCAGTATGCTTGGAATAAGAGTATCGCCCGCGCCTCTCAGCGCTCCCGAAGACACGATAGACGCCGCGTAAAAGGGTTCTGCGAACAGCTCGATCCGGAGAACACGCACGCCCAGCTCCCTCACCTGGGGATCCGGGGTCAGCATGGCGAATACCGCCGGACACAGGAAGTACATCACGATCCCGCACGCTGTCATGACAAGACATCCCAGAAGTACAGAAAGATCTGCGAAATTCTTCGCCAGCCTCTTTTTTCCCGCTCCCATGCTCTGGCCCACCAGTGTTGTGGCAGCCGTCCCGATCCCGTATCCCGGCATATAGCAGAGGCTCTCCGCGGTGACTGCAAAGGAATTGGCTGCGATTGCCACAGAGCCCAGCGGTGCAATGATCTTTGTTGATGCGATCTGGGCGCCGCAGAGGGCGATGTGCTCAAAGCTCATAGGCAGTCCGATCTTCACAGCGCGCACGAAGATCTGTTTCTCAGGCATCCAGGATTCTCCTCTTCGCATTTTCAGCGCCGGTGAACAGATGCACAGCCTCCATAACATCAGAACTGCAGTCAATACCTGTGCGAGCGCGGTTCCGATGGCTGCTCCGGCAACTCCATACCGGCTGATGAAGATCATATTGAAGACCACATCTTCCCCGCACATACAGGCGTTCAGCAGTCCCGGCGTCTTCATATCTCCGCTGCACTGGAGCATAGACCCTGCAAGACTGCTCAGCTGCACTGCCGGAAGTGAACACGCGTAGATAAAAAAGTATGCTGAGGCGTCCCTGCGGATCGCGCTCTCCGCTCCCAGCCAGCCCGGAAGTCGCCCGCTTACCGCGATTCCCGCACAAAGCAAGAGCAGAGAAAAGAGTACTGCAGCGAGGAGACCGCTTTTCACAATTTTTCTCGCCTGTCTTTCATTTCCCGCACCGATCTGATGTGCCGTCTGCACTGAGAAACCGACGGACAGCGCACTGCACAGGCCGCTCAGGAGCCAGGTGCTTGTCGATACCACGCCGATCGAAGCTGAAGCCAGTGCTCCGAGACCGCCCACCATAGCCGCATCGATATACTGCATGATGATGGACGAGATCTGCGCAAGGATCGCCGGGACACTGAGCTGCCACACGACAGACAGTTTTTCTCCGCGCGTCATTTCCTTATCCCTGCTGATCCGTTCGGCAATCCCCTTCTCGTTCTCTTCCATTTTCTGTTCTCCATCCTCTTTTTTCAGATCCTACTTTATCACCTCAGTGGAGGAACCACAAATACCTGTCTTTTATAGATACATATGCTTATTTTCTATAGTTCATCTGTATTACCTGACCGGCTCCCAGAAGTTCGATATCCTCCCGGTCATGTGTCACGCAGACCACGGTCTTTCCTGCCGCCTGTGTCCGGATATATCCGGCTGTCACTGCTTTCATCTCATCATCCAGCCCTTTCAGCGGCTCATCAAGGAACAGGATATCCCAGTCAGCACAGAGTGCCCGGAGCACAGCCGTTCTCCGGCGCATTCCCCCGGAGTATTCCCGCACCGGCTGGTCCATACATTCATACAGGCCAAGCTTCCTCAGACCCTCTTCGATCTCAGCCACATCCCGCCTGGGACAAACGAGACGGATATTCGTCTTCGCGCTCAGGCTGAAGCAGAGCCTGTCCTCCTGAAACACTGCGCTCTTCTTTTCCGGTATTCCTTCCACGCTGCCGCCGTCCGCCTTCTCCAGACCCATCAGGATCCGCAGGAGCGTTGTCTTCCCGCAGCCGGAAGGCCCCATGATACAGGTGGTCTTTCCCCACGGGATGACCGCATGGAAATCATCCAGCACTCTGTGCTCTCCATAAGATTTCTGCAGTCCGCTGATCCTTATCTCCATCTTATCTCATCCTTTCCACGCGCCTCACACCGAGGTCGATCAGTCTTAAAAAAATTCGTTCAAAGAGAACGCTGACCACGACGATCACAAGTGTCCACGCAAACAAATCCGGTGTATTCAGGTAGATCTTGGCATTGTACAGATTCTCTCCGATCGTATTTTCCGGAAGCCCGATCACCTCCGCCGCGATGCCGGATTTCCAGCACAGTCCCAGAGCCAGCGAGCATCCAGCGCGGAAAAAAGGCAGGATCTGGGAAGCGTAAATATACCGGATCCTGAGAGTAATCGGCACTGCAAACAGATCCGCCATCTCCGTCAGGTTCCGATCCATGCTGCGGATGCCGTCCTTTACATTTGTATAGATCACAGGGAACACCATCAGCAAAGAGATGATCACCGACAGGTTCTCCGGCGAAACCCAGATCAGCACAAGAATGATAAAAGATGCTACCGGGACTGACTTGATCGTCTGTACGAAGGGTTCCAGAAGTTCGTCGATCCGCCGGGACGCCGCGGCAGCCGCGGCCAGCAGCACGCCGCTGATCATCCCCAGCAGGAACCCTGACAGGATCCTCAGGAAGGAACAGGCAAGAGACTGCCAGAAAGGCGCAGTCTGCACCAGCTCGAAAAGTCTCCTGATTACAGCAACAGGAGATACAAGCAGTATCTCCTGTCCGATCCACATGCTCGCGGCCTGCCAGACGATCAGCCAGACCGCGGCAGCCCAGAGCTTGATGTTTGATTTTTTTCTGTTACTGGATATAGTAGAAGTCATCACCCGGCAGTTCTCCTCCTATTGATTCCGGATTTGCGTCCTTCAGGACCGCAAGATAACCGGAAAGCTGTTCCTTCATATCCTCTCCTGTTATGCAGACGATGTTGCACTCCGGTATCGCCTTGACCGCCACATCCTCGGTAACAATGTCATAGTTTCCTACCAGCTTTGCTGCTTCTTCCACATTGTCATTGACATACTTCACAGAATCCGCATACCGGTCCATGAAGTCCTCCACAGCCTCCGGATTCTCCTCTGCGAACTCCTTTCTCACAACGACCACGCCTGTCAGCAGGCTGCTCTTCGTCTCCTCATTTTCCATCACTTTGTCCCACTCTTCTGTCAGGTCAAGAGCCACCTTAAGATTCGGATTCTTCGCCTGGGCAGTCGTCACAAAGGGCTGCGGGAGCATTGCGATTCCCTCCGGATCCTGGGCAAGCGCGCTGACACACTCAGAATGCTCGCTTTTCCACTCGATCGTCACGTCTGTTCCGGGTGTAAGTCCGTTCTTTTCAAGAATAAAGTTGAGTGCATATTCCGGAGTGGACCCTTTTCCGCTGGCGTAGATTGTCCTGCCTGCAAGATCTGAGACAGAATGTATGGAATCCCCGTTCTCCACGATATAGAGCACGCCCAGCGTGTTCACTGCCAGCACCTGGATCTGCCCCTCGGTCTTATTATAAAGGACCGACGCCAGATTTGCCGGGACCGCAGCGATGTCCGTTTCTCCCTGGATCAGTTTCGGCGTCACTTCATCCGCGGAGGCCGCGATCTCAAAACTATAGTTCTCTGTATCCACATTTCCAGAGTCCGCGTCATCCATAAGTTTTACCATTCCCATGGCTGTAGGTCCTTTCAGCGCCATTACATTGACATCCACAGGTTCTGCCTGGGTCTGCGTCCCGCTGTTCTCCTGCTTGTCTGTCTGATCCGCAGTACCGTTTCCTGTGCTGCCGCATCCTGCGAGAAGCGCTGCTGTAAGCATGAACGCTGTGATAAGTGATATGATCTTTTTCATGTTATCTCCTCCTGTCATAGAACAGGCAGCCCCTGAAGATCGTACAGAACTGCCTGTACTGATATGGCTTCGCCATCCACAGGTATTTTAGCAGAGAGAGACAGACATGTCAAAAATCACCGTTTTTCTTCTCCCTGATGATATAGTCTATCTTATCGAGCAGCTTCTGCTCGCAGTGGATCCTTTCCAACAGCTCTCCTCTCTTCTTCCTGAGCATCCGCACCTGGCGTTCCGCCCCGTCTTTTGTCCCGTCAAGTGCAAGATACTGCCGGATCTCCTCACAGGTAAAGCCGGCCTTTGTAAAAATGCAGATCATCCCCAGATCCCTGACTTCTGCCTCACTGAAGTCTGTCGTGCCGTCTCCCAGCCCTGTCCCGGTGATCAGCCCTTCGGCTTCATACTGCCTCAGCTTCTCAGCCGGAATACAGAATCTTTCTCCTATCTCCTTAATCGTCATGTTTTCTTTCCTTCCCTGCCGTTCCCGGCAATCCAGTTCTGCTTTCCTGTTTCCTTCTCATACATCTGCGGATAAAAAAAGAAGTACAGGCAGAGAAGCATCCGCTTCCCTTCTGTACTTTCATTCTAGGTTTTCCTTCTTCTGCTGTCCAATGCTTATCTTTTATGCGCCCTCATACTCTTCGAGCATATATCTGAATTCTTCCAGGAAACGTCCAGCCGCCCTTGAAAAGGGCTGAAACTTCTTCCACACGAGCACGGATGAAAGTTCCAGCGCCGGTGAAAGGGGACGAAATACAAGATTTTCTTTCTGGAAGCTGTCCATGGCGCCCTCAACGGTCATAAAGCAGATCTCCCCCGGATCCACCATGATCTGGGCATTGGTAATAATATTACATGTTGCAAATATATTCAGCTGTTCTGTATCCCCTCCCAGCCAGTTGGCGATCTCTTTCTGCATCGAGTTCCTGCTTGCTGTGATAATGGGGAACTTCCCTATATCCTCCCTCTCGATCACGTTCTTCTCCGCCAGAGGATGGTCCTTCTCCATGAACAGCCCCCATCGCTCCTTGACCGGGAGACGGATAAAATCATACTTCTCGATATCGATGGGTTCCAGCAGCAGGCCGAAGTCGCACAGTCCTTTGTCCAGACGCTCCTTTATAAAATCTGACGTATTAGAATAGATCTCATACTGTACCTTTGGATACTTTCCGCGAAATCTGACCATGGCATTCATGAGAAGCTCTGAAGACCGGAGCGCCCCCTCGCCGATGGATATCTTTCCGCCAACCTCTTCCGGCTCGGCGAATTCCGCCTCGATCCGGTCCACCAGTTCTGTGACTTCTTCCGCCCGGCGGCGGAGCATGATCCCTGCGTCCGTGAGCATAAGATGCCGGCCTCTCACAAAGAGCTGCACCCCAAGCTCCTCCTCAAGCTGGGAGATCTGACGGCTCAGCGTTGGCTGGGTTATGTGGAGCACCTCCGCTGCCCTGGATATATTTTCCTCCCGGGCCACTGCAAGGAAATATTTCAGCACACGAATTTCCATACGCGCTTTCCTTTCTATCTCTCCGGAATCGTCCGGACAAAATCTACCAGTTCCTTCAGGCTTCCCATGTAGTCCGTCCTGATCGGAAGACCTTTCCTGTTCTCCATCGTATCTGTCAAAAGATATGTCTTTACCCCAAGATCACGGACGACCAGGTCTTCCTCAACGTCATTTCCAACCATCAGGCATTCTGCCGGGTCCAGTGACAGCTCGTCAAGAACTGTCCGGAAATACTCAATGTTCGGCTTGCAGTAGGAGTAATCCTCATACGTGGTGATCAGTCCGAAATCGTCCGCGTCAAGTCCTGCCCAGCGGATCCGGTTCATGGTCGCACAGCGCGGGAACACCGGGTTCGTGGCAAGAAATGTGCCGAGCCCCCTATTCTTTGCTTCTTTGACCGCCGCATCGGCAAAAGGCGACGGGCTGGTCGCCTGAACCGCCTGGTTGAAGTCCGTATCATAGAATCTTACCGCCAGCGCCTCTGACTCTTCAATCGAAGTCGGAAGGCTCTCTTCCATAAAGCTCCAGAACGCCTCCCGATTCGTCCTGCTGCCGTCGTTCTTTACCATCGCCTCATAGCCCTTCCACACTGAGCTGATGAATGATTTCGGCTCCACCTTGATCCCGGCTGAGATATAGGCCTTTGCCAGAAGCGGCATGTAGAATCTGACAAATTCATCCTGGACCATGGGAAGCAGCGTCCCATCCAGATCAAACAAAATATTTTTTATGCTCATCTTCTTATCACCCTGCTGTCTGTAGATTGTCTTTGATTTTCAACAAGTATGATTATAGCATACGTCCATGGCCGGGTAAAATATATTTTATATGCCGCTCCACTCTGAACAGATCTCCGGTCACCTTCGGTTCGCGCGCCGTATTCCCCGACTTCCGGTCTGCACATCTGTAATTCGGATAATGATAAACAGCGCCGCTGCCATCGTCAGAACCGCTGTCTCTGTCCCTCCGGCCGCTGCATCTGCGCTGCCGCTCTTACAGCTTTGAGATCACTTCCCATGCCTCGCTGTCGAATTCTCTGTCCTTATAGTAATACTTCTTATCCTCTTCCGTGATCTTCTTAATGACCCTGCACGGATTGCCGACCGCCACCGACCAGTCCGGGATATCCTTTGTCACAACGCTTCCCGCGCCGATCACCGTGTTGCTCCCGATGTGCACTCCGGGCATGATCACTGTATTCCCTCCGATCCAAACGTTGTCGCCTATGGTAACACTGATCCCGTACTCATACATCGAATTTCTCGCCACCGGATGAAGAGGATGTCCCGCTGTATAGATCGCGACATTTGGCGCCATCTGGCAGTTGTCTCCGATCTTCACTTTCGCCACATCAATGATGGTGCAGTTATAATTGGCAAAAAAATTCTTTCCAACTTCAATGTGCGAACCATAATCGCAGTAGAACGGAGGATTGATAAATGCATCCTCAGATTTTCCCAGCAGTTCCTTCACGATCTTTCCGATCTCGTCAAAATCCGACCGGTCCACAGTGTTCAGCCGCTGAAGGATCCTGCGGCAGACCTTCTGTTCTTCCATCACGGCATCATCAGAAATATACGCCATCTCCCTGTCTCTTCTTTCAATATTGTTCATTCTTTTCTCCTCCTTTTCTCTTGCTTACAGTCCTACATTTCCACTGTTTATCCCTGCTTCGCACGTCTCCAGCGGAAGCCATTCGAGCACCTCCCGGATCGAGCGGTTCCAGAAGTCCCACTCATGCCCGCCGTCTCCTTCCACATAAGTAACGTCCACGCCCTGTTCCTTCAGGAAATCACGAAACTCGCGGTTCGGACCAAGAAGAGAGTCCTGTCTCCCGCAGGTCAGATAGATCTTCGGGATGTCTTTTCCTTCCTCCTTCAGTCTCCTCACAAGCCATTTCGGGTTCTTGTCGCTCTCCGCAGCCTGCTCCAGATTCCCGAACACACTCTGCGCATAGGTTCTGGAATCGATGAAAGATGCTGTGTCATCCGTTCTCTCTGCAATATCGTCTATGAGCATTGCCCCGGACAACGATGCAATGCAGCCGAATGTCCCGCTGTATTTCAGTCCGTTCCGAAGCGCCCCGTATCCTCCCATGGACAATCCGCCGATATAGGTATCCTCCCGCTTTCTGGAGAGAGGGAACATCCTTCTTGTCATCTCCACGAGTTCTCTCCCTATGTACTCTCCATAGAAATTGTGCCCTTCCTTCTGGTCCACATAGAACATATTGTCCCCCGACGGCATCACTACCGCCAGGCTCCGCTCTTCTGCCCACCTCTGGATGTTCGTCCCTGATACCCAGTCCGTATAATTGCCGAAAATACCATGCAGAAGATACAGCGTTTTAAAAGGCTTCTCTTCCCGCACCGTACTTCCGGGGACTCCCATCTTATCTACCGGCAGGATCACCTGCACCGGCACGGTCCTCATCAATGCCTCCGATAAAAAATTCACCTGGATCAGCGCCATACTCTTGTCCTCCTGTTTTTCATACCATAAAGCAGAATTCAGCTCTGCCTCCTGTATTCCCGGAGGCTCTGATCCTCTGCCAATATCATTTTATCTCCCCAGTCATATGATTACAAGAGACTTTCGCTGTATCGGGCGCCTCTGCCGCCCCACGGCGTCCGCTCCCTGTCTCACAAGGGCGCAGCTCCTATCTGGTAAGATCCCTTACCCATCTGTGCTTCCTGTAATGCCTGTACACAGCCGGCAGCTTGATCAGCTCATCCAGGTTCAGCAGAAAGTATACAGTCAGGACCGGCAGCCGAAGGACAAACGCCGCTGTCAGTCCCACCGGGATGATCACCGCCCACATGACGACCGTATCGCAGAAAAAGCCGAACTTCGTATCCCCTCCTGCGCAGAAGATCCCTGCGACCACTGTCGAATTGAGCGACTTTCCGACCTTGCCAAGCACATAATGACATGATAGTATTTTGAAAAAGAGAATTCTATCACGATTTTCTCTATATATTATAAAAATCGTATCAATTATCATATTTTTATCCCAGATCACGGCGTTCCCGGATCCGGACGCCGTCCCGGTCTGTCCTGCGCGCTGCGGATCTTTATAGAGAATCTTTATAGAATTTCACGAAAGGGGCAGCACCATGGCTAAGACAAAGCATGATCTCATGAAGGACGCCTCAGAGATCGTCCACTATGACTCAGCGGGGATCCCGCTCTATGTAAAATCTGACTCCCTCTCCGAGTATCCCGGAATGCGCGCCCTCTGCCACTGGCATGATGACCTGGAGTTTATCCGCATCAGAGAGGGTGAGATGTACTACAAAATCGGCAGCCGGACTGTCCTTCTGAAGGAGGGCGACTGCCTGATCGTCAACTCACGCCAGATGCACTACGGGTACTCCTGGGACAGAAAGGAATGCCGCTTCCTGTGCATCCTTGTTCATCCCCGGCTCTTTTCCGCTAACCGAACCCTTTACGACCGTTACATCCGCCCTTTTATTGAAAATGAACAGGCCGGCTTTCTCTATTTTCCTGCTTCGGCAGACGCCGGTATGGAGGACAGCGCGGAAATATCCGGCGAAATTTCCTCTCTGCTGGAACAGGCGGTCCGGCTCCGCGAGAGACAAAGCCCCGGCTATGAACTCGAGATCATCGGGCTCATGCATCTCCTTCTTGGGCGCCTCATCTCCCGCGGACTTCTCTGTCCTTCCGCAGACCCGGCGTCCCCACTCTCCCGGCCGGATCCGGACGGCGCTGCCCAGCGCGCCATGGTCTCCTATATCTTCCAGAATTATTCAGGCAGGATCACCCTGGACGATATCGCCGCCGCGGGGAATGTCAGCCGGAACAAATGCTGCCGCATCTTCCGCGACCGGCTCCAGCAGACTCCCATTGATTTTCTCAATCAGTACCGGCTCCAGGTCAGCCGGCGTCTGCTGCTGGAGGACGGACTCAGTGTGACAGAGGCGGCGACAGCCTGCGGATTCGGGTATCTCAGCTATTTTTCCAAGCTGTTCCGTGAAAGCTTTGGATGTACGCCGAAAGAATACAGAAAAAGCGCTCAGATCCAGTCGGAATAAAACAGAGCAGAATTTAGAAATTTTTCTAAACGCTTATTGACTTTCTGTTATCCCTGTGCTAAAAGATATTTAGAAATATTTCTAAATACCTTTTTCTGAAAGGAAGTGGTCGATTGGGATTTGCTGAGACTTTTAAAGCGCTTTCGGATCCCGCAAGGCGGGAAATACTTGAACTGCTGAAAAGCGGACGCATGTCCGCCGGTGAGATTGCCGGACATTTCGACATGACCCAGGCTACCGTGTCCTATCACCTGAAAATACTCAAGCAGGCGGATCTGATCCGTGAGACGCGGGAAAAAAATTTTATCTTTTACGAACTGAACCTGACAGTACTGGAAGAGCTCATGGTGTGGCTGTCAGATCTGAAAGGAGATGCATAAATTATGAAAGAATACAGAAAGCTGATCATCGCTACCACTCTGATCACGCTCCTGCCCATCTTACTCGGGCTGATCCTCTGGAACCGGCTTCCCGATACTGTTGCGGTCCACTGGGGCGCAGACGGTCAGGCTGACGGCTGGGCAGGAAAGGCGTATGCAGTATTTGGCCTGCCCTGTCTCCTCGCGGCGATCCATCTGTTTGCAGTCCTGTTCACACTGAACGATCCAAGAAGAAAGAATATCAACAAAAAGCCCCTGATGCTCGTCTTCTGGCTCATTCCTGTGCTGTCTCTGGTCACAAACGGGATTGTCTACCTCACTGCCATGGGCGCGGACATTGACGTATTCGTGATCTGCTTTGTCCTTATAGGAATCGTTTTTATCGTGTTTGGCAATTATATGCCCAAGCTTCAGCAGAACTATACCGTGGGCATAAAGATGCCCTGGACGCTGAACAGCACAGAGAACTGGAACCGCACACACCGGCTGGGCGGCAGGCTTTTTATCGTCGGCGGTATCCTGATGATCCTCGGCGGATTCAGCGGCGGCGTTCTCGGAGAGGAAGGCTCCCTCATTCTTGTGTTCGGGATCATTCTCTTATGCGCTGTGATTCCGTGTATCTATTCCTTCTGGCTGTTCCGCAGAGGGATCTGAAGCCTTCAAAATGAGAACTGCATACCTGATACAGCGCACCATGGATCAGCGACTCACTGCCATAGAAAAACGGCCCTGGCATCAGGACCGTTTTTCTAGTCTATTTTCCTTTTTTCATCTCATTTTTCTCATAATCCTTCAAGGACGCGAGTGCTTTCGGCGCCAGCGGGATCAGTGCGATCATATTGAACACTGTCATCAGTCCCACGCCCAGATCTCCCAGATCCCAGACAAACTGATATGCGGCAAGTCCTCCGACAAAAAGCATAACGAGAGCCAGCACTTTATACAGCGTCTGGGATGTCCAGTTATCCCCGAAGAGGTATGCCACATTCGGTCTTGCGTAGAACAGGATACCCAGGAATGTAGAGAAACTGAACAGAAAGAGGATCACTGCAATGAATATCACGCCGAACTCCCCGAGATGGTACTGCATGGCGGTCTGGAGAAGATCCATTCCCTCCAGCCCCTTTGTCATGCTCTCCGGCGTCAGCAGCATGATCATGGCAGAACAGCTGCAGATCACAAGCGTGTCGATAAAGACGCCCAGCGCCTGGAGCAGTCCTTCCTTTGCAGGATGGCTGATGTCCGCTGCCGCCGCGGCGCAGGGTGCGGAACCTGAACCTGCCTCATTGGAAAAGAGGCCTCTCTTCGCACCGTTCATGATCACTGCTCCGATGCCGCCTCCCACGACCTGACGGAAACCGAACGCCTCCGAAAAGATCCGCTCAAAGACCGCCGGAAGCTGTCCTGCATTCTTCACAATGATAAAGATCGTGATAAAAAAGTAACACGCCGCCATGATCGGCACCATAATATCCAGCACTTTCACCGTGGCATTCTTTCTGAGAACGATGACTGCAGCGATCACTACCAGCACGACCGTTGAATAGATCGGCGGCACATGAAATGCGTTCTCAAAGGATGAGGAGATCGAATTTCCGATCACCTGGCTGATCCCGCACCAGCAGATCAGTCCGGACAGTGCAAAAAGCACCGCTATAACAGAGTGCTTCCGCAGACTGTTCTTTTTGATGAACAGATGGTGGATATAGTATGCCGGACCTCCCCGGAAACCGCCGTAGAGCGGATCTTTCTCCTTATAGATCTGCGCCAGCGTGGCTTCGATGAAAGCTGTGGAGGAACCGACCAGCGCGATCACCCACATCCAGAACACGGCTCCCGCGCCGCCGGCGGAGATCGCGGCGACCACGCCCACCAGATTGCCCATGCCCACGCGGCAGGCGGTTGAGACAATCAGCGCCTGCACCCCGGAGATTCCCTCCCGCTCTGTCTTCTTATTATTTTCCAGTGTCACCTTGATCATCTCCGGGAACATCCGGAACGGAAGGAACCTCGTCCGTATCGTAAAGTAGATCCCCGCCGGGACCAGGATCAGCACCAGGAGGGAAAGCCCGAGGCTGCTCCCGCCGGGCAGCGGGATGCTGATGATATCTCCCCAGAGTATATTATAGACAGTTCGAAAGATCGCCATATATTATCCTCTCATTTCTTTTGATGACCGGCAGTTCCCCTTCTGTACAGCAGCGCGTCTGTCTGCGCTCTCTGACCTTTGGAACAATACCGCTGTCTGTCCAGTATATAACAAAATCAGGAGGATGTAAAACAATTTATTGCATTACAGCATTTATCTGTTACAGCATTTATCCATCAAAGCATCTGCGAGATTACTTTCCACGAATCCCCTGACTCCGCTCCAGCCGTACTCCTGATATTCTCTGAACATTTCTTCCACAGAAAAACGGCAGTATGCCTGCAGGTCCTCCCCTCCGCTGCTCTTCAGGACCGCAAAATCTCCCTGCAGCCTGTCCGTTCCAAGATGATAATACTTTACATTCGTATCGCGGACAAACTCTGCATCTCCCTTGCGCACCGCGGTAAATCCTTTCGGGAAAAAGCGGTATCTGACTTCTTCTTTGCCTTCCCTGACACTCTTGCGGAATCTGTTTTCATTTCGTCTGAAATAAGTGTCAAGCTGCGAACAAAACGCCCTGTAGTTCAAATCATTTTCCATACACTGTCCTTTCCTGCCGGGCGTCTGCGTAAAGGAACCGATCAGCGCAGCAGAAAACCAATTCCCGGCATCCCATATTATTTTATTGCATGTATCAATCCGGAAGCTTTCCCGAAACGGGACCGATTCAAGATATCGATAGAGAAGAGACATATCCAAAACAGATATGCGGTCATGAAATACAGAATTCCATGAGACAAACAGTTCCTTCCTCTGCAGAACTATTTTCTGTGTTCTTTAACTTTAGCTTTTTTCAGAGGATCCGTCAACGAAAAGGGCATAGAAAAACTGCACAAAATCTGCAGTGAAATTTTGTGCAGTCCGTTTTTTTCTATTTTGCCGGCTTTGTATCAAATCTTGTCACGATCATATGTACAATATATGGAATCAGGATCACCGGTATCGCCAGATATGCGATCCCGCTGTAAGCCTTCTGGATCAGGGTCAGCAGCCCGAACTGTGCGATCCCGAAATCCACAAGACAGCATAAGAGCGCCGCAGCGATCTCTTTCTTTGTAACTTTGAAGCCCGCCGTGCTCTCTCCGGCTGTCTTCCGGCCTGCATCCGTCTCTTTCTTCTGTTCCACGGATGTCTCTCTTCCTGACTCCTTGCAGATGCGCTTTACCATGGCGGCCACCATATTGACCGCTGTCGAGACCGCGCCAAGAATGATCAGGATTGAGATCAGCGGCGTCATAAAGGAAGCGCCCACACCGTTCTGCACCATGAACAGTGTCGGAATACTCTGCTGAGCTGCATCCGGGCTTGTATAGATCGTCATCAGTCCCAGCACGACCATGACCATCATAAGAGAATTGACTGCGAATCCGACTCCCATGCTCTTCACCGCATCACCAGGTTTTTCAAAAGACCTGGCGTGCTGGACAAACACTGCAATGTTGGACAGCTGAAATGTTCCGTACAGAAACGCGGAGTACAGCGCATCACCGAACGGGAGTTTCGCCGCTGTCATACTATCCACTGCATCTGCGATCCCGGAAAAGTTCGAGACAATGTTCGGGATATAGACGATCAGCAGTCCTGCAATGATACAGATGGACAGAACAGACGCCACCTTCCGCACCAGGTCGGTCCCGAAGATCGCCACGACAAAAATGAACACGCCGATCAGGAAGGTGCACAGCAGGTACGGAAGCCCTGTCAGTTCACTCAGCGTGGCCCCGCCTGTGGCGAAAGCGACGGCAGGCGCCACACACATCACGCAGATATACAGCACCTCGAAGAGGTTTGAAAAGACCGGTGCGAACCTTCCGTAAAATGCATTATTATAGGAACGGTAATCATACACTTCATGCTTTCTCGCGAAACGCAGACTGTATGCAAAGAAAACAGTATTGTACAGCATCGCCAGCACCGGCATGATCAGACACCATATGCCGTATCTCACAAAATAACTGTAAATCTGTGCTCCGGAGGCAAAGCCGCCCCCAAAATGAGTCGTAAACCACACAAATGCCACACCGAGTATGACGGCGCCGGTCTTATTTTTCTTCATCGTCTTTTCTCACTCTCTCCTTCAGCCTGTTCATTGCGTCTTCCAGCATCTCTCTTGTCACCTTGTACGGATAGTGCGCCACGTCCGACATATCCGGAATGCGGTCCATGCACTCCTCCCACTGCTCCTCCGTGATCTCGATATCACTTAAGGAGACCGGAAGCGCAATGGCTTTATTCAGCTCATAGATCTTCTCAAACTCCTCATACTGCTGATCCACAAGAAGCGCCAGGAGGACGCCGAATCCAACCACCTCGCCGTGCAGATGCCTTTCCTCGATCACCGGATAAGAGGTCATGGCATAGAAGACGGCATGGGCCAGTCCGCTGTTGTAGTCCGGAGTAAAATCCTTTGTCAGAAAGATCGACGCGATCCCTGTTGTGACGACGATGGCAAGGACGACCTGTTCCACGTCATAGGTGCAGAGCCCCTTCTTATGATCTTCATATGCTTTCGGTCCATACTCGATCAGCGGATCCCTGCACATGCGGCTGACAGCCACGCCCAGAGCGGTAAAGTGCTCCAGCCGTTCATCCCTGGACGAGATCGTCGCCTCATAATATTTTGCATAAGTATCCCCGATTCCTGCCCACATATACTGGCTCGGCGCCTTCGCAATGATCTCTGTATCAATGAACGAATGCATGACCGGGCGCACAAAGAAATGGGGCTTCAGGAATGTTCCGTCCTCATTGTACATAATCGAGACAGAGGTACATGCAGAACAGTTGGAGGCGATCGTCGGAAAGGCAAAGACCGGCTTGTCATCCGTAATACAGAGACACTTTACCGTATCCAGCGCTTTGCCTCCTCCTACGCCGAACACCATGTCCGCCTCCTGATAAAGCGGCATTCGGCGCAGTTTCTCAACTGTCGCGTAAGTACAGTTTTCTCCGTAAATCTCCTTTCCGATGATTTCAAGGCCGGTCTGCTTTACATAAGATTCAATCTTGTCATAGGCGGCTGCAAGGGCTTTCCTTCCGCCGATCACAAGGACCTTCCTCCCATAAGATTCACACACCGGGCCGATCTTGTCATAGATCTTATCCCCGATAGAATAATTCGGCAGGTGTACTTCGTAGTTCTCAAGTTTCATATTCTGTATCTCCTTTCATCTGCACGTCATTTCTCACCGATCGTTCCAAAAAGCAGCTTTCATAATCACAGCCGGCCGCCAGATCCCGCACAGGACCGGACTTTGCTCATCCCAAACGTAAAAAAGCTCCTGTCCCGCGCAATTAAACTATTGCAGGGACAAGAGCTGTTATCCATACTCCTGCGGTGCCACCCGGCTTGATGCTGTACTGCATCCTCTCATGCATACCGACATATGCGTTCTTTGATAACGGAGTTCATTCTCCGGCTCGCCTACTGTACTTTCAACTCGCCCTCAAAAGCCCATTCGCTCCAGTCCTCTCATACCGCGTTTCCACCGCCCGCAGCTCTCTGTAACGGATCGCTGAAGTTACTTGCTCTTTCTCACTGGTTTGGTAACACTTTATCACTCGAAAGCGAAAATGTCAACATTTTCCCATTCGCGGTTAGGTGTGAACAGTTACCGCCGGCACATTTTCTCTTCCCGCCGACTTTTACTCTGACGCTCCATGGAGCAGACGAGTTTCGTCCAGATCATACTCCTGCAGGACCTCCTTCCGTATCCGGCTGTCATCATATGTTTTATAATAGTAAGTTCCTGTCTGCGCATTCACACAGCAGGAATAGGTTGTAAGATCATATTTCCCTTCCCCCGTAATCACAGTTCCTCTCACCATTGTCACGCCGTCCAGAATATGGAAAAACTGTGACACACTCGACGCCTCATCCGCCGGAGCCGCCGAGTTCCATTTCAGGAAAGCCGCTCTCACAAACCGTGAAACAGACGATGCGTCTCCCGGCAGTCCGACTGCTCCCATCCCCTGAGACCGGGGCTTCAGATCCAGCCTGTCCGAGAAACGGTTCTCCGGACTTTCCGCTGTCAGATTAAGATAATTGTCCATATTCATTCTGTGGTATTCAAAGGGAGGATTATTCGTCAGTACTCCGAACAGGTTCTCATAAATTTTAAGTCCTTCTCTGACCGCTTCCAGCACAATGCACCTCTCCCGATCAGCCAGCATCCAGTGAAGCGGCGCCGGCTGCATCTGCTTAGAAAATGCCAGATCCACGATCCGCATCTTTTCCAGAGATTCCTCTGCTTCCGCAACAGACGCATACTTTCCCAGCAGCCACGGGATCACCTCATAGGACGCCAGCTCCAGCCCATCAGTTCCCGCTTCCTGATAGTATGCGTTTCCGGGAAAGTTCAGCCCTGCCATGCACAGCCCCTTTTCATTGACTGCCTCCGCATAGAGCGGGAACCGGTCCTGCTCCGCCGCCATGCCGATCATGGCATAGTGGCGCTCCATCCTGCCTGCCCTGCGGAAATACAGCGTAAAATTTCTCGGAGTGACTGTAACCGTCTCGCCGAAAGAACCGTCCAGATCCAGGTTGCGTCCGAAATAAAAACTGCCGTTGTCATAGGTGATGCAGGTGCACATGATGAGTCCTCCGTTTTCTTTTCTGTCATCAGGGATCAATGATTAGTATGACTGTCCGGACTCCTTCTTATTCCTTCTGCCCCTTCATTCCCGCTGCATCTTCATTCCTGGTTCTTATTCCGGCTTTTCGTCATCCCGGCGGTACTCCAGGATATCGCCCGGCTGACAGTCCAGCGTCTCGCAGATCGCTTCCAGCGTCGAAAACCGAATGGCACTGATCTTCCCGGTCTTGATCTTAGATAGATTAACATTTGAAACCCCGACCTTTTCCGAAAGCTCCTTCAGCGACATCTTTCGGTCAGCCATTACACGATCCAATCGTAATATAATCGCCATACTCTCACCTACAGTACTTCATCCAATTCATTCTGCATGGAAAATCCCTCTTTAATGATCCCCGCAAATATGAGAAGGAGAATTCCGATCATTAAGGTCCACCCGTCGATCAGAGTAAACGAGCCATAGCTTATGATGGTGAATCCTGAATCTTCATACCCGGACAGACGCGGCAGTACAAAGGATGCTGTCGTGACTATACCGCCAATGATCCGGATGCACCGCACCAGGAGTTTGGAAAAAAACGTTTTATTTATCTCAATTTTCAGCAGAAACACAAAACAGCACAGAATACAGCCATACAGAACTACCATCTTTGCAAACTGGCAGGCTCCCATCTCACGCCAGATCTGGTCAGATATTCCCCACCCGACAAAAGCGACCGCCGATACGCTCGTAAACCCTGTAAGAAAAATTCCTAATCCTAACAGAACCCTGAATCCTCTGGAAAAGGATCTCTGAGGCTTCATCTCTGTATCTGTTGTATAAATATTATCCTCCATCCTATGACCCTCCCTTTCTCATATTGGCTGATATTATGATTCCGCATAATTCAAGCCCTTTCTGCCATACCCGGTGCAGGAACCGGATCAGCTTCTTCTGATATAATAACCTCCACCGGGACATATGTAAACAATATTTTTTAATGTTTATCATTAATTTTTTATCATTTAAATATAATTTCAGAGGTGACAATAAAACAAGATCAATCTTTTAGTTTTCCCATATCTTCAAGATAAGAATGAAGCTTTTTTATATATCTTTTTCTATTTTGAACCAGAAGTAAACAGCGTAGCCTTCCACAAAAAGATAGGCAAAAACGAGCAGCGCAGCCGCTTATAGGCCTTAACAAAAAAGAGAGACCGCTCCGGTCTCCCTTACATTTCACCTGTATCAGATTTCCTTATTTCTCATCCAGCACCTGAAAGATGTAAAACTTCAGATAATACGAATCCCCGGCTCCCCACAAAATCGGATGATCCGGCGCCTGTGTCCGGAACTCCACCTGACGCAGTCTCTTATGTACATTCTGCGCAGCCTGTCCGATGGTTTTGGTAAAGAGCTCCTGGTCCATGAAATGAGAACACGAACAGGTGGCAAGATATCCGCCGTCCTTCACAAGCTTCATTCCCCGCAGATTGATCTCTCTGTATCCCTTCACTGCTTTTTTGATCGAACTTCTGGACTTTGTAAACGCGGGCGGATCCAGGATCACCACGTCGAACTTCTCCCCCTGCTTCTCCAGCCTCGGAAGAAGATCGAACACATCCTCGCAGATGAATTCCACCCGGTCCTCCAGACCGTTCAGCGCCGCATTTTCCCGCGCCTGCGCCACACCCAGCTCTGACGCGTCCACCCCGGTCACATGCTCTGCCCCTGCCATTCCTGCATTGAGGGCAAAGGAGCCGGTGTGAGTAAAGCAGTCCAGCACCCTTGAGCCTCTGCAGAGCTTTGCCGCTGCCCGCCTGTTATATTTCTGATCCAGGAAGAATCCCGTCTTCTGTCCGTCCTTCACGTCCACATAGTAGCGCACGCCGTTCTCCACGATCTCCACCTTCGTGTCAAAGGGCTCTCCGATGAAGCCTTTCTGCCGCTCCATGCCCTCCTGCTCGCGCACTTTCGCATCGCTGCGCTCATACACACCGCGGATATGGATGCCGTCCGCTTCCATCAGTTCCTTCATGATATCAACGATCATCCCCTTGAAGCGGTCGATCCCCAGTGCCAGGGATTCCACTACCAGGACATCCGCGAACTTATCCACGACAAGTCCCGGGAGGAAGTCCGCCTCCCCGAAGATCACGCGGCAGCTTGAGACGTCGTCCATGACTCTCTTTCTGTACTCCCACGCATTCTTCACCCGCATGCGGATAAAGGACTCATCCACCTCTGTATCCCGGTCTCTCGTCATCATGCGGACGATCAGTTTGGAATTCCGGTTGATAAACCCGCGTCCCATGGGATACCCGTCAAAATCATGGACAAGCACGATATCTCCGTCCGTAAAACTCCCCATGATGCTCTCTACTTCATTATCATAAATCCAGGGACCGCCCTGTTTGAGCGTGCGCCCCGCACCTTTTTTCAATGTCACAACTGCATTCGGCATAACTCTTCCTCCCGCTGATTCTTTCTTCTGTATCTTCGGGAATATCATACCACAGATCCTTGGTCCCGTCACAGTAAAAAATGCCCCGGATGATCCGCTTCTCATTGCAGCACCTCCGGGACATTTCAGTAAACCTATTTCAGCAGCATTTCATAAGTAAACCGTTTCACCGCTCTCTGCAGCAGGATCCACGCCAGCAGCGCGCACACGATGCTTAAACCCAGCAGAATCCACACATTCAGGATCATCACTCCTGCGAACTGTCCGACTACCAGAAGGATGACCGGTATGATAAGAAAGACAGCGCTCTGCTGAGATTCTTCCACGCTCTGCGCCCTGGCGGAGTTCCTCACGATCAGGGTCACGGCGATCAGCGAGACTGCCGGTGAGAGCAGGAACAGAACGATCACCCAGCCCCCGCCGGGAAGGAGCGGACTCCCCATCAGGAATACTGCTTCCAGCTCCAGGACAGTCAGCATTGCCGCAAACGAGACGAGAGACACCAGCATACTCAGCAGGAAGGATGCCAGCACCTTTGCCCGGAAGATCTCCTTCACGGACAGCGGACAGTAAAGAAGTGTTTCCAGAGTATGCTTTTCCTTCTCTCCCACAAAGGCGCTCGCCGCCATGACAGACGCCGTCATGATCGGGATCATCAGAAAGAACGCCGGGAGGATATAGTTAAAGATAATGCCCGCAATCGCCAGTTCTACGCTTTCCGTATTCGCAGCCCCCGGCAGAAGCTCCAGAAGCGCCAGGACATCCGGATCATCCGGGGCAAAATGCGCAGCGCAGACAAAGATGGACGGGAGGATCACTGTCAGCGCCAGAGGAACGATCCAGAGCGCTGAGAAGAGCCTCCGATTCGAAGTAATTCCTCTGATATCCTTTTTGATGATCGCCTTTTCTGCTCTTTTCATCACAGTTCCTCCCTTCCCGCCGCGGTCAGCGCAAAATAGATATCTTCCAGATCCGGCTGCCGCGCCTCTACTTTATAGATGTCCCCTCCGGCTGCCGCGATACGGCGGACGATCTCCGGGATTTCTTCTTCTGTACGGATCATAGTCTCATACTCCTGCGCTCCTGTCTGCCGGAATCCCATCCCCGTCGGCATGCTGCCGGCGCGGATCTGAAGGGTGATCTGGGAAAATGCTTCCGCACGCAGTTCCTCCAGCGTCCCCGCCGCCAAAAGCCGCCCCTCCTCGATCAGCCCGTACCGGGTACAGATTTCCTGAGCATACCGAAGCTGATGAGTACAGAGAAACACTGTGATCCCGCTGTTCTCCGCCATCTCCCGGATCATCCGGTTGACATTCTGAGCGCTCTCCGGGTCAAGCCCGGAAGTAGGCTCATCCAGAAACAGAATCTTCGGGCGGTGGATCAGCGCCCGTGCAAGAGAAATCCTCTGCCGCATGCCGGTGGACCACGCCGCCAGCTTCCGGTCCTTCGCCTCTTCAAGCTCCATCTCCTGCAGCAGTGCCTCCGCGCGCCCTGCCGCCTCGTCCGCAGAGATCCCGAAAAGCTCTGCATAAAAAACGAGATTCTCAAGCCCTGTCAGGTTCTCATACATCCGTGCGTGCTCCGTGACCACTCCCGAGACTGCATGTACCTTTTCCGGTTCCAGCGCCGGATCTGAGCCCAGCACCCTGCAGATCCCCTCCGTGGGCGTGAGCATCCCATTCAGCAGCTTGACCGTCGTCGTCTTCCCCGCTCCGTTGGGTCCGAGAAATCCGAACACCTCTTCCGGCTCCAGCGCAAGGCTGACATTCTGAACCGCCTGTTTTCCACCGGGATATGTTTTTGATAAATTGTGTAATTCAACAGCGTACATCTTATTTTCCCTCCTGGACATATTTTCCGGCATGTACTTCGTACCATACTTTAAGTACATATCTTCCACGTATGCCCGCCTGTGTTTCTATTGCTTTTCATTGCGTTTCAACCGCTCCGCCATGATCTGAAACCTTGGATCATCCGCCAGAGGAGCAAATGCCGGATTCTCCGTCAGCGCCTGCGTCATGCTTCTGCGGATGAGCAGCTCGTCTCTGGGCGGATAATCCCCCAGCTCCAGCGCAGAGTCGATCCATGCGTCCAGAAGATCAAAATATGCGTCCCCATGAAGGCGCAGAGGGTAGATTTCACCGACGGCAAGATCTGTATATTTTTCCAGACATTGAAGAGCCTTCTCTTCCTCTCCCAGCGCTGTCCATCCCTGCGCCATATCAATATAACAGGGCATCATGATGCCGGGATGCAGCTCATCCATGTGGAACGACTCCGCCGCTGCCTCCAGACGCTGGCAGGTCTCTTTATATTTTTCCGGCTCTTCCCTGCACAGCTCCATGTAGGATGCCAGAAGATTCAGAAGCACAATCACCTCTCTGTAGATCCCGATCTGCAGGACCCGCTTTGCCTCCTTCCTGTCTCCGGTCATTTTCCATGCTGACGCAAGGAGCGGTTCGGGATTACTGGTCACATGGGGCTCTTCTTTTAACAGCTCCAGGACTTCTTCCGGCAGTCTCAGCTGAAGCAGGCAGTAAGCCTCCATATGGAGCGCTTCCTTCCCCAGTCCCGGATCATCTGTGCCTTCTTTCACGCGGCGGAACAGCTGTACTGCTTCCTTTATCACCTGTTCTCCTTCCTCCGGGGTCTGCGCCATCATCACATGATTCACCATCAGGGAGCCGACCTGAAACACCAGCGGATAACAGGAATAATACTCCCTGGCGTATTTTCTGCAGTGCTCCAGAGCCTCCGCAAAGGGACGCGTGATAAACTCCTCTGAAAGCATACGGTGTGTCTTCCTGATCTCTTCCCTGTCCATCTGCGGTTCATACCCCATCAGCTCATCAATACTGATATCAAAATATGCGGCCAGCCTGGGCAGCAGCAAAATATCCGGGTAGGTGCTCTCCGTCTCCCACTTGGAGACCGCGGCTTTGGAAACGCCCACGAACTCCGCCAGTTCATCCTGCGTGATTCCCTTTCTGCGCCGGTTCTCAGCTAAAATGCGTCCAAGATGGATTTCTTTCATCCGATTCACCTCTTTGAAAGATTCTGTTTCCTAATCATCAGCTTTGTGAAAAAGTACTGTACTTTTATGGTATTGTACGCCGTCAGCATACTGATTACAATGGAGCTGTACTTGATTTCGTTCGAAAAATTCAACTTCCAGGAAACTTTCCTCCATTTTCTTCAACTTTTCCGATTGTCAATCATATCCGTCTGCCGTCCACATACGCTCTCATTGCTGTTCACACCTAACCTCCGACCGCATGCGCGCTCATTGCGCTGACGCATTTTTCTCTCCCATTTTTCTCTCCCCGGATGTTTTTTTGACTTCTCACTAAACGCAGTATATAATATGGGAGGGCAGTCTGCCCGCAAAAAATATGAAAAGAAGGTGTATCGCTCATGAATAAACAAGCATCCAAAACAAGCACTAAAAAAGCTGCCGGAACCAGAACCGGACGAACAAAACTGAACTACTCCCTGTATCTTCAATATCAGGACCGTGAATACGATATGGCGGATCTGAAGGAACTGATCCTGGAAAAATGCGAAGCGGAAGAAATGGATCCGAAGGATCTTCGCATTTATGTAAAACCGGATGACAACAAAGCATACTATGTATGCGCTGGAGGAAGCAGCTCCATCGCTCTGTGAAAGGACAGCATATGATCGATAAAATGCTGATCCGCGGCGCGCGGGTCCACAACCTGAAAAACATAGACGTGGACATCCCGCTGGGGAAGATCGTCGGCATCGCCGGTGTATCCGGCTCCGGCAAGTCTTCCCTGGCTCTGGGCGTCCTTTACGCGGAGGGGTCCCGGAGATATCTGGACTCCCTCTCCACCTATACAAGGCGGCGCATGACTCAGGCGGCAAAAGCTGATGTGGACGACGTTCTGTATGTTCCTGCTGCTCTTGCGCTCCATCAGCGCCCGGGAGTCCCCGGCATCCGCAGCACATTCGGCACAGGGACCGGGCTTCTCAACAGCCTCCGCCTGATGTATTCCCGGCTTGCCAGCCACCGCTGTCCGAATGGGCACTATCACGCGCCCACGCTGGCTGTTGCGGCAGGTCAGGAGCTGATCTGTCCGGAGTGCGGCGCCCGTTTCTATGCGCCGTCCGCGGAAGAGCTCGCTTTCAACAGCCAGGGCGCCTGCCGCACCTGCGACGGCACGGGAACCGTCCGGACTGTGGACCGCTCCACACTCGTACCGGACGACACACTGACCATCGAGGACGGCGCCGTTGCCCCCTGGAATTCCCTGATGTGGTCCATCATGGTAGACGTGTGCCGGGAAATGGGTGTGCGCACAGACGTCCCGTTCCGCGAACTGACGGAAAAGGAAAAGGAGATCGTCTACGACGGTCCTGCTGAGAAGAAACATATCCTTTATTATTCCAAAAAGACAAACCAGGCGAGTGAGCTTGATTTTACCTATTACAACGCGGTCTATACAGTAGAGAACGCTCTGTCCAAAGTCAAAGATGAAAAGGGCATGAAGCGCGTGGAAAAGTTTCTGAAAGAAGACATCTGCCCGGACTGCGGCGGCTCCCGTCTCTCCGAGGCTGCACGGGCGCCGAAGCTGCGTGGCATCTCCCTTGATGAGGCATGCCGGATGACACTCTCAGACCTGGTGGAATGGGTCAGAGGGGTTCCCGCTTCCCTCCCGGAAGAGATGCGCCCCATGGCAGAAAGCATCTGTGAATCTTTTCAGACTGCGGCAAAGCGACTCCTTGATCTGGGACTCGGCTATCTGACCCTGGACCGTGCCTCCTCCACCCTCTCCACCGGCGAACGGCAGAGGATGCAGCTGGCCCGCGCTGTGCGTAACCGGACAACGGGCGTTCTGTACGTGCTGGATGAGCCCTCCATCGGTCTGCACCCCTCCAACATCGTGGGACTGACCGGAGTCATGCGGGATCTGATCGCGGACGGCAACTCCGTGATCCTTGTGGACCACGATACCCAGATCCTCTCTGAATCCGACTGGATCATTGAGATGGGTCCGGGCGCCGGCGCTGACGGCGGACATGTGATCGCAGAAGGAACGATAAAAGAGATTTCTGAAAATAAAGAGTCCATGATCGGCCCATTTCTCTCCGGCTCTGCCGGAATCCATGAGAGAGTCCAGACTCCGTCGGAAGAGCTGTTCTCCCTGGGCCGGATCCGGCTCTCGACCGGACCGATCCATACCGTGAAGCCCCTGGATGCAGAGATTCCAAAGGGAAAGCTGACCGTGATCACCGGCGTGTCCGGCTCCGGCAAGACGACTCTCATCCTGGAAAGTCTGATCCCCGGTCTGCAGGCTTCAATCAGCGGAAAGAAACTGCCGGAGCACGTCCGTTCCGTGGAGGCAGACGGCATCCGTCAGGTGAAGCTTATCGACGCCACGCCCATCGGCATCAACGTCCGATCCACTGTCGCCACTTACGCCAATGTGCACGACGAGCTGAGGAAAATATTTGCCCGGACACCGGATGCAAAGGAACTGGGCTTCAAAGCCGGCGACTTCTCCTACAACACCGGGAAGCTGCGCTGCCCGGTCTGCGACGGCACCGGGGTGATCAGCCTGGACGTACAGTTCCTGCCCGACGTGAAGATCACCTGCCCGGAATGCCGCGGATCACGGTATTCCAAAGACGCGCAGAGGATCCGGTATGTGAATAAAAAGGATAAGGAAGGGCACGCCCGGTCTCTGCCTGAGCTGATGGCAATGGACGTCAGTTCAGCGCTGAAGGCATGCCAGCATCTGAAGACCGTCAGCCAGCGTCTCCAGGTCTTGAAAGACCTGGGACTGGGATACCTGACACTCGGAGAAGAGACGCCCAGTCTCTCCGGCGGCGAGGCACAGCGCCTGAAGCTGGCAAGCGAAATGGGAAAGGCACAGTCTGATTCCGTGTTCGTCTTCGACGAGCCCACCATCGGCCTGCACCCCCTGGACGTCCGGACACTCATCGGTGTATTCCAGACATTGATCGATAACGGCGCCACTGTGATCGTCATCGAGCACGATCTGGATGTGATCCGCAATGCGGATTATGTCATTGACATGGGGCCCGGCGGCGGAGAAGCCGGCGGAAGGATCGTGGCGGCGGGAACACCGGAAGGAATCCGTGCATCATCCGAGAGCATTACAGGGAGATTTCTATAGAAATTCAATCGTTTCGCAATGGATTTTCTTCACCACACAGACTCTGAAAACGACCTGTAAAATCTCATCTGCAACTGCCGGTTGACAAATTTTCAAGTGCACTTGGTGGCATGCGCCCACCGGTTCTGCTATGCTGAAATCACTGAAACGTACTGCGCATACGAACAGATCAACAACAAACAAATGCAGGAGGAAAAACAGATGATCTTAGCAGATAAGATAGCAGAATTAAGAAAAAAGAACGGCTGGTCCCAGGAAGAACTTGCCGGACAGCTCGGCGTATCAAGGCAGTCCGTATCCAAGTGGGAAAGCGCGTCTTCCATCCCGGACCTTGACAAAATACTGAAGATGAGTGAAATTTTCGGCGTCAGCACCGACTATCTTCTGAAGGATTCTGATGAACCGGAGGAAGAAATCCTTACACACGCTGTACCGGACACGACATCTGATTCAGTCAATGACTGTGACCTAAGAACAGTATCTCTCGAAGAGGCGAATACATTTATGGATATTGTACGGGATATGGCTGCAAAAGTTGCGGCAGGCGTTTCTATCTGTATCCTTTCGCCTGTTCTGCTGATCCTTCTCGCAGGGCTTTCCGACGAAGAGGGCGGTTATGCGCTCCCGGAGGCTCTCGCCGTGGCGGTCGGCCTTACCGTACTGCTGGTGATGGTGACCGGCGCGGTGGCGCTTTTTATCTGGTACGGCAGAAAAACAGAACGCTTTGAATATCTGGAAAAAGAACCGATCGAACTCGCCTACGGCGTGACAGGCGTAGTGGAAAAGCGAAAGAAAGGATATGAATCCGCTCACGGCATCTCTCTGGTGATCGGCGTAGGGCTCTGTATCCTCAGTGCAATTCCCGTGTTTGTACTGGGCGTCCTCGATGAAGACGGAATGCTTGCGATTTACGGGATCGTCTTCTGTCTGCTCATCATATCGGCAGGCGTATTTTTTCTGGTCCGCACCTGTGTGATCTTCGGTTCTTTTCAAAAGCTCCTGGAAGAAGGAGATTACACCCGGGATAAGAAAATGGCGGAAAAAAGGAATGAAGCCATCACCACAGTATACTGGTGTGTCGTCACAGCAGTTTACCTCGGCTGGAGCTTTCATACAATGGAATGGCAGCGCACATGGATCATCTGGCCCTGTGCGGCAGTCCTGTTCGCCGCGGTGCTCGGCATAAACGAAGCGGTACATAAGAAATAAACAGCGGCCTGCCCGGACTATTAATCGCCACCGATGCAAAAAGCAGTAGATCCGCCTGGACTTACTGCTTTTTCTTTGCTTCATTCTTTATGATCTCAGCAGACATCGGCCTCATCAAATAGAATCTCCACCACAAAGCGCTCCCCCTCCAGCTCTGCACGGATCTCTCCGTCCATCCGCTCCACAAGTCCCTTCGCGATAGAGAGTCCCAACCCCGTTGACGTATGGGTCCGAGCGGAGTCTGCCTTATAAAATCTGCTGAACACCCGCTCGATATCGATCTCCTCCGGATGCGCCACATCATTGGAGCACCGGAAGACCGCTTTTCCATTCTCCTCGAACAGCTCCAGCGAGATCCCCGTATGTCCATGCACAAGGGCATTTCTGATCAGGTTCTGCAGCGCCCGTCGCACCGCCTCCTCATTTGCCCGGACAAAGAGATGGCCGCCGCAGAAATCCACCTGCGGCTCGATCCCCCTGTTCTGGAATTCATCGTAAAATGAGAATACCGTGTCATAGGCACATTTCCCGAAATCAATCCGCTCCATCTCCAGCTCATAGTCTGCGTCCTGGAGTCTCGTATAGGTAAACAGCTCCTCCAGCATCTCCTTCAGACTGGAAATACGCGACTGGATGATCCCCACATATTTTCTCCGTTCTTCTTCCGAACCGCTCTGCTGGAGAAGCTGGAAATATCCGTCCAGAGACGTAAGCGGAGTGCGGATGTCATGGGACAGATTCGTAATGGTCTCTTTGAGCTGCATCTCGTTATGCCGTGATCTCTCACGGATCTCCCTGGACTGGTCAAGCACATCATTGATCCCGTCGATCAGTTCATTGAACTCCTTGAGCGGCAGATCCGAGGTCAGCCGCAGATTCGTCCTCCTGGCTTTCAGAAATTCAAGCTGGCGGCCGGTCTTCCTGACCTGCCGCCTGTAAAGTATCAAAATCACGATCAAAATAACTGCCGCGGCTGTCGCCGCTGACGCCCAGATAACCATAGTTCTTTCTCCTAATAACGCTCAGTCAAAGTCCTCGATGCAGGGCATCGGGGTATCAGCCCCTCGCGGCAGCCGCCAAATGGACATACTGACATGTCCGCCTGGATCGCTGCCCGCGGGAAGGAATACAGACTGCCGCTCTCAACACTTCCTGCTTACCGGACATCCCGCTTCTTCATGATCAGAGCCGACACCGCCGCGCACACGATCACAAACGCTGCCCCCACAACGGCCGCCCGGATTAGAATCTCAGAAGATGCATGGATCCCCGCCAGACCGATATTGCCGTCGGGCAGATACAGGCTGATATCAAAGTCCCAGGAAGGGCGTATCTCGTAAACAGCTCTGTTGATGATAGAATACACCGGAACGAAAAGTCCCATCACCATCACAATCCCCGCCGTCATACTGAATGCGGAACTCTTTGTCAGAATACAGAGGAAAAGGATCAGAGCGGCGATCCCCAGGTTCAGCAGATACTGTGCCCCCAGGAACGGAAGCATATCCGTCAGGGAAAGCCCGAAACAGTGCAGCGAATTATCTGCGGCTTTCACAGCCAGAACATCAGCGTGGCAGTGCTTTCCGGCATATGGACCCTTCCCACGCTGCAGGTCACCATCACATGCAGCTCGCCACGCAGCTCGCCGCCCTGACGTTTCCGGAGATGGCAGACCTCCAGCGGAATCCGGATTTTCCCGTCACGCATGACGGCCTTCTGCATCATTCCGTCCTTTTCATATTTCAATGTTTCCAGATGCCCCGCCATAAGCTGCCCGTTTATCCGGGAAACCGCCGTCATTTCACAGATTTTCAGCTCCAGATAGCTGCCTCTCCTGCTGTGCCGGAGCACGCCCGGCTTACGGAATCCGCGATCGGCCATAGAAGCGGCATAGCCGCTCTGCCGGTCCTGCCTGAACAGCACAAAATACACCTGATGGGTACCGTATTCGATGATATCCTTCACGATATTCTGTTCCTTTTTCTCTGCCGCGCGGGTACCCTGAAGGCTCCGGCTGCCGCGCAGCATGGCAGCCAGCGTATCGTAGCTGACATTTTCAATCAGACTGCGTACATTTTCCTCCATATCCCGGGGCGCTATCCCGATCTGACGCAGATAATCCTTCAGTCCCTCCTGCAGCCCCAGATAGCTGTCAAGCCAGATATTCCCTGCCTCGGTAAGCTGAAAATCCTCTGTCAGCCAGCCATTGTCACAACAGGTCCGAAAAAAGCGGCTCACAGACCCGTGGTTGACCCCGCAGATATCCGCAACCATTCCCACGCATCCTCTTCTGGATCCCATCCTCTTCAGCTCCTGCAGATAGCGTATCTGCTGAACAGTAGGCAAATTGTTCCTTTTGAAATTACTTCCCTGTTCCACAGCGCATTCTCCCTCTCACCTGTTTTCCTTTTTACCAGATATGCACATTTAGTTCCCGGCAGTTTTCTTCCGCAGGCCCCAGGCCCTCCGAAGGAAAAGCCAGAATCAGATCCCCTTCCGTAACAGACGGAAGAGGACTCACAGTATATGTCAGCGCAGCCGTGGGAATACGAAATTCCCCGTTTTCCTGCTCTGCCTGACGCCATCTGTCCCGCTTCCTGTACCAGACCTGTTCCGGATGCCCGCTGTCCCGCTTTTTCAGGCTGAAAAAGCTGCCATCCTCCTTCACGTTTAAGCGGATTTCCGGAACAAACAGGAAAAATTCTTCCGCCAGTATCCGGGGATACCGTTTTTCGGGCCTGTATATCCCCATGCAGAACTCGTAACTTCCCGGCTCATACAGCGTACTGAGATCTGTATTTTTCAGAATCCGGTCGTGAGTATCCCCGGACCGCAGAAACTGCTCGATCCCCACTATAACATTCCGGCTGACCACATGCTCCATCCGGCAGGCATTTTCTTCCGCCTGCTCCTCGTCCAGGTCGCAGACCATCTGGATCAGCTGTGTCAGCCGCTGATGCCGTGCCAGACATTCGGCGCCCCGGGCCCGTCCAAGGGGCGTCATTTCCAGCTCCCTCCTTTCCTCCGGTTCCTCCAGATAACCGTAACGAACCATCTGCCGCATCAGCTGATTCAGCTCTCTTCTGGTAATTTTCATGTGAACGCACAGTTCCGCCGGCCACAGAGGCCTTCCCTCCTGCCTCCAGAGATACAGCCTTTCCAGCAGGTCTTCTTCTTTTTCCTCCTGGGACACCGCAAAATTTTCTCCGATTTCCCGCTTTCCTTCATACTCCTTCATTTTCCTCTGATCCTTATGTACCATGTCTCCGTCTTTTTAGTTAGTATATCCTAACTATCGTATAAAAAAATAAAGCTCCTGTTATTTCCCTATTCACTATACGTCCTTTGTGCAGAATTTGTCAATACTGCCTGTCGGATACCCGCTTACGCAAATACAGCGCCGCCCTCCGGGCGTACCGCGCAAGAAGCCGAAATATCCATGCGGCCCTGTATTCCACCCGGGCGCATGGATATTCCGTTCTGTCCGTTCAGTATTTTCCGGCTTTTGTCAGCCTTACTCTGTCAGTCTGTTTCTCTGCGTCTTTTCTGTTCCAGCACGCCTGCGGCCACGACAAGACCACTCAGCGCGGCTGCCGCGCCCCAGACAGCCTGATTCATGCTGTCTCCGGTCTTTACGCCACCTGCCTTCAGGCTGGCGCCGTTATTCTTATCGACGCTCTGATTTCCGGTCAGCGTATTGCCTCCGTTCAGGCCGCTTCCGCCTCCTATACCGCCGTTTTCGCTATTACTTTCATTGCCGTCATTTTCAGCGTCTCCATTTCCGTTGTCATCCTGTCCGCCGCTGCTTTCATCATCGCCGAAAGCGGGATCATCCGCTGTGGTTTTCTGAATGGTACTCCAGTCCAGCTTCAGATATACCGGCTGTGTCCCGGTGCCTGCCGCAATAGCCTCCATTACCGGCACAAATACCTGAAGCGGTACAAATCCGTCATCCAGTGCCTCAGGAATCAGCTCGAAGGTTACCCGGTCCGGATAATCTGTTCCATAGGAGTCCTCCACTCTGTTTCCGCTTTCATCCGTCTGATATTCTTTCACTGTCACATCCGCCAGACTGCCCTGGGGATTGCCGTAGGCGTCTGTAGTATATCCGGTCAGGAAATAGCGGAGATCCTTCAGATAACCATAAGAGCTTCCAATCTTCAGTCCCTGAAAATCCAGAGTCAGATAATATACTCCATCTTTTACTGTCAGCATAACCGTATGGTTAATGGCATTATCGGACATAGAAGCGGTAGTTTTATCCACCTTTACCATATTGCCGCTGACAGAATAGACACCGTCCTCCAGATTACGGATATCCAGCTCCTGCTCTGCATCTGCACTCATTCTGAACAGTTCCATGGAATCTTTCAGATCGGAAGCTGCCCTGGTAAGTTCTTCCGCGTCTGAGCTGTTTTCCAGATAATATTCCGCCAGACGAATAGCATTCTGCAGAATCTGCCAGGCCGTATCGGTCTTGCTGCCCTGTGAAATAGCTTTCGCCTCTTCAATAACTGTCCGCAGAGCCTCTTTCTCCGCCTCCGCGGAAGTCTCGCCGCCCGTCGTCACTTCGTTGGACACCGCCGTAAATTTGTAGTCCAGACTTCCGTAGGTGCTGGCATACAGCGTTTTGACAATCCGATATGTGCCTTCTTCCTCCGGCGCATACGTTCCTGACACTGCATCAGCCTTGTCATTTTCATAGGCTCTGGAGACAGAAACAAAAGTTCCGTCCGCCTCTTTTTGCTGAATTTCCGTCCATATCTGCCAGTCATATCCCTTTTCATCCATGAAAGTGACCATATCGCCGTCCGTCATCCCTTCACTTTCCAGCATGGCATAGTACGCTTCCTTTGTGGCAATTTCCGGGTCATAGCTGGAGCTTGTGGCGTCATACCAGTAGAGCAGATCCAGCACCGTCATATCCTGCTTCCAGCTCAGAGCGCCATCCTGCTCCTTTAACGCCAGATTCAGTTCTCCCAACTGGGGATAGATTTTCCCGTCGCCCACCAGCGCTTTCACTTCATCATCCACTGACGTCAGCGCATTCATCTGAAGGTCCAGCGTCCCCATGGTGACTCCCTCCGGCAGGACATCAGCCGAAAATTCCGTCAGACAGTTATTATAAAGCTTCAGTGTGGATATGTTTGCGTTGGATGCGAACGTGCCCGACCGGAGCTCCGTAATCTGATTGGAACTCAGATCCACATTGGCAAGAGCCTCAAGTCCGGAAAAATCCACAGTATCCAGAGAGGTCAGCTGATTTCTGGAAGCCGAGAGCCAGCTCAGGCTCTCCATACTGCCGACGGAAGACGGAAGGGCGGCCAGCTGATTATCGTCCAGATTCAGAAATGTCACTGTCTTCAGCGGAGCGAACACGCCGTCCGACAGGCTGGTCAGCTGATTGCCGTTTAACGCCAGCGAGGTCACAGCTCCCAGGCCTTCAAAAGCCGCTTCGTCTACAGAAGCGATGGCATTGTTTCCGAAATCCAGCTCTGTCACAGAGGAAAGTCCCGTCAGATCTCCGGCGTCAATTGACGCAATCAGATTGGAGGACAGATTGACCCAGGTTACTTTGCTGTTATTTTTGAAAAACCCTTCCGGAATGGCGCCGATCAGGTTGCTGCCGGCATAGAAGTTTTCCAGATTCACCAGGTTATCCAGCATGCCTGCCGGCAGTTCTTCAATTTTATTGCCGGTGAGATCCAGGCTTGTCACTTTATCCGAAAGATTCGTCAGCAGACTGACATCCGTCAGATTCTGATAGCTCAGATCCAGAGGTCCGGAAATGGCCTGTATCTCTTCCACGCTCACGGCTCCGTCTCCGTCCAGATCATATCCTTTTTCACAGAGTACCTGTTCCAGTCTCGCGCTTCCGTCCTCTCCGTCCGGATTATCGATTTCATACTGATAACCGTTCCAGCCTTTCTGAATATCCGAACCAAAGGTCATGTCCAGCTTCGTATATTTATCATAATTTCCTTTGTCGCTGAGCTGGCCGCCCATGGCCGTCACCAGCACCGCTCCCTTATGCAAAGCAGACAGGTCGCTGATGGGCATGGTAAATTCCTGCATGGAATAATTGCCGGAAGCATCCGCCGTCCCCACAAACCGCTGCTCTGCCGCCGGATACTCACCGCCGGACTCGATGCTGAAATCAACCAGTGCCCATACCAGGGCAGTATTCATCATGGAAATTGTCATCTCCCCGTTCTCCACAACCAGCTTGACTCTGGGATCAAAAGCCCCCTGCAGCATGGACGATTCATCTTTGCCCTCCTGATTGGCTACGAAAGACAGGGTATATTCTCCATCCTCTAAATCCGTTATGTCCGCCGGCCCTTCTGCCTCGCTGTTCTGAAACGTTTCCACCGCCTGATTCAAAGCCGCCAGGGCCTGGTCCGCTTCTTCCTGGGAATCCGCTGTTTCTGCGGCTTCCTTCGCAGCAGCTATGGCGTCCTGCAGGGCCTGCCATGCCGCGTCTGTTTTGTCCCCCTGCGTCATGGCCTCCGCCTCGGCGATCCGGTCCGTCAGAGCCGTTTTATCAACTGTATCGCCGCCTGGTTCTGTCGTTCCGCCATCGCCGTCCGACTGCGATACAAATGTATAGGTATCGCCCTCCTTCAGGAATACGATGGTCTTGTCTTTGTATCCTTCTGCCTGAATGGATACGGTGTTTTCACCCTCACGGAGAGCGCCGTCATAGATGCGGAACCCATAGGCGGATACCTCCCATGAATACGGGATTTTCGCATCATCCTCATAGACATCGTAATAGCTGCTGTATGCGGTGCCGTTTACCGTCACCCGGCTGACGGCATTGGCATAATTTACGTCCGCTTCATTTTCTGCATATTTGCTGATATCCGGAAAATGCACCGCGCCGGGACCGCTCCAGGTGCTGGACTTCTCCACACTGTTCACCTGCGTTCCGGTCAGCAGTCCGTCCTCTCCGGGCTCCTCGCCCGCATCGGGCCCAGGCTCCACGGAAACGGCCGTCAGACTGTCCCAGTCAACTAAAAGGAGCACGTCCTGCGTTCCCACGCCAAGAGAGCCCATCAGAGGCACATATACCTGGCATTGTACGTATCCGTCATTATCCCCAGCGTTTTTGTTCAGCAGCGGCATTTCCAATAACTGCGGATATAGATAATCCGCTGTTCCATCCTTATTTTCGTCGTTATAATCATCTACAACATCCTCATAGCTGGAAAGGACCGATGCCTCCTGATAAGAGCTTCCGTTCCAATATGAAAGGCTTTTTAAATATCCCGTCAGACTGCCAATGGACATTCCTTTGAATTTCACCTGCAGATAATAGCTGCCGTCCCGTACAAACAGGGAGGCCGTATGATCGACGGCATTATCCGCCATGGATGCATTCGCCGGATTTGAAGCGTTCTTCAGGCTGATCTCCACAGAATACTCACCGTCCGCCAGATCAGCCGGATCCGGCGTTCCCATCTCCTGCATTTCAATCCCGGTCGTCTCCGCTGCCAGAGCCGGGAGCACTGTCTGTGGAACAGCCATTCCGGAAATCAGCGCGACTGTCAGCATCCGGATTACCAGTTTATTCTTCATAACCGCTTTCTCCTTTTCCTCATTCTGGTTAGTTTTAACTAATCGCAGACAGTCTATCATCTGCCGGGCCGTCTGTCAACAGCCCGGAGACAACTGTGAAACACATGCACGTTTCCCTTTTTTCTTTTTTCCTGTCAGACTCCGTATTTTTCTCCTGTTATTATCTTCTGAAAATTTTTTTATTTTTTAATCGGTTTTACCGCATACCGTCTCCAGCACACCGTCAGACACACTGCCGCTGCCAGCCAGGCGCAGGGATAGACGGCGGCCACCGCCTCCGGCGTTCCGAACAGTTTTCAGCCGGTGGGCAATCATAATGATGGTCTTGTCGTGGGTCAACGCCTCAATAGCCCGCTGCAATTCATCCTCATTCTCCGGGTCAACGCTGCTTGTTGCCTCGTCCAAAATGATGATGGGCGCATTTTTCAGCATGGCGCGGGCGATGGAAATACGCTGTTTCTCGCCGCCGGACAAAGTGCCGCCGCCCTCGCCAATCACAGTGTCATAACCCTCCGGCAGAGCGGAAATAAAGTCATGGCAGCAAGCCTTTTTCGCCGCCTCAACCACCTGCTCATGGGTGGCGTCCGGGCAGCCAAACTTGATATTGTTCTCAATCGTATCTGCAAAGAGGTACACGCTCTGGAACACCATCGAGATATTCTTCATCAGGCTGTCCAGTTTGAAATCCCGTACATCCGTACCGCCTATGGTAATCTTCCCGGCGTTCACATCCCAAAAGCGGGCAATCAGGTTGCACATCGTTGTCTTACCTGCCCCGGAAGGGCCTACAATGGCCGTAGTCGTTTTTTCGGGAATGGTAAAGCTGACCTGATCCAATATCTTGCGGTCTGCGTAGGAAAAATCCACCTTGTCAAACACGATCTCGCTGGACTTCGGCGTAATGTCAGCGCCTTTCTCGTCCATCACCGGCGTGTCATCAATGGAGTTTGCCGTATCCATCGAGGCCGCCAGCATTTGCAGCAGAGAAGCCATGTTCCCGGCGTTTTCCAAATCGTTGAACACCATGAAAGAAGCGATTACCAAAATCAGGCCGTAGGCCAGCGGCAGAGAGCCATCCAGCCAGAACCAGACCGAGGCCAGCAACAGCAGGACGCTGAACACCCGGACAACCACTTGCTTGATAGCGTCATAGGGAACGCTGGCTTTTGTCAGTTTCAGGTTATCCCGGCAGCTTGCCTGAATAGCGTTTCCAATGGATTGTGTGCTGTCCCGTTCAAGGCCAAATGCTTTGACAATCCCCATGCCCTGAATGTACTCCAACACGGACTCCACAAGGGACTCCTGCGTGTGCTGGCGCACCGAGCTTAGGGCCGCAGACTTGCGGAGGGCCAGTTCCGCCGCTGCAAGATAAAGAAGGACACCGACAGCAGCCACAAGCCCGATCCGCCAGTCGAATATCAGCAGGACAATGACAAGAGCCACCGAGTTGAAAAATCCGCCCAGTACAGACACCAGGACACGAGCCGCCGAGTTCTCTACATCGCCCAAAGTCGTTGTGACAATGGCGGTAATGTTCCCGATACTATTCTTGTTGAAGTAGCCCATCGGGATATAGCGCAGCCGATCTCCGATGTGGATACGCTTTTCCGCTACCATGCAATAGCCGGTTTCCGTTTGCTCCATCGTGGAAAAGTAGGTCGTGATGATACGCCCGATGAGGGATACCGCCATAATTCCCAACGAGATCCAGACAATACTTCCGTCCCGGTTGTCAGATACCAGCGCACCAATCACTACAAAGAGGGCGGCAAACTGCATGGCTGAAAACAGCCCGGACAGAAACGCAAACAACAGGGATTTTTTCAAAAGCCCCTTTTTGCTGCCTGCAAAAGCAAAGATTTTTTTCAATGTTCCATACATCTGACAACACCCCCTTACATCTGGTCTTTCGCGCCGATATGCGCCTGCCACATATCCCGGTAGAGGGGGCAGGTTTCCAGCAGTTTCTCATGCGTACCCTGTGCGTGGACGGTTCCATCCTTCACAACAACGATGTTGTCCGCACCAACAATGGTAGACAGCCGGTGTGCAATCACAATCAGGGTCTTGCCGACAGTTAAAGCGGAAATGGCTTTCTGTACCAGCGCCTCGTTCTCGGGGTCAATGTAGGCTGTTGCCTCGTCTAAAATGACTACCGGCGCATTTTTCAGCATGGCGCGGGCGATGGCAATACGCTGGCGTTCCCCGCCGGAAAGGTGGGAACCAGCGCTGCCGACAATCGTATCGTAGCCATTGTCCAACTTGCGGATAAAGGCGTCGCAGCGGTGATTGATAGAAGCGGGCATACTCGCTTTCGGTAAGTTCCAACACCTTCTCTACCACACAATGCTGAGAGCGGATTTCTTCATCCTTGCGATGAAAAAATGCATAGAGTTCCATTCCTGTCACCTCCTTTACCGCATAACAAGATCCGATGTCATGCCCTCAGTCTGTTCCTTGGCTGCGTCCGGTTCTGATGGATTCTCTGGTACGCCTGCATTCCCCTGGGGGAGATGGTCATCGTAGATATTACAGCCCAGCAGAGAGAATACACTCCCCATACCGGATGCGCCGCCCTGATTACAGGCCGGACAGTATTCCAGATGGTAAGACATTTCGATATGATCCTCTGTCATGATCAGCTCATTGATTTCTTCTTCCTGTTTTAACGCAATCACGATCAACCTTCCGGCATCACTGTCGGCGGAGAGGTCAAGCCCAAACCGATTTTGGATTTCCTCGAAGCCTACTGACCACCTTCCAGTTGTTGTCTGGCTGGTTCCTTCCCGGACGAGGACATCCGCAATCTCTCTGGCCGTGAATTGTTTTTTCTTACTCATGTTGTTCGCTCCATTCCATAAAAATGGGGCGGCCTGTTTTGGCCGCCCGTCCTGTCACATCCGTACTCGAAGCCCCGCAAGCTGATCCGTTTTTACGCCGACCAGATACCAGCGGTCATCCATTTCAATGCGGGTAGGCACCCACCGGCTGCCGATGAGGACATCAAAGCATTCCCCGCAGTGAAGTCCGCCATAGTAATGTTCCAAGGAGAAGCGGATATCATATCGTCCGCTTTCCTCATCGTAAACCAGAGTTCCATGTCTTTTTCGATCCATAACATCCTCCTATTGTGTTGGTGTTTCATTGCTACTGTTATCAGTTTCACCGCCCACCTGCAGAACGCCATAGCCCAGGATTTCATAATAGCCCACGCTGTAGGAGCGCTCCCGGCAGGCATCCCCGGAGTTTCCTTCGATGGTGTGGACGGTTCCATTCTCCACGCTGGCTACAATCCCCACATGGTCGGACACGCCATCCTGCCCATTGTCCGCCCAATCAAAGAAGATAATCATGCCGGGGGACGGGGTTTCTGTTCCCGCCAGCCATTGGTTCCTTTGCTGGAACCAATTGACGCCATCGGAGCAGAGGGAGAACTTGGGGCAGATCTCTGCCCATGCTCAGTAACATGATTCGGGTACCGGGAGGATACTCAGCCTGGTACCGCTTGGCCTGCTGGTGCAGGCGTTCCCATTCATTCATCAGCTACATCTCCATTCCTAAATCACTATTTTCTGTTTCTGAAGCCATCCACTCCGTGTCATCCCAATTATCTTTACGAAGGGCAAAGTTCTCCACAAGCTGTCTGGCCGTTAAGGGAATATTCGCAGGCTGATTTGTGTGCTCAAACCCATCTTCGCTAATTTCAAACCAGCAATGATCGACCTCGGCATCATACTCATCGAATCTCCTTTCCGGCATCCCGACCTGTCTTGGGATAAAATATTCACCCATGTCACAGCAATCAAGAATACTTTGGATTTGCTCCTTGGATAATTCCCCCTGGATAACGCACTCATTATGAACCTTATAGTTATCTGCATCCCGGTATAGATAGCAGATCTTGGTGTTCATGGATATGACCTCCTTTCCTTATAGCTTGTAGGATAGGGGGATTTTTCCCCATAAAAAAAGCGACCACTTTCATGGTCGTTCCTACCTTACTCTATACACACTTTTTTCTTTCTGCTGTGTTTACTGTACCTATTTGTCCTCCTTCCTCCACACTATACACCGGCATACACAGTCTGAGAGGGGCTACATTCTACATCCAGGATCACCAGGTCCGGATCTCCCACCAGCGCAAGCGCGATGCCCAGCCTCTGCTTCATTCCCATGGAAAAGTTCTTCACTTTCTTCTTCCCGGTTTCCGAAAGCCCCACAATATCCAGCAGTTCCTCGATCTCTCCCTTCTTGCGGACGCCCATTGCCAGACACTTTAATCTCAGATTGTCCGCCGCGGACATGTTGGGATAGATCCCCGGCGCCTCGATCAGAGTTCCCACACGGGACAGATATCGGTATGCGCTCTTTCTCCGCTTTCCGAACAGAGTAAACTCTCCTTCCGTCGGCGACGCAAGCCCGCTGATCATCCTCAGCAGAGTAGTCTTTCCCGCTCCGTTGCGGCCGATCAGACCGTAAATGTCTCCCTGCCGGATATGAATATTCACGGAATTCACCGCTTTATGCCTGCCGTACCGTTTGGTCAGGCTGTCTGTACTTAATAAGTATTCCATCGTTTCATGCCTCCTTTGCTTTACATTCTCTATCTTATCCGCCGGATACTAAAGAATCGCAAAGCAAAGTTTAAGAAATGTTAAAGCTGCTTTTTCAGACGGAAACCGATCCCACACACAGTCTCAATATACTCAGCCTCCGTCACCGCCTTCAGCTTCTTCCGGATATTGCTGATATGCACATTGACCGTCTTGTCCTCCCCGATATAAATATCGTCCCAGGCATAATCATAGATATCCTGCTTTGAAAAAACCTTGTTCGGATACTTAAGCAGAAGCTCCAGTATCTTAAACTCCTGCCGGGTCAGCTCCACCGGCTTCCCGCAGACCGCCGCTGTATACGAGTCTGTATAGAGCTCCAGCTCCCGGTAAGAGAGCACCGTTTCCTCTCCAGCAGAGCCCTTCCCGCCCTGCCCGGAAAATCTCCTGATCTGCACGCCCACTCTGGCGATGAACTCCTGTATGTCAAATGGTTTCGTCAGATAATCCTCTGCTCCTGGGGTCAGAAGCCCGACCTTGCTGTCAATGCTGTCCTTCGCCGACACGACGATGACCGGGATATTCTGCTTTTCCTTGATCTGGGGAAGCAGCTTCTCCCCGTTCATCCCTGGGAGCATCAAATCCAGAACGGCAAGAGAAAAAGCATCGCGTTCAATATAAAGAAGTCCTTCCGTTCCGGAAAATGCCTGCGTGCACTCATACCCCGATTTCTGAAGCGCCTCCGCCATCATATTATTGATATCTGTATCGTCTTCAATGATCAGTATTCTGTTCATGGCTCCATCCTCCTTAATGACAGAGCCATTATATCAGAAAAATCTGCAGAATTTAACAATAGATGTTCCGCCTCAGAAAAATTTTACGATTTAACATAGATTTGCTTGACTGTAAACCGCCTTTATACATTATGATAGCCTCAGATCAAACAGCAGGAGGCGACACGCAATGACGATAAAAGAAATTGAAAACTTGTCCGGCATGACAAGAGCAAACATCCGTTTCTATGAAACAGAAGGGCTGCTCCGGCCGGCAAGGAATTCCAACGGCTACCGGAACTATTCTGAAGAGGATCTGAACACCCTTCGAAAAATCCGGCTTCTCCGCACGCTTCACCTCAGTCTGGAGGATATCCGTTCCGTAAGCCTCGGCCAGAGCACGCTCACAGAGGTTCTTTCCGCGCATATCCCTCATCTCAAGAAGAGCGCGGAGGATCTCGAACACTGCCGGAGCATCTGCAGCCAGATCTGCGCCGACGGCACAGACTACCGCACCCTGGATGCAGAGCACTATCTGTCGCTCATGGACTCTCCCTCAGATGCGCCGGAACTTAAGGAGGACACACTCATGAAAGTAACCTCTCCGTGGAAACGTTTTTTCGCAAGAAGCATCGACTTCTCGATCCTCAATCTGATCACAGACTGCTTCCTTGCCATGGCGCTGCATATCAACGTAAGATCATTCAGCGCAGGAATCCTGATCTACGACTGGATCGCGCCAATGCTCCTTCTGCTTCTCCTGGAACCTGTACTGCTCACCCTGACGGGCACAACGCCGGGCAAACTGCTCTTCGGGCTGCGCGTGACCGCGCCTGACGGTTCCCGCCTGTCATGGCAGGACGCAAGATACAGAACATGGACAGTACTGCGCTATGGATACGGATTCTCTCTGCCCATATATCATCTTGTACGCCTGTACCGCTCCTATCAGGGCTGCAAAAATGAAGAGATGCTTGAGTGGGAAATCGATTCCGTACTCACCTTAAAAAGCAAGTCCACCCCTCTTCAGGCCGTGGAATTCCTTGCCGCGGACGCTCTCCTTCTCTTTCTATCCTTCCTTGCCGGGCAGTCAGGAGCGCTCCCGGTCAACCGTGGCAGCCTCACAACAGCAGAGTTCTGTGAAAACTACAACCAGCTCCAGGAATATTATGGGATCAGCCGTCCGGTAAACGTGCCCGACACCGCTGTCTATAATTACATGGGTATCCCGATGATCCTGGACGAAAACGGAGTCTGGCAGAATCTCCCCAATTATTCTCAAAGCTTCACGGATAACTTCGGGGAGCTGCCTGCCCTTCAGTTTACAGAGACAGATGACAGCGTGACAGAGATCAGCTTCTCCCAGTCGTATGAAGACGAGAACAGATCCGTCACCTCATACGGCGATTTCATGGCTGCCGCCGCGGTTTCCTACATCTGCGCCCAGGATGATTATTTCCTTCTGCCGGTCACCCCGGACAGAATTTATCGGGAAATCACAGAAAAAGCCGGCACTTATGATGACTTTACCTTTGCCGCGGCAGGAGTCATTATAGAATGCCGGATCGACCACTCCGGATATACTCCGATGGAACACAATTCCATACTGGTGCCGGAATACGGACAGGATCCATATTATTCAATCGAGTTTACAATGAGAAAGGCGGAATAGTCCGGGGGACTGTTCCGCCATGTAATTACTTATCTCTTATTTCCAGTATATTCTTCTCAATCTTCCTGATCACATCCAGAAAGACCGCATCCTCCTGCCCCGTCGGGTCGTCCAGTCCCCAGTTGATGATCTTTTTTCCCGGAATATTAGGGCAGGCGACATTGCAGCCCATGGACACATAAATATCTGCTTCCGGTATATCATCCAGAAGTTTGGAGTACTGCTCCTTTTCCATATCTATTCCATATTCCCGCTTCATCAGTCTTACCGCGTCCTGATTGATCTGCGGCTTGACTTCTGTTCCGGCGGAATAGCATTCATAAGTATCCGACAAGTATTTCTTCCCGAGCGCTTCCGCAATCTGACTCCGGCAGGAGTTATGAACACAGATAAACGCAATCTTCTTTTTCTTCGCATTTGCTTTAGAAAACGGACACCTTTTCCCAATACACTGATTATTCTGGCTGCTGTAAGAACAGACAATTTCGGACTTTTCCATCTCGATCCCCATATTTTCCTTCACAAAATCAACAGCCCTTAAGATGGAAAGATACGAATCTCTCTTGCAGCAGCGCGGGCCGCCGACCTCGCCGATCGCCTCCAGCGCTCTCGCGGTCATCTTGTGTGACAATCCGAAATTCTCTCCTCCGAGAGGCGTGGAGCCGGTAATAATAGAGACAAACATTCCTGCACTGATCCCCGCTCCGCAGGCGCCCCAGAATCCGCAGGCGCCGCCCGGAACCGAACTTCCCCTGCTGTTCATCTCGATCAGAGACCGCTTCAGGTCAATCTCGCCGCCGCAGTTCTTATACGCAGTCAGCAGCGCCATCCCCACCATGACATGATGCTCCGGCCCGTGCATATGGCAGAACGGCATAGACATCATTTTATTAAGTATCACCACCGGATTCCCGGATGTTTCATTCAGACATAAGCCGATCAGGCTGTCGATTCCCTGCATATGACATTCATTGCAGACATAATGGCCGTTTATGCATCTTGTTTTACTTTTTTCTTTTTTGTGGCATAATTCACACTCCATTTCGATATCTTCATTCAGATATTCCAGGGGTGCTTTGCAAATCAGGCATTCCTCTTTCATAGGTCCCTCCGTGGTAAAAGTTTCTGTTTTGATTGTACCAAATTTGTCTAGACTTCTCAATTATGACCTTTAAGTCAGATAGTCTCACCTGGGAAGCAATTGATATCAATTAGGTATGTCTATACCGCCGCCTCTTATATCAAGGTACACTTCCGTGATATCAGAAGCAACAGGCTTCAACTATATTGCTATCCGCAGGCATATTGTTGGTTTTAATCCTTGCTTCCTCGAAGGGAGGGACTACAGATGCAAGACTGCCAAACTAATAAGTAAGCCGTTTCAATCCACGCTCCCACGAAGGGAGCGACAAATTTTGCCATTTTCTACTATCTCCTTTCAGTCGTTTCAATCCACGCTCCCACGAATGAAGTGCTATAATAAAGTTGTAACGGAAGTGGCTAATAAGATATACTAAAAACAACGAGAAAAGAGGTTCTTATCATGCCACAGAATTACACACCAGAGTTTAAAAAGAAGATTGTCCGTCTCCATGAGGAAGAAGGACGCACCTACAAAAGTATCACAGCTGAATACGGCGTCTCAAAAGCCAGTATCTCCAAGTGGTGCAGAGAATTCAGCGAAGAATGCCAGACAAGCCCGGAAACAAAAGAAGAATACGATTATATGAAAGAAATGCTCAAGCTCCGTAAAGAGAATGAAGAACTCCGCAAGGAGAATCTCTTCTTAAAAAAAGCAGCGGCATTCTTTGCAAAAGAAATCGATTAGAGGCTTATCG
>ERZ1643246.346-NODE-346-length-61135-cov-12.734528_pt1 | contig 61135 bp, 60 predicted proteins | sample MGYA00579265_ERZ1643246 | MGnify/ENA primary metagenome ERZ1643246 (study PRJEB29033, sample SAMEA4952261) | chicken gut metagenome | biome: Broiler Chicken; feature: Gastrointestinal Tract; material: Caecum | place: Ireland | collected 2018 | study: Broiler... | reverse complement strand
TGTAAAATTCTATGAAGCAGGAACCCCGCGACTTTAGTCGTGGGAGGTTCAGTAATTAATATGTATAATTAAATATTTCTAGTAAAAAAATAATAAATATGTTATAATTAATGTATAATAATTCTAAATAAAGGTGGGATTATAATGGAAAAAAATCAAACAAAAATTTATGAAACAAAAGAAATAGAAGAAAGAGTAGTTTTAATAGGTATAGATAATGAAAAAGATTTAATGAATATAGATGCTAGCTTAGATGAGCTAGAAGAATTAGTAGAAACTGCTGGTGCTACTGTTATAGGGCGTATGGTTCAAAAAAGAGAAGGCATACATAAAGCACACTATTTTGGAAAAGGAAAAATAGAAGAATTAAAAGCTTATGTAGAAGAATTAGGTGCAACAGGTATTGTATGTGATGATGAGCTTACAGCTAGTCAGATGAAAAATATGTCCAGTATGTTAAAAGTTAAAATAATGAATAGAACACTTGTTATATTAGATATATTTGCAAAAAGAGCAAGTTCAGCAGAAGGTAAAGTTCAAGTAGAATTAGCACAACTTAGATATAAATTAACTCACCTTGTAGGTCAAGGTAAAGATATGAGCCGTTTAGGTGGGGGTATAGGTACAAGAGGTCCTGGTGAAAAGAAACTTGAAATAGATAGAAGAAATATATCAGATAGAATAGCAGAGCTTAACAAAGAACTTAAATATATAGAAAGACATAGACAAGTTATGAGAGAAAAAAGACTTAAAAATAAACAACCAATAGTTGCATTTGTAGGTTATACAAATGCAGGTAAGTCTACTCTTATGAATACTATTACAAAATCAGATGTTTTGGCAATGGACAAACTTTTTGCAACACTTGATACAACAACAAGAAAAATAGAATTACAATCTGGTAGAGAATATCTTTTTACAGATACAGTAGGATTTATACAAAAGTTACCACATAATCTTATAAAAGCCTTTAGGGCAACTTTAGAAGAAACAAAATATGCAGATGTTTTAGTACATGTTGTAGATAGTTCTAATAATTCAAGAGAAGAACAAATGAATATTGTATATAAAACATTAAAAGATTTAGATTGTTTAAATAAACCTATAATTACTGCTTATAATAAAGTAGATAAAGAAGATGTAACAAGACCTTTACCAAAAGATAACTTTGCTATGTATACATTAGAAATATCAGCTAAAAAAGGTAATGGTATAGAAAACCTTTTAAATACTATTGAAGATGTAGTTAAAAGTTTTAAAAAATCTATAAATATTTTAATACCTTATGAAAAATCTAATTATGTTGGTATAATTCATGGTAGATGTGAAATTGTACAAAATGAAAATAGAGATGATGGAATGTTTTTTGAAATATATGCAGATGAAGAAATGGAAAATAGATTAAAAGATTTTATTATATAAAATCAATTTAAAAAAGTGATTTTACGAAAAAGAAATTAATTTTAGTAATATTGGCTTTTACACTTGCTTTAATAGGTTTTTCTAATAAAAAATAAAGAAGGTGATTTTATGAAAAAGAAATTAATTTTAATTGGTGTTATATTTACACTTACTTTAACAGGTTGTTTTAATAAAAAAAATAAAGAAGAAAGTACAACAGAAATTACAAGTGATACAACAACAGTATCAGAAGAAAGTACAGAAGATACAACTATATCTGAAGAAATTGAAGATAAAAAAGATAAAACAGAATTATCTATTTTTACAAAAGATAAACAAATAGAATATATAAAAACAGTAAGTAATAATGGTAATTTTGATAATGATGAAAAAATGCAAATGATATTAAATTTTTATCGTAAAAGACAAGATGATGAATTGCCAATATTAGAAAATGAAGAAAATATTAGAATAGAATTTCCAAGTGATTTACCAAAAGATAGTAAAGTTAATATTATTAAAACAAATGTAAAACAAGATGGTAAAGGTGGTACAGAAAATGTAGTTGAAAATATAGTTGTAGATGTAAATAAAAATGGTGATGCAGATATTAAACACACTTTTGATAAAAAAGATAAATATTTAGATTTAATTGTATATGAAGTATTAGTAAATTGGGATGATAATTTAGTTAAATATGATTTTGCATTTAAAGTAGATAATAGAAGTATACCTAGTAATAAGCCTTTTGCAGTAACAGGTTATTTATCTTCAGAAGAACAAAAAATATATGATAATTATAAAAAAGATAAAAAAATAGAGGTATTCAAAAATCTTGAACCTACAAAAGTAATAAAATATTATACACAAGCTGTAATGGAAAAAGAATATAGTATAGCATACACTTTATATAAAGATTATGATGCAGAAAATATGACTGAAGAAAAATATATACAAAATATGAAAAGTCTTAGTGAGGATATAAAAGAAGATTATATATCTAACTTAAAAGAAGCTGGTAATGGAAAATTTATTAAAGAAGGTGAAGAAAAAGGGTATATAGAATATCAACTTCAAATTCAACAAGGTCACCCAATGGCTATGGATATGATAAAAGATAATAATGTTTGGAAAGTTCAATATATGCCTACACAATAAATAAAAACCATCTATTTAATAGATGGTTTTTATTATAATATTAAAAATAGTCTGAAATATAAGGAGTTTTTTGTTTAATAGAATTTTCTAACATACTTATAATAGTTTTATCTGTAGTTATTCTACCTATTTTGGATAAATAACTAGGACGTTTATAACCCATAAGCATAGTAGTCATTGTTTGTATACTTACTATATCTTTACATTGCTCATTTATTTTGAAAGCTTTAGCAGTACCATCTTTTTCTATTTTTAATAAAAATGTACCTTGATTACAAGTCATAATAGGGTCTGTAAGAGTAAATTTCCACTCTCTTTCCATACTAGATTGTTTAAAAGGATAATTTTCAATAAACTTTTCAAAATCTACAATTCTCCCCATGTAATAAGGAGTTATAGTTTCTTTTATACTAGCATCTTCTAATAAAAATGCTAATGGTTCATCTGTATATATATCACCTGTTACTTCTTCTACCATAGAAAAATGTGCAGATATAAAATTCCATAAACCAGTTCTAGCATATTCATTATTAAAAATCATATCTTTTATATGAAATATTTCATTTTCTATCCAATATATTAAATAACCATCAGGCTCATTATTTTCATTATAGTAAATAGCAGCCATTATATCATCAGTATCCCAAAGCCAATATTCATTCCAAGCTAATTCATCTCTAAGTATTGCACCATGTGTTTGCATAGCATATATTTCATAAGTTTTTTTCAGTTCTTCACTATCAGTATCTACACGCCTTACATCACCTGGAACTTGTTTATTTTTAGGCAATTGATAGTCACCTATTTGATATGTTAGTTTATTTGATATAATTTCCCAACCTTTACGTCTATAATATGGTATAGAATAAGGATATAAATAACATATATATTGACCTCTTTTTTTCATATTTTTTAATGCTTGTTCTAACAATTTATGCATTAAACCAAGATTGGAATATTCTGGGTATGTACCTACACCAGTTAAACCACCCATTTTATAAGTTTTATTAAATATTCTTACTTTCATAGGATAAACAGCAACTTGTGATATAAGATTATCATTATCAAACCAACCTATAACATCAGCTTTTTCCATTGTAGGAAACTTTGCACGAATAATTTCTTTTTCTTGCCAACCAACAGAGCTTAATTCTTGTTGTGTTACTTGAAAAACATATCTAAGAAGTGAATTATATTGTTCCATATATTCACTACCTACTAGTTTCATTTTCAAATTTTTTTTATTCATAAAACACCTTCTAAATTAATTTAATTATTAAAGATAACTAAAATTATACCATATTATTAAAAATTTTTAAACTAAAATAATTGATAAAACATATTTTTAAATATATAATAAAAATAAAAAGGAGGGTTTAAATGTCAAGTTATATTTTAGTTGTATCATTAGTTATTTTTATATGTTTGTTTCTAAATAAAGTTTCTAACAAATTAGGGCTTCCAACTTTACTTTTATTTATATTTTTAGGAATGTTATTTGGTTCAGATGGAATATTTAAAATATATTTTGATAATTATATTGTATCAGAATATATATGTTCAATAGCTTTAATATTTATTATGTTTTATGGTGGATTTGGTACTAATTGGGAAAGGGCAAAACCTATAGCAACAAAATCTATATTATTATCTACTATAGGTGTAATTTTAACATCATTAATAGTTGGTATATTTTGTTATTATATATTAAAATTTGAATTTCTTGAAAGTATGTTAATAGGAGCTGTTATAAGTTCAACAGATGCTGCTTCTGTATTTTCTATTTTAAGGTCTAAACGTTTAAATTTAAAATATAATACAGCATCATTGTTAGAAGTAGAAAGTGGGAGTAATGACCCTTGTGCTAACATACTTACAATAGTTATTTTATCTTTTATGAGTAGTCAAAGTAATGACACTAATATTTTATATATGGTATTTGCACAAGTTGTATATGGTATTGTTTTAGGTATAATAGTAGCATTATTAGCTTCAGTTATTTTAACTAAAGCTAAATTTTCAACAGAAGGTTTTGCCTCAATTTTTGTTTTTGGAGTTGCACTAATTTCTTATTCTGCTACAACTTTTATAGGTGGTAATGGATATTTGAGTACTTATATTACGGGGATAATTTTAGGAAATAAAGCAATACCTAATAAAAAACCACTTGTAAACTTTTTTAATGGTATTACAGGACTTATGCAAATATTAATATTTTTCTTATTGGGCTTATTATCTTTTCCATCACAGTTGCCAAAAGTTTTTTTACCAGCTTTAGCTATTGCACTTTTTTTAACATTTGTAGCAAGACCTTTAGCCGTTTTTATTATATTAAAACCTTTTAAATGTCCAATAAATCAACAACTTTTAATTTCGTGGTCTGGCTTAAGGGGGGCAGCGTCAATAGTTTTTGCTATAATACCTATTGTTAGTCCAGCATACACTCAAAATGATATTTTTCATATAGTATTTTTTATTGTTTTATTTTCAATAGCAATACAAGGTTCACTTATACCATTTGTAGCTAAAAAATTAGATATGATAGATGATGAAAATGATGTAATGAAAACATTTAGTGATTATTCAGAAGAAATACCATTACAATTTATAAAGTTATTTATAGGTAATAATCACCCTTGGAAAAATAAAAGAATTAAGGAAATATCTTCTTTACCAGATATTTTAACAGTATTAATAATTAGAAAAGATAAACAAATTGTGCCTAATGGGGATACTTTAATTTTAGAAGAAGATATTGTTATATTAACAGGACCATCATTAGATGATGAACCTTTTGGTTATTTAACAGAAGTTAAAATAGAAAAAGATAGTGATTGGCTTAATATGTCATTATGTGATATAAAATTTAATCAAAATAAATTAATTATTTTAATAAAAAGAGATAAAGAGGCTATTATACCAACAGGAAAAACAATAATTTTAGAAAATGATATACTTATAATTAGTAATCAATATTAATAAAGAGAAATAAAATAATTGATAAAATATATTTTTAAAGTTATAATTATTATTATAAAATAATTTTTGTATAAAGGAGGAAATAAAAATGGAAAATTTATTTTTACAATATCCTAAATGTAGTACTTGTAAAAAGGCTAAAAAATGTTTAGAAGATAATAATATAAATTTTGTAGATAGAGATATAACAATAAATAACCCTACAAAAGAAGAACTTAAAAGTTGGTATGAAAAAAGTGGACTTGAGCTTAAAAAATTTTTTAATATGAGTGGTGTTTTATATAGAGAAATGGAGCTTAAAGATAAAATTAAAAATATGACAGAAGATGAAATGTTAGATATTTTATCAACAAATGGTAAACTTGTAAAAAGACCTATTTTAGTAAATGATAATAAAGTATTAGTTGGATTTAAAGAAGAAGAATATAAAAACTTTCAATAATAGGAGGTAAAAAGATGTTTAAAGATAATCGTAAAAAAGTAATTAATTCATTAAAAGAAGATAAAGCTATGGTAATTTTATTTGCTGGTAAAGCACAACATAAAACTTGCGACCAATTTTTTCCTTTTGAACCTAACAGAAATTTTTATTATATGACAGGTATAGATAAACCTCACATTATTTATATTGCCATAAAAAATGGAGAAAATATAGATGAAACATTATTTATAGAAAGATATGATGAATTAAAAGCAAAATGGGATGGAGCAGTTATAGGTGAAGAAGAAGCTAAAAATATATCTTCAATAGAAAATATAAAATATTTAGATGAATTTTCAGCTACATTTTCAAATTTAGTTTTTAGAAATAGTATAGAAACTATATATTTAGATTTAGAAAATAGATATTTAGATAACAACAAAGATAGTTTTAAACAAGCAAACATAATAAAGGAAAATTACCCATATATTACTATAAAAAATATTTATAATGATTTAGGTTATTTTAGACTTTTTAAAACAGAAGAAGAAGTAGAGAATTTAAGAAAAGCAATAGCTATAACAAAAAAAGGTATAGAAAATATATGGAATAATACAAAACCAAATATAATGGAATATGAATTAGAAGCTTGTTTTGATTATGAAATAAAAAGAAATGGTTCAAAAGATAAAGCATTTAACACAATTCTTGCAAGTGGTAGTAATGCAACAGTTTTACACTATGGAGAAAATAATGACAAAATAAATGACGGAGAACTTATTCTTATAGATTTAGGTGCAACTTATAAATATTATAATGCAGATATATCAAGAACTTTTCCAGCTAATGGAAAATTTACAGATAGACAAAAACAAATTTATAATATAGTTTTAGAAGGACAAAGGAAAGTTATAGAAGCAATAAAACCAGGCTTACCATTTAAAAGACTTAATGAAATATTAATTGAACATTATGAAGAAGAGCTTACAAAAATAGGGCTTATAAAAGATAAAAGTGAAATATCAAAATATTATTATCACGGAGTAAGCCATTATTTAGGATTAGACACTCATGATGTTTCAAGGGATTTAGGAACAGATGGAGGGCTTAAACCAGGTATGGTTATAACAGTAGAACCAGGACTTTATATAGCAGAAGAAGGTATAGGTATAAGAATAGAAGATGATATACTCGTTACAGAAACAGATTATGAAAATTTATCTAAAGATATAATAAAAACAGTAGAAGAAATAGAAAATTTCTTTGAAAATCGTTAATTTTTAAATTAGATTTATATTGAACTAGGGAAGGTGAAAAATTTTGTTTAATATAGAACGTAATGAAGAATGTTGGTGTGGTAGTGGCAAAAAGTATAAATCTTGTCATTTAAGAAAAGATGAAGAAATTTTACAACCTTTTGAAAAACAAGGTTATCCTATACCAACTAGAAATTTAATATTAACACAAAATCAAATTGAAGGAATAGAAAAATCAGCTAAACTTACAAAATCTATTATAAATGAAGTAGAAAAAATAATAAAAGAGGGTGTTTCTACATTAGAAATTAATGACCTTGTACATAAATTAACAATAGATGCAGGAGCAATACCAGCACCACTTAATTATAATGGATTTCCAAAAAGTTGTTGTACTTCTATAAATAATGTTGTGTGTCATGGCATACCATCTAAAGATGAAATATTAAAAGATGGTGATATAATAAACTTAGATATAACTTCTATTTTAAATGGTTATTATTCAGATATGAGTCGTATGTATATGATAGGTAATGTAAATGAAAATGCAAGAAAACTTGTAGAAGTTACAAAAGAATGTTTAATGGCAGGTATAGAGGCAGTAAAACCTTATAGACCTATATCAGATATAGGAAATGTTATAAACGATATAGCAGATAAATACGGATATGGAGTAGTTAGAGCATTAACAGGACACGGTGTTGGTATAAAATTTCACGAAGAACCAAATATTAATCATTATAGGACAAATACTAAAACTATGATAATGGTGCCTAATATGGTGTTTACAATAGAACCTATGATTAATGAGGGTACATTTGATTGTTATATAGGAGATGATAATTGGACAGTTTATACAAAAGATAATAAATTATCAGCACAATGGGAACATACTATTCTAGTTACTGAAACAGGATATAAAATTTTAACAGATTAAAAGGGTTATATATGCAAAAACATATTTTAAATTTATATAGTGATGCATTTAACCTTATTAAACAAGGTATTAAAACTATTGAATTAAGGTTAAATGATGAAAAAAGACAAAAAATTTATATAAGTGATTATATACAATTTATTAATTTAGATAATAAAGAAATATTAGAAGTTAAAGTCAAAAATATATATAAATATAAAAATTTTAAAGATTTGTATAAAGATTTTGATAAAGTATCTATTGGTTATAAAAAAGATGAAATAGCAAATTATAAAGATATGGAGCAATATTATACAATAGAAGATATAGAAAAATATGGTGTAGTTGCTATAGAAATAGAACTATTATAAGGAGAAAAAATTATGACAGAAAGAGAAAAAATGTTAGCAGAAATACCTTATGACCCAACAGATAAAGACCTTGTAGAAATGAGAGCATATGCAAGAAAAATGTGCAAGGAATTTAATGACTGTAACCCAGAAGATGAAACTAAAAGAGAAAAAATATTAAAAGACCTTTTTGGTAGCACAGGTAATAGTATATATATGGAGCCAACTTTTAGATGTGATTATGGTAAAAATATTCATGTAGGAGAAAGTTTTTATGCAAATTTTAATTGTGTGATATTAGATGTAGCAGAAGTTATAATTGGTAAAAATTGCATGATAGCTCCTAATGTTGCTATATATACAGCAACTCACCCAATAGACCCTGTAGAAAGAAATGGTGGTACAGAGTATGCTAAAAAAGTTGTTATAGGTGATAATTGTTGGCTTGGTGGTAATTCTGTTATTTGTCCTGGTGTAATATTAGGTAATAATGTTGTTGTAGGAGCTGGAGCAGTTGTTACAAAAAGTTTTGGTGATAATGTAGTTTTAGCAGGTAATCCAGCTAAAGTTATAAAAACAATAGAAATAAAATAATATAAACAAAGGAGAATAAAATGGAAACTTATAATTTATGGGAAAAAAATATACCTTTATTTGATGAAAATATAAAAAATGTAGAAAATGAAAATTGCTGTCAAATAGATGCATATCTTGTAGAAGATGAATTTGAAGAGGATAAAATAAGAGGAGCAATGCTTATTTTACCAGGTGGTGGTTATGGTTTTTGTTCTATTGAAGGGGAAAAAATGGCAAGATGGTTAAACTTTTTTGGAGTAAATGCCTTTGTTTTAAGATATAGAGTAGCACCATACAAACACCCAGCTCCTTTATTAGATGCAAAAAGAGCTGTTAGATTTATAAGATATAATGCAGAAAAGTTTAGCATAAACCCAAATAAATTAGGTATTTTAGGGTTTTCAGCTGGTGGACATTTAGCAGGTTGTGTAGCAGAATTTTTTGATAAATTTGAAGAAAATAATCAAGATGAAATAGATAAAGTTTCAGCTAAACCAAATTTAGCAGTTTTATGTTATCCTGTTATTTCTTTATGTGAAGATTATGCACACAAAGGTTCTGCTGACAATCTTGTAGGTGAAAATCAAGAACTTAAAGAAATGTTATCATTAGAAAAAAGTGTTAGAGAAGATATGCCAGAAATGTTTTTATGGCATACATTAGAAGATACAGCAGTTAGTGCAGTTAATACATTACAAATGGGAATTGCTCTTAAAAATAAAAATGTACCTTATAGTTTACACATTTTTGAAAAAGGGGATCATGGCTCTATACTTGCAGAAAATATAGAAGGTACAAAAGAATGGTCAGATTCTTTAAAATCTATATTAAAGAATAGAGGATTTATAGATAAACAATCTTATAGATGGTTATAAAAGTAATAAAAAGGACTGAAGATTTTCAGTCCTTTTTATTATTTAATTGTTTAAATTATCTGTTAATATTTGTATAATTTCATCTTTTGATAAACTTTCTTTATATTTAGGGTGTGTTTTAAGCATTTTTAATAATTCATCTTTTGGTTTTTCTAATAAACCACTTTTTATTAGCTTTTCTTCACCTTTTAATATATCAATACATTTACCCATTTCTTCTTCACTTTTTATTATAAAATTTTCTTTATTGCTCATATATCCTCCTAAAAAATATTTATACTTTATATATATAGTTTTAAATATTTTTTAAATTTTATACATTTTATTCAGATTTTATAGCTTTTAGAGCCTCTATTTTTACAGCTCTTCTAGCTGGAAAATAACCTGCTAAAAGTCCTATAATACTTGCAAATATTAAAGAGGATATGCTAAGCCAAAATGGTATAGAAGATATTTTAGTTGTACTATTACTTGGGTCCATTCCCATATTCATACTCATACCCATCATTTCCATTAAAAATGGTGAAGCTTTATTTAACCCAAAAGAAATTAAATGACTAAATAAAACACCTATTCCACCACCTAAAAACCCTATAAGAATAGCTTCTAATAAAAATAATTTTTTAATATCTGAAACTTTTGCTCCTATAACTTTCATTATACCTATTTCTCTAGTTCTTTCATATATTGCCATAACCATAGTGTTAGTTATACCTATTGCTGCAATAAATAAAGATACACCACCTATTGCACCTAATAATATTTGAATACTAGAGTTAGTTTTTTTAGCAGCAGAAATATATTCTATAGGAGAATAAACATTAAATTCACCTAAATCTTTTATTTGGTCTACAATTTCTTGTACATTATCTATACTTTGACATTTTACTATAACTTGGTCATAACCTTTTCTACTATTTGATTGATTATTATTACCATATACTTTTTCTGTATCTTTTTTAATTTTTTCCAATGTATCAATAGGCATTAAAATATAATTTTCACCATATTTTTCAGGTTTATTAACAATACCTACAATATTAGCTTTATATGTTTTATGTTTTATTGTTTTATCTATATCTGAACCATTACCAAGATATTTTCTACTAACACCATAATTTCTATCTGTTGTAATAGTTACTTTTTGGTTTAAAATTTCTTGTTTTTCCATATCTTCTGTAATTTCATCTTCGCTATATATCCATTTTGGATAAGGTTCACTTTTACCCTTTTTATCAAACATATATGCTATAAGAGGATTTGCAACAATATTATAAGTACCACTATCTTCTGATGTTAATCCTCTACCTTCAATAGCTTTGTAACCTAATAAATCTGTTGTAGAAGGGTCTATACCCATTACAGTAAATGAACCAACATATTTATCACTATTTAATAAAAGTCTTAAATCACTTCTTAACATAGGTGTTACTGCTTGAACCCCTTCTATTTGTTTGAATTTATTAATATTTTCAGTTGTTATACCAGTTTTACCATTATAATTTGCATTAACTTGAATATTAGTTATACTGCCCATTTCTTCACTTATTTGTTTTTCAAAACTTTCATTTAATGCAACACCTAAAGAAACCATTATTATAATAGAGCTAGCACCAATAACAACACTAAATATAGTAAGAGCAGTTCTTAACTTTCTTTTGGCCAAATTTTTTAAAGCCATTTTTATAATATCAAAATTAGTCATTAAAGTCCAACTCCTTTTTGGCTTTGGCTTTTTTTACAATTATAAAAATACCAATACCAATAACAAAAACAACTGCACACACTATAGCAATAATTTTAGTAGGGAATTTTTTTTCCGGCTCTGGAGCAGGTTCCATCATTTCAGGTTCTTCTGGCATCACCATTTCTTCAACATTTATTTTAAATTCTTCTGTTTTTTCAATTTCTTTTCCATCTGTATCATTATATGTAATAATAAGTTTTAATGTTTTTTCTCCTGTTTCTGTTGGTGTAAATGTAGCATCATAATATTCTGTAGCACCTGATTCAAAATTACCTATAAAATTTGTAGTAGTAGAAGTGTCAAAACCTTCACCTTCTAATTTTATCATAAGATTAGAAAGAGTAACTTTACCAGTATTATATAGTTGGAAATTGACATTCATAGGCATACCAACATTACCTATATCAGATTTTGTTATTTCACTAAGTTCTAAATTTGCTTGTTGTTTTACATTTACCCCTACAAGTTCTACTGACTTAAACTCATTAGCTTGTTCATCTTCATATTCTAAATTTACATTTACAGTATAAGAACGAGGTTTTGCATCTGGTACAGCAAATAAATTAAATGTATGTGATACTTCTTGTTTTGGTGCAATACTATCAATAAAATATGTTGTACTAGAATTATCAGGAGCAAAAACAGTTCCTTTTTCTTCAGTTTTATCATCTATAGTTAAAAATATTTTTATATTTTTAACTGTTTTTGATTCGTGAGTATTTTTAAAATTCATTGATAAATCAAAACTTTTACCAGCTTCTACAATAGTAGGATTTAATTGGTATTTACTAACAATAATTTTAGGAACAGAAGTTTTAGTTTCTTCACCTTCTTTTTTAGGTGTTGGATTATTTACATTAAAACCTGCATATTGTTCTAAAACTACATTGTTTGGTGTTACTGTTCCATCTGTACCAGTTGTTTTATCACCAGTAGAATATTCTACTGAAAAACCTATTGAATATGTTTGAGTTATAGCACTAGCAGTTGGAGCTACACTAAAAGAAACTTCTTTTTCCTCATTAGCCATTAATTTTTCAATAAATACAATATTTGTAGATGTAGGTACAATATTTTCAGGCAATTTAGTTGACACTTTTATTGATTTTGCTTCTGTATTAGAATTATTTTTTACTTTTAATTTAAAAGTACCACTTTGTCCAACATTAAAAGTACCTTTTGGAGCTACAATATTAGATATTTTTAAATCAATGTTTTCATTATTAGTATTTGTTTTAGATACTGTTACATATGTAAAGTAATCTTTTATATATTCTTTACCTGCATAGTCTAAATATGTAACTTTTAATGTAATTTTGTTAGAACCTTCTTTAGTTAAGTTTGTTGTAGATAATTTAAAATTTATAGGTTGAGTTGTATTAGCATTCATTTTTGTGAAAAATGCATTACTTGTACCACCTACAACAGTCATATTATTTTCTTCTAAGCCTAAAATCTCTAAATTTACACTATTAGCTTCCATACCAGAAACATTTTCTAATGATGCTGTAATATCAAATGTATCACCAGAAACTATACTGTCTTTTGAAATCTTTAAATTATTAAGTGCTACTGTTGGGACTAAGCTACCACTATCTATTTTTACATAAAATGTATCACTTCCACTAAAAGTTCCATTATCTATGCTTGTAAAAGAATAATCTAAAGTAATAGGGTATTTACCAGTTGTTGCATTTTTATCTATATCTACAGATAATACTACATTATGGCTTCCACCTCTTAATATATTACTTACTCTATCTGAACCATTTAAAAATTTTATTGTAAGAGGTGAATTGTCACCACTTGATTTGGCTTGTATTAAAACATCTAAAGCTGTATCTGCTGATGTATTTACTATTGGTATAGTAATTTCTGTGTTTTTACCAGCTTCTGCACTATATATATTATTTCCACTCATTTTTAAAACAGGTTTATCTGGTATTGGTGGTTCTGTTGTTGTTTCTATATCATTAGCAAATGTTAAAGATAACATACTATTAACAATTATTATTACAATTAAAAATATTTTTAAAAATTTCATTTTATATCTCCTTTATATTACTAATTAGGATTGTAAATAACCTCTGTTTTAGGGTTTTCATTTGTTTCAGTTTTTATAATATGACCATCTTTTAAATATACTATTTCATCTGCATACTCTGCTATTTCTAAATCATGTGTAACTATTATAAGTGTTTGATTATGTTCTTTTGCTTTACTTGTAATAAGGTTCATCATTTCATATGTTGTTTTAGTATCTAAGTTACCAGTTGGTTCATCTGCAAATATTATTTCAGGATTATTTACAAAAGCTCTTGCTATACTAACTCTTTGTTGCTGTCCACCACTCATTTCTGATGGTTTATGTTTTAGTCTTTTTTCAAGACCTACAGCTTTCAACATTTCTTTAGCTCTTTTTTCTCTTGATTTTTTATTTATTCCCATAAATACAAGAGGCAATGTTACATTTTCAAGAGCTGTTAAAGTTGGTAATAAATTGTAAGATTGAAAAACAAATCCAAGATATTTTTGCCTAAATATTGCTAAACCTTCTTCACTCATTTTTTCAATATTTTTGCCTTTAAATATAATACTTCCTTTAGTACATCTTTCAAGACCAGCAATCATATTTAATAATGTAGATTTACCAGAACCAGAAGTACCCAAAAGACAATATATTTTACCCTTTTTAAAGCCTATACTAATATTGTCAAGTGCTAATATTTTTTCATTACCCATAGTATAAACTTTTGATAAATTTTTAACTTCTATTATATATTGTTCACTAGTTTGCAAAACATCACCTCCAGAATATTAGATAATTATATCATATATTCGACAAAATTTCACTATTTTTTTCTACTTTTATGTTATTTGCCCAATTTTTTGTTTGTATACTATATATTTCAGATTTTTTAATATTAATATATTCTTCTTTTACAATAGCTTTTACATCTTGAGTATTAGGTTTTAATATTTTATTTATTTTAAATATATAAAAACCATCTCTACCTTCTATTACATTACTTACACTTTTTTCACTTAACTTATAAATTTTGTCTTCTATATTTTTTTCAAATAAATTTTTTTCTAGCTTTATATTTTCATATACTTGTATAAAAGGTTGTTCTTCAAATTCTTTAAAATCTGTTTCAAAATTAATATATTTTGCTATACTATTTGCTTTTTGTTTTGCGTCAAAATTATTATTATTTTTTATAAATATATAATCTAAATATACTTGATTTATTTCATTGTTATTTTTTGAAATATAATTTTCAAAATATTTTTCAAAGTCTTTTTCATTTACTACAAATGTACTTGTAATATAGTCATACATTTTTTCTTCAATAATTCTTTCTTTTTCAAATTTTTCACATATGCTCAAAGGAATAATAATATTTTTTTCTTTTTCAAAACTTTCTTTTAATAATATTGCTTGTTTTTTATATTCTTGTTTTTCTTGTTCATTAAGTTTTATACCTAGTTTTTCAGCTTCATATACAACCGCTTTTAAAAGTATAATTGAGTTTATAGTATTATTTTTTGCAACGTCTTTAGCTGAAATTCCATCAAAGTCTGTATGCCATATATCAACACCACCTACTTCTTCAAATATACGTTCTTGTTCATATAAATATAATAAAAATTCTTCTTTTTCTATGTATTCATTATTTATCTTTAAAACATAATTAGTATTTTTATTTAAATATTTAAATAAATAAATAAAACTAACTAAGATAATTAAAATAACTAAAAATATTAAACTATACTTTTTGTATTTATCATAATTCTTTCCAATTTTATATTCGTTCATTTTTTTCACCTATTTATAATATTTTTTTATATTATATACTATCATATTTTACAATTCAATTTATTTTAAATAATTTAATATAAATGTAATGTATTTTTAAATTTTTATGGAAAAAATATATATTTTTTGTTATAATAAATATTATTGGTTTTTTAACCATAAAATTTTAATAAAATTATAGGTGATATTATGAAAAATTTTAAAAATATAATTATGTTTATACTTATTTTTACTATAGTTTTTGGATTTAATGTCCCTACATATTCAAAAGAAATTTCCCAAATACCCATAGGAACAACATCTGCTAAAGTGTTACAAGTAATAGATGGTGATACTATTAAAGTAGAATTACCTAATAAAGATATTGCATATGTAAAATTAAAAGGTATAGATGCAAAGGGATTTGATGAAAGTTATGAATATTTGACAAATACTTTACTTGGACAAAATATTTCACTTTCAAATGATGGAGGCTCATATTATGGAGGTAAATTTAACTATTTAATAGTATATTTTAATGGTATAAATATAAATAATCAAATGTTAGAGAGTGGATATGCTGTTATAGACACTAGCCAAAATAAAGGTAGTACTTATAATAGTTTTGTAAATTCTCAAAATTATGCTAAACAAAATTCTGCAGGTATGTGGCGATTTGAAGAACAAGATTATTCTTCTATTATGGGCTCTAGTGGTGGAAATATAAATTATACTGATGATAAAGTAAATATTAATACAGCTACTAGAAGTCAATTAGAAGTACTTTTAAAAGGTGTTTCTAAAGAACTTGCTAGAGAAATTATAAATTATAGAGAAAAAAATCCTTTTTCTAATATTCAAGAAATAAAATTTGTTAAAGGTTTTACAAAGAAAATATATGACCAAAATAAAAATGCGTTAACAGTTTATACTAATATTAATACTGCAAATGAATTTGAGCTTAAAACATTAAATGATTTATCTGATGATGATATTAAAAAAATAATTGAAAAACGTTCTAAAAAAGAATTTACATCTGTTAGTCAAATAAAAAATATTATATCTAGTTATGATTATGATAGAATTTCTGATTATATATCTATAAATAATGTAGATAATATTGATGTAAGTAAAAGCTCTAATAAAGCAAATATATCTTTATCTAGTAAATCATATCTTACAAGTGCTGATGTTACTTATTCATTTGCTGATAATATTATAGAATATAGAAAAAATGGATATACTTATAAAACTTTAATGGAGCTTTCAAAACTTGGAACAAGTAATATTTCAGAACAAGATATACATTATTTAGAAGATAATTTAGATATATATACAAATTTAAATACAGGTAACTTATATGAACTTACACCTGTTTTTAGTAGAACTACAGCTGAAAGGATATTAAATAGAAGTTTTAGTGATAAAAAAGACTTAAAAGATATAATAACTGAGTCTGAATATAATAGAGTTAAAGATGCTATATATGTAGATAAAAATAAAGATGAGTATGTAAATATTAATACAGCTACTAAAGAACAAATGTATGCTAATGGTATACCTACAAATGAAACTTATCATATTATACAAAGCCGTCCTATAAGAAATGCTAAACAATTTCCATTAGATGTTACTAGTATAAATAATAAAATAAGTTTATATACTAATATTAATACTGCATCTAAAACAGAGCTTTTATCTTTAAATAATGGTATGACAGATTATTTAGCTGATAGTATAATTAAATATAGAAAAGATGATAATTTTGGTTCTTTAGAAGAAATAGAAGAATTTTTCAAAGTTAATAAATCTGTTAGTGTATATAATAATATAAAAGATTTTATTGTTGTAAGATAATAAAATAAAGACCACCTATTAAATAGGGTGGTCTTTATTTTTATATTTAATTTAGTTATATCTTAATTTTGTTTATCATACATTTCTTTTTCAACTTTAATAAAAACTTCAGCTAAAACACCATAAGTTTTTTCCCAAGCTTCCATAATTTCATCTGTTGCAGCATCACCTAACATATCTTTAATAGCTATAAGTAAATTTTTACCTACTATTGGATAGTGTTCAGCTAAAACACCAACTTCAACATGTCTTTTACCAATAGATTCAACTGCAGGCATAATAGCTTCTAAATTATCAATATTTTTAGCTGCTGCTAAAATAGCATTAGCAAGTGCTATAGGTTGAGCTCCAGATTCTTGTTTATCCATATCAAACATAGGTTTAACTTCTGGATTATTTTCAAACATAGTTTTATAAAAATATTTTGTTATTTCAACACCTTTTTCTTGTAATACAGGTACAGTACTTTTAATAATTTCAATAGTTTTAGCATCTAACATAATAACTTCTCCTTTTTATGTAAAATAAATTAAAAATAAAATGTATATTTCATTTACACATTTTATATTATCATATTATATAAAATAAGTCAAGTTTATTTTTTATACATTATATGTTATAATATATAGAAATAATTTTGTTAATATAAATTAAGGAGTTTTATTTGTATGAATTTATCAAAATTTACAGACTATTCTTTTAGAATTCTTATAGATTTAGCAATAAATTATAATAATTTATGTACTGTTCAAGAATTATCTAAAAATTTAGATATATCAGAAAATCATATAAAAAAAATAGTACATTCTTTAGCTAAAGAGGGGTATATACTTTCTTTAAAGGGAAGAAATGGTGGTATAAGACTTGCTAAAGAACCTAAAGATATAAATCTTGGAGAAGTTTTAATATTTTGTGAAGACTTTTCAAAAGTTATAGAATGTAAAAAAAACATTAGATATTGTACTTATAATAGTGAAAAATGTCTTATAAAAAGTATAGTAAAATCATCTACAGAAAAATTTATCCAAGAGTTTAAGAATTATAACTTGTCAGATGTAATAAAATCTATAAATGATTAATTATAAACATAAATGAATAAATATTCAAAAATTATTGACAAATATTTATTTTAATGTATAATTATAATAAATAATTTATTTTGAGGTGAATATTTATGAAAAAATTTTTAAAATTTACTATATGTACATTGATTACAATTACACTTTTTGGTTGTAGTCAACCTAGTACTAAAGAAAAACAAACAACTAATGAACAAGTTAAAGAAGATAATTCATTATCAAAAGTTCAAGAAAGAGGAGAACTTATTATAGGTACATCTGCCGATTTTGCACCAAGAGAATTTCATATGATGGTAGATGGTAAAGATACTATTGTAGGTTATGATATAGATATAGCTAAAGAAATAGCAAATGATATGGGTGTAGAATTGAAAGTACAAGATATGTCATTTGATGGACTTTTAACAGCTTTAAATGCTGGTAAAGTTGATATGGTTATAGCTGGTATGGCTGCTACACCAGAAAGATTAGAAGCAGTAGATTTTAGTATACCTTATGGAAAGTCTACAGATATAAGTGAAGGACAAAAAATAGTTGTAAGAAAAGAAGATAAAGATTTATATACTAGTATAGAAAGTCTTACTGATAAAAAATTAGGAGTACAAAAAGCTGGGTTACAAGAAGAAATAGCTAAAACACAAGTATCTAATGCTAAAATAACATATCTTACTAAAATTCCTAATATGGTAATGGAATTACAAACAAAAAAAGTAGATGCTATTATTTTATCTGGTGATGTTGCGAAAAATTATGGTAATAAAAATCCAGAATTATATGTAACAGATATACCTTTAATGCAAGAAACTGAAGGTGTTGGTATAGCTTTTAAAAAAGGAAGTACAGCTTTAGTAGAACAAACTAATTCAACTTTACAAAAACTTATGGATAATGGAACTATGGATGAAATTATAGAAAAAAATGAAAAAATAGTAGAAGATTTAAATAATTAATAAATATTTATAAATTTATCTTGCATTTTTATAAATTTACTGTTATTATATAGCTTGAATATATTTTTAGGGAGGAAATTAAAATGTTTGAAAGTTTTTCTTTTTTAAAAGAATACTATCCATTATATATTTCAGGTACTTTAACGACTGTTTTTGTATCTTTATTTACTGTTTTGATTGGTACATTTATAGGTATATTTATTGCATTAATGAAATTATCTAAAATTAAAGCAGTTAGCTATATTGCTTCTGTATATATAGAAATAGTTCGTGGTACTCCTGTTATGGTTCAAATAATGATATGGTATTTTGGGTTAGGTGCCATAATTCAATTACCAGATTATTATATTGGTGAAAGTTTAAACCTTGCTCAATTAATCCCAGGTGCTTTAGCACTTGCTTTAAACTCGGGTGCTTATGTTGCTGAAATTATTAGAGCTGGTATATTAGCAGTAGATAAAGGACAAACAGAAGCAGCAGCTTCTTTAGGTATGAAAAGTCCTATGATTATGAGATATATTATAATGCCTCAAGCTGTAAAAAATATTTTACCTGCAATAGGTAATGAATTTGTTGTATTAATAAAAGAATCTTCTATACTTTATGTAATAGGTATACAAGAACTTATGGCTAAAACTTCTACTATACAATCTTCTACATTTCAACCTGTTGCACCTCTTATTATAGCATCTATTATATATTTTGTTTTAACATTTGGTTTATCAAGACTTATTGGTGGATTTGAAAGGAGATTAAACAAAGATGATAGAAATTAAAGATTTATGTAAAAGCTTTGGCAATAATCAAGTTTTAAAAGGTATAACAACTACTATACATAAAGGAGAAGTTGTTGTTGTAATAGGTCCTTCTGGTTCGGGTAAAAGTACTTTTTTAAGATGTCTTAATAAACTTGAAGATATTACTTCTGGTGCTATAATTTTTGAAGGTACAAATATTACAGATAGAAAAGTAGATATTAGTATACATAGACAAAAAATGGGTATGGTTTTCCAACATTTTAACCTTTTTCCACATTTAACTATATTAGAAAATATTACTATTGCACCTATTAAAGTTAAAAATGTAGATAAAGCAACTATTGAAAAAGAAGCATTACATCTTTTAAGCCTTGTTGGGCTTGAAGACAAAGCTAATGCATACCCTTCTAGTCTTTCTGGTGGTCAAAAACAACGTATAGCTATTGTGCGTGCTTTAGCTATGAAACCAGATGTTATGCTTTTTGACGAACCAACTTCAGCTTTAGATCCTGAAATGGTTGGAGAAGTTTTGGAAGTTATGAAAAAACTTGCTAAAGAAGGTATGACAATGGTTGTTGTTACTCATGAAATGGGATTTGCTAGAGAAGTTGGAACAAGAGTTATATTTATGGATGGTGGAAACATTTGTGAAGAAAATACACCTGAAAATATTTTTAATAATCCACAACACCCTAGAACACAAGAATTTTTATCTAAAGTTTTATAATACAAAATATAAGAACATACTTTTAAGTATGTTCTTATATTTTGCTAAAAACTCTTAATTTTAAGTTAATGTATTTTTATATATAAATTATAAATAAATATAAGAAGATAATTATGGATATTAGTAATTAAATTAAGAAAGAAATATTGTAACATTAATAATTTGTATCAAGAAAAATTAACATAAAAATATATATAAAAAAACTCTATTTAATGGTATAAATAGAAAAAGTTATTATTTACTTTTAAAAATGTTTGTTGATATAAATCTTCTGCATCATCTTTATTTAAGCAAATTTTTAAACAAAATTTATAAATATCATTTCCAAAAGCATCAATACATTTTACTAACTCTTTTGCCTCCAAAATTCTCACCTCCTATATCTTTTCACTATATATTCGCTACAACTTTTTAGTTGGTTCATTTTTTTAAAAAATTTTTTAATACCAAAACTTACAATTAGAAAAATTATTTTAATTATAGTATAATATACTTGTTATCAATAATAAAAGGAGGCTTTAAATGAAAAAATTAATAGGTTTTATAAGTCTTTTTATTGTTATTTTACTAGGGGTTAACCTTATAGACAAAGATAATTATATATCTTATATAGAGTTTTATAAAAAAGTAAATAATAAAGAAATAGATACTATATTTTATAATAATAGTGATAAAATAAAATTTAAAGAAAAAAATAATGATACAGTTTTTATAACTGATAATCCTAGAACAGAAAATTTTAAACAAGAAATGCTTATAAATGGTATAGATTTTAAAGAACAATTAAATATAGGTAATAGTTTAACTGCTATTTTAACTATTATTTTAATTAGTAGTCTTATATTTGTAATATATAAGAAAAATAAAAAAAATACTATACTTGTAAAAGAATTTAATACAGAAGATAAAAATAATATATTTTTTAAAGATATTGCAGGTAATGAAGAAGCTAAAGAAAATGCTAAAGATATTGTAGATTTTTTAAAATATCCTGAAAAATATGAAAAATTAAATGCTAGAACACCTAAAGGTATAATATTTTATGGTGAACCTGGGACAGGTAAAACAATGATGGCAAAAGCTATTGCATCTGAAGCAAATGTGCCTTTTTATTCTGTTTGTGGTTCTGACTTTATGGAAATGTATGTAGGGGTTGGTGCTTCTAGGGTAAGAAATTTATTTAAAAAGGCTAGAGAAAATAAAAAAGCTGTTATATTTATAGATGAAATAGATGCAATAGGTAAGAAAAGGAGTAATTCTTTACAAAATTCAAATGAAGAAAGAGAACAAACATTAAATGCACTTTTAACAGAAATGAGTGGATTTTCTAAAGATGAAAACATAGTTGTTATAGCTGCTACAAATCGTATTGACATATTAGATGATGCACTTATTCGTGCTGGTAGATTTGATAGACATATAGAAATAGGGTTACCAGATAAAGTTGCCCGTGAAAAAATTTTAACTTTATTGTTAGAAAATAAAAAAACAGATAAAACAATAGATATAAAAGATATTGCAAAAAAAACTATATATTTTAGTGGTGCTATGTTAGATTCTTTAGTAAATGAAGCTAGTATTATAGCTATAAAAGATAATAAAGAAGAAATAAATATTACTCATATAGATAAAGCTTATTTAAAAATATTAGCTGGTGATGAAAAGAAAGATAAATCATTTTTAAATAGTAAAGACAAAAAAATAATAGCTGTACATGAAGCAGGACACGCAATAGTTACAAAAGTTTTAAATGTTGCTACAATATCAAAAATATCTATTATACCTACTATTAAAGGGGCTGGTGGCTTTTGTGTTAATATATTTGAAGACAATTTATTTAAATCTAAAAAAGAACTAGAAAATCAAATAATAAGTTTATATGGTGGGCGTTGTGCTGAAGAAATTATTTTTGGTAATGATAATGTTACAACAGGAGCATATAATGATATAGAAAAAGCAACAAATATTATTATAGACTATATAAGTAAATATGGTATGGATAATAATATATTAAATTATAAAATGTTAAACGAAGATAAAAATATTATAGAACAATATAAAAATTTATCTAATATACTTTATGAAAAATGTAAAAATATATTGTTAAATAATATTAATAATCTTAAAATATTATCTAATGAATTATTAGAAAAAGAAGTATTAAATGAGAAAGAAATTTACTCTATATTAAAAGATTAGTATTAATAACTTGTCACACTTTTTTTAATTATGAATATTATATATTATACAAAAGAAAATTTTATTGTTATTTTATATTTGATAACTATGATTTTTAATAACTTTGGTTATAAGTATTGCTAATTATAAATTCATTTATTACCTTAATATTTTGTGCCCCCTTAAAATAAATGTATTGAAAACAAAGTCATAAATTTTTATGACTTTGTTCAATCGTTTATAATAAATTGTATTCTTAACTTATTGTTTCAGATGTTACTTATGAAGTTATACCATTAATATCTTTGTTATATTGACTTAAATCTTCATTAGGGATTATTACTTCTGTTTTATCAATATTTTCATAAAAATTCATAAAACTTCCACTTAAATTTATAGTTGTACCTTGTCCATTTAATTCAATATTAAAATCAATAATATAATTAATAGGATTATTTCCATTATCAACAGTTGTTGAAATACTTATATTTTTAATATTTATGTTATCTGTTATTTCTATATCTTCCTCATATAAATCCAATTCGTTTAAAATTACTGCTGCTATTTCATTTGATTTTGATTTGTCTAAATTAAATGTATATGTTTTATTTTCTTTTTCATAATTTAAAAATTTTCCATCTACAATTAAATTTTCATTTAATATTTTATTTCCAACAGTAACATCTTGTAAATTAAATTTGTTACCTACATAACCTTTATATTTTTCGTTTTCACCATCATTTAAATTTTGGTCAATATATAAATTTTCATCTTTATAAAATATTTTTTGATTAATAGTTTCTTTTTCTTCACTAGATTCTAAAATAGTTTTTTCATTTATATATAATTTAGGTTCAGCTTTTATATCAAAAAATACTTTTCCTTCAATAAGTGTATTTATAACTTCACTATTTGAATTTTCTTTTAATTCTAATTTATTTCTATACTTTTTTATAATTATCAATAGCTTCATTTACTTGTTTATAAAGTTTTTTAGCTTCATCTTTATTTAATTTAGTTTCTGTTACTTGTTGTTTTTCTGTTTCAAAATTTTCTGAAGAATTTACATTAACTTTACCATTTGTATTTATGTGTACTATTTTACTACTTGGGCTATAAGAAACATTATAACCTAAATTTTCAGAAATAAAACGAAGAGGTAAATATGTTTTGTCATTTACTATTATTGTACCTACTTTGTCATTTTCTTTATCAATAGATACTATTTTATCATTTACTACTGCTTTATTTTCATTTACAGGTAATTGTATTTTACCACCATTTAAAATAGTTATTTTTTGTTCTGAATTATAATCTAATTGTAATTGTAATGCTTGACTTAATTCTCTAACTGGTAAATATACTCTATTTTCATAAACTATAGCACTATCTTTAATATTTAATGTTTGTTCATCTATATCAATTATAATATTTTCATCTACTGAAATATTTTGTGGTGGTTGTATTCTATTTTTTTTAGCTTCTTTTATTTCTATTGCTTTATCTAATGAAATATCACTTGCTAAAATGTTATTAGCATAACTTAAAGTAAATATTGTAGATAAGCATATTGCAATAAATTTTTTCATTATAAACACTCCTTTAATATTAATATAAATAGATTTTATATTATACTTTTATTAATGTCAATAAAACTAGCCTTTTTATTACTCTAAATGTATAAAAAAGCTAGTTTATTGTTTATTTTAGTATAATTATTTTTTGTATTTATGCAGTAGTTTCTTCTGTAGCAACTTCTTTAATATCTTGATATTGGCTTAAATCTTCATTAATAGTTTTAACAACTGTATTACCTACATTGTTATATTTCATATTCATTACAACATCAGCTTTTATAGTAATTCCTTCAGTTGAAAATAACATAGAAAAGTTTGTATCATAACTTAATGGATTATTATTAGAATCTACTATAATATTTACATTAGTATCTTTAACAGAGAAATTATCTAATTGTTTTAAATCTTCTATACCTAAATTCATTTCTTTAGAAAATTGTCCTACAAGCTCTATAGCTTTATCTATGTTTAAATTAAAAGTATATTTTTTGTTACCATTTTCTAAATTTTCAACAGCACCTTTTGAAACTAAGTCTTCAGTTAAAAATTCATCTATATTCATAGTATTTGACATTTTAACTGCTTCATCAAGGTTTAAATCCATTTTATATTTAAACTCATTTATATCAGATGTATTTTGTTTTACATACATTTTTCCATCTTTATAAAACATTTCTTGAATTACATCTTGCTTTTCACCCATAAGCTCTATGGAACTAGTTTGTTTTGAGTACATTTGTACTTTATCACCTATATCTGTCATAACAGTACCTGTTAAGTCCATTATCATATCTAAATTATCTGTTCCATCAGACATATTTAATTTAATTTTTCCATTCATATCAATAGTAGCATTTTTAATATTTTGAGATACCTCAGATATTTTTTTGTATGCTTCTAATGCTTGAGATTTATTTAATTGAATAACACCATTTTGTGATTGTTCTTTATTTTCTTCTACTTTTTGTGTTTCTTCATTATATTGTACATTATAACCAATTACATTATTTACAAAATTAACTGGTATATAAGATTTATTATTTACAATTAATGTACATATTTTTTCATTATTTTCATCAATAGATACAATTTTACCATTTACACTTGCTTTATTATTATCAATAGGTAATTGTATTTTACCATTATCTAAAACAACAATTTTACTTTCAGGTATGTAATCTAATTTTAAACCTAATGTATCTGCTAATTCTCTAATAGGTATAAATTTATTATTTTCATATAATAATTCACCTTCATTAATTTTTAATTCTTTACCATTTACTAAAATATTAGGTATATTATTTGATACTAGAACATTTGACTTTTCTCTAACTAAGTTAGTTTTATTTGCTTGTATTTTTAAAGCATCTGTAATATTTACATCATTTGCAAAAACACTTGTACCAGCTGTAAAAATCATAGTTGAAGATAAGATAGTTGCAATAAATTTTTTCATAATATACTCCTCCTTTAAATTTATTACATAATAAATTTATCATATATATTGAATAAAGTCAATAGTGTTGTTTTGTATATTTTATTTGTTTTTACCTTTACTTTTAATATTTTTTTTGATAAAATTTTAATAAGTTAATATAAAAATTAAGTAAAATATCAGGAGTTTTTTATGATAAAAAATAATATTATAATTGCTTTTTCATCTAATAATATATGTAATAGTATAAGTAATATATTAAATAAAAATGGTATAGATTTTGATTATATATGTAAAACTGCTAGTAGTCTTAGAAAATGTTGCTCTTATTATGAAAATGGTATAATAATATGTTCTACAAGTTTTTTAGATGAGCCTATATATAATATAATAGAAGATTTTTATAAAGATTTTATATTTATATTAATAGGTAGTAATGACAAATTAAATTTATATAGTGGTGAAAAAGTTTATAAACTTTGTACTCCTATAAAACAAGAAGATATTATTAGTAGTTTAGATTTGGCATATTATAAAATTTCTGAAAATTTACAAAATAAAAAACATAAAATTTTAAAAGAAGCAAAAAATTTACTTATGTTAAATTATAATATATGTGAAGAACAAGCTCATAAATATATACAAAAAAAAAGTATGGATACAGGCAAAAAAAATATAGATATAGCTAAAATAATTATAAATAAGTATAAAAAATAGTGTGATATTATCACACTATTTTTGTACTTAAGGAAGTACTCTCCTTGCACCATAGTAAGTTTTTAAATTATACTCTGTATTTAAATTAGATATTATAACACCTTGATTTTTACTATCAGTAGAATGTATATAATTACCGTCTGAAATATATATTCCAACATGAGATATTTCAGGAGTATCTCCAGTAACAAAGAATACTAAATCACCCGCTCTTAAATCACTTTTTTCTACTGGTACACCATTTAAATATTGGTCTTTAGATACACGATTTATATTTATACCAAAATTTTTAAACACAGCATATGTAAATCCAGAACAGTCTGTTCCTACATCAAGATTTGTACTACCATATATATAAGGTTTGCCTAAATGTGATTTTGCAAAATTAATAACATTTTCAGCATTAGCATTTTGACTTATATTAGGTATAGTAGGTGTTTGTGTATCTTCTTTATTACTAGTTATTGTTCCAAATTTAGAACTAATATAACCTGATTTACCACTATATGAAACTTTTAACCAACCACCATTGTCTTCTAATAAATTTACATAAGTTCCAGCTGGAATAACTGCTAAAACTTCAGATGATGTTGCCATATCTTTTCTAAGGTTAAGACCACTTTCTGATGTTATTTTAACATATTTTCCTGTTGAGTTATTGTTTTCTTGTATATTATCTTGTTTAGGTGGAATTTCTTGTGGTTTAGAATTTACAAGATAAGTATTTTCAATATATCCTATTTCTTCATTAAAAAATATTTGTGAAAAATTTCCCTCTTGTTTACCTATAACAACTGTTGAACCTACAGAAATAGAACCTAAGCTATTACTTTTATTTGACGCTTTAGAATAAACAGGTACACTATTAGATTTTGAATTTGTAACTTTTCCAAATTTAGTAGTTACATAATTATTGTCTGTAAAAGATATTCTAAAAGCAGAATTTAAATTATCCATTTTAGAAATAGCTTCACCATTATTAGATGATATAACAGAAATATTATTTTGTTTTACAGTATTTGTATTTGTAGCTGTAACAACGTTTGTAGCATAAACAGGCATACTATTAACTAATAATGTAAAAGTTATTATAGAACTTTTAGTTATTTTATTAAACTTCAAAAAACCTTCCTCCTTAGTATATTTTTATAGTTAAATTTAAAATCATTATATAATAAAATATACATTTTTGTCAATTTTATATAGAACTTTTAATAGCGTTAATAATCTTTCATATGTATTAATTAGGTTTATTATAAAAGTCATAAAAAAAGCCACCTAATAGGTGGTATATATAAAACCCGTGCATCTATCATCGACAGACACTTCCTAGCGTTACCTATATAGTTAGCTCAGACCCAGCACCCTTACGGCACATAGAAAATCTTGCTTAGTGCTGCTTCCGTCAAGACCTGACACGGTTCACAAGCATCTATTGCGTAAGACTAGGCCGTCAACACCACTTGTATAGGGCAGACCTAAAAAGAGAAAGCCTCAAATAGACATCATTCCTACTATAGCGGATTGTAGGTTACAAGGCACCGCTACCTCCCCAACTAGCACGAGAAACTTTAAAACATAATAATATAAATATATTATATATGTTATAGTTTCATTTGTCAATGTTAAAATTTATACATTTTTAAACAATATCTTTATTTTTATTTCTTAAATTTTTAAAAAATTTCTTCATTAAATTACTACATTCATCTAATAATATACCATCTATTATTTTAACTTTATGGTTAAATTTGTCATTGTCTAATAAATTTAATATAGAACCACAACAACCAGCTTTTTTATTTTTAGCTCCAAAAACAACTGTATCAATTCTAGATTGTAAAATAGCACCAGCACACATAGGACAAGGTTCTACAGTTACAAACAAAGTACAATTTTCTAATCTCCAATCACCTATAACATTACAAGCATTATTTATAGCAATTATTTCTGCATGTTTTAGTGAATTTTTTTTACTATTTCTTTGATTATATCCATAAGATATAATTTCATTATTATATACTATAATACAACCAATAGGAACTTCATCTATTTCATATGCTTTCAATGCTTGATTATATGCTTCTTTCATAAAAAATTCGTAATTCATAAAAAATTCCTTTCTATAATTAATAGTTAATAAAAAAGCAAGGTTATACCTTGCTTAAATTAAATATATAATTAGATTTTTACATAAAGTTATTTCAAGAAATATTTATTCTTGATTAAAAACTATAATATGTGTTTTATATATAAATTTTGTTCTTGAGATAAGTCAATAAATTCTTCATTTACTTTTACTATAGGTTTAGATAAATAAAATTGATTTATAAAAACTACTTCAGCTTTTCTATTATCAGATAATATAGCATAGCTACCAACATAAGTGTATACAATATTTTGTAAAAAAGCAAGAAGTAATTGAGTATCTAAAAGGTCATAACTATTTTGTTCAAAGTTTCTAATAACTTCAAAAGGACATATTTTATTTCTATAAACTCTATCAGCTGTCATTGCTTCATAAATATCACATATAGCAACAATTTTTGCAGTTCTTGCAATTCTATCTTCTGTAAGACCAAGAGGATAACCAGAACCATCTATTTTTTCGTGGTGCATTAAAACACCTAATTTTATTTCTTCAGGTATTTTTAAATCTTTAATTAATTCATATCCTATAGATGCATGTTTTTTTATATAATCATATTCTAATTCTGTAAGTTTACCAGGTTTATTTATTACACTTTCATCTATTTGAGTTTTGCCAACATCATGCAATATACCAGCAACAGTAAGATTTTTTAGCTCATCACCTTCATAGCCTAGCCATAGACCAAAAAGATTACAAATAAGACCAACATTTAAACAATGAGCATAAGTGTGTAAATCATGTGTTTTTAAGTGTGCTATATAAGAAAATATATCATTTTTACAGTTTACACTATCAACTATATCTAAAACCATATTGTAAAAAGCATCTATTTCAACTCCAAGTCCTTTACCAATAGCTATAAATTGATTTTCTAACCTTACAACTTTTTCATCATAAATAGATTTAAATGTTTTAAATTCTCTTCTATCTTCTATCTTTTCATATTCTAAATTTTCTAGTAATATGTTTTCATCAAAAAAGTCTTCAATATCACTTTTCTTAAAAATAGTAACAGATTTAATACCCATATTTTTTAATTTTTCATAGTTTATATCACTTAACATCGTATTTTTAGCTAAAATTATTGCACCATTATCTAAAACTACATCTTTAGCTAAAATCATATTAGGTTTTACATCTTTAATGTCTATTTTTAGTGTTTTTAAGTTAGACATAAAGGACCTCCCTCCTAAATTTTAAGTATAATAAAAATTTATATATAGTTTTAAAATTCTTATAATAGTATAACACTAAATTATAGAATTAATCAATACCTTTATAAAATTAAAATTTTACAAATTATAAAAGTTTTTTGGACAAATTTTATAAAAAATATTGTATTATAATAAATTATATTTTATTATATATAATATATTATTTTTAGGAGGTGTTTTTATAAAGTCTAATAATTTTATAAAGAATAATAAAAAGTATTTTAAATTAGGTCTTTGTTTAGTACTAGTTGCTATAATTACTATTATATTTTACCGTTCTTCTTCTAAATTAGATATATCTATTACTATAAAAGAATCAAAAGATATTTTAGCTCCATTTATATATGGTATAGGTATAGCATATGTGTTAAATCCTAGTTTAAATTTTTTAGAAAATAAGTTGTTTTCTAAAATAAAATATTTAAATGAAAAAACAAGTTTAAAAAGAGGGTTTTCAATAGCAACTACTTACATTTTACTTTTTAGCTTTTTAATGTGGCTTATAAGTTATTTGATACCTGAAATACAAAAAAGTATAGTAGATGTTACAGAATACTTTAAAAGTTTTGATATTAAAAAATTAGATAAAATATTAAATTTTATACCTTTAGATAATGAAGCTTTAAATGAAATTTCTAAATATATAGAAGGTGTTTTGAAAAGTTTTATAGATAAATTCCCATCATATATAAAAACAATACTTTCTAGAACACTTAATATAGCATCAGCATTTTTTGATGTAGTTGTAGGCATAATAATTTCTATTTATATATTATTTGATAAAGAGGCAATAGGAGCAAGAAGTAAAAAAATAGTATCAGCAATTTTGTCAAAAAAAGCATCTAAAAATTTAATACAATTTTGTAAACAAGCAAATTATACATTTGAAAAATTTTTTATAGGTAAAATAATTGATTCTACAATAATAGGTATAATATTTTTTATAGGTGCAAGTTTATTAAAAGCACCTGTTGCTATGCTTTTAAGTATAATAATAGGTGTTACAAATATGATACCATTTTTTGGACCATTTATAGGTGCAGTACCAGTTGTATTTATAACATTAGCATTTGATATAGCTACACCTTTAAAAGCATTATGGATTTGTATTTTTATTCTCTTATTACAACAATTTGATGGCAATATATTAGGTCCTAAAATTTTAGGAGATTCTATAGGTGTTAAACCTATTGGAATTATATTTTCTATAATTGTTGGTGGAGCAATATTTGGACCAGCTGGTATGTTTTTTGGTGTTCCTATTTTTGCAGTTATATTTTCAACATTTAATAATTTTATAGATAGAAAATATAATAAAAAATATGGAGTTGATAATTAATGAAATATCCTAAAGACTCAAATATATTTATGTTTATTTTAATAATATTTTTAATATTTATAGGTAATGGTTTAATTAACATAATAGCACCTATTATATTAAAATTATATCCAAATGTTTCTCAAGAAGAAAAACTACTTATATTACAAGCTATTTTTGCTATTTTCTCATTTATAGCTCCTACTATTTTATATATGTTAATAAAAAGAATTAGTATAAAAGATATAATACCATTAAAACCATTATCAATAAAAAATATTTTAATAATAATATTTATGTCTTTTGCTATACAACCAATGTTACAACTTATAGGGGCTATAACAAATATTTTTTCTAAAGATGAAATAACAGATACAATGTATGTATTTGCTAGTGTAAGTTTACCAAAAGCTTTATTTGTAACAGCTATAATACCAGCTATAACAGAAGAATTAACTATGAGAGGTGTTATATTATCTGGTTATAAAAAAACAAGTTTATTAACTGGTGTATTAATGTCAAGTTTTTATTTTGGTATAATGCATTTTACTATAACACAATTATTTTATGCAATAGTAGCAGGGGTTATATTTGCACTTATAGTAAAAGTAACAAAATCTATATATGCAAGTGTTTTAATGCATTTTATATTTAATGGCACACAAATAACATTAGCATCTTTAGTATTAAAATATTTTCCAGAAGAAGTAGAAAAGGCAACTATTTTACAAACACCAACTTTACAGGAAAATTTTATTACAATATTAATTTCTGGTATACAATTTTTATTTTCTTTACCATTTTTGTTATTAGCAATATTTTTATTTATAAAAGTTAATAAGGAAGAAATAAAAGAATTAAAGGAAGAAAACCAACTATTGAAAAATAGTGAAGACAAACCAAAAGTATTTACATTATTTTTCTATATAAATATTTTAATTTATATAATTTATATGATAATTTTAAACTATATAAAATCAATTGTTTAAATTATAGTAATAAAACTACTTATATGACAATATAAGTGGAAAATATTTACCCTTATTTATCCTAAATAGGTTAAACCAACTAAAAATATTAATTATTAAGGTTACTGCTTAAACAGTAGCCTTTTTTAGTGGTTAATTATATTATTTTATACCTTTTATTTTATTCAGTCAATTTATTTTTAAAATTTATTCTAATTAAATTTTTATAACTTTTATAAAAGGATATACATATTTTATATTTTGATTTATAATGTATTTAGAAAGCTATATAATTTTTGTAAGTATTATTGAGGTGATTATATGAAAAAAATTTTAATGTTAATTTTTATAATTTTATTTATAATTATATGTATTTTTTCTTTTTTTAAAATATCAAATAAAAAAGATACTATTATAGGTACTGCTATACCTATTTATGATGTTGTAGAAAAATTTTGTAATAATGATGAATATTATTTAACAGTAGCTTTTGAAGACTATTTTATAGAACAATATAAATTACCAAAGGATAAACTTACATTTAAAGTAAAAGAAAGTATTTATAATAAAGTTATTGTAAATAGTGGTTTTGTAGGTATATCTTTAACAATTAAAATACCATACAATGAGCCTAAAATTGACATAGGGACTATTTTAAGAGAAAATCATACAAATTATTGTAAAATAGTGAGAATAACATCAAAAGATAATATTTCAATAGATTAAATTTATTATAATTACAAAATATTTATTTTATATTATAATTAAAGGAGTGATATATTATGAAGAAAAATTTTTTAATATATACAATTACATTAATTATTTTATCAAGTATATTATTTTATGGAAATAATCATTTAAAGTTTAAAGAAAATAAAGTATATACTTATGAAAATACTGTTAAATCTGAAAATAATATTAATAAATGGATTGAAAAGCCTTTAAATGATGATGAGAAAGAAAATTGTGAATATATTTTATTAAATACAGTTACTGGAGAAGAAGTAACAGATGTTTATGAAAGTGAAAATGGGGTAATAAAAAAATTAAATGTAAAAGAAGCATTAACTAAATTTAATAATTATGATATATACCCTTAAAATTATATTATAATAATAAGGGTTTTAAATAATAATTATAATCAAAAATTAAAAGGAAAATTAACAGTTATAAGTTATAAAGAGTAAATAAATTTTAAGTAGGTGATATTATGAAAAATCAATACAAAGCAAAGTTGTTAATAGTATTTGTAATAATGTTGTTGTATTTGTCATTTAGTGCCTATATGCAATTTAATTATATAGCAAAATTAGAATAAACTTTTGGTTTTACAAAATTGTATGTTTTTTATGGTTTTTCAAATAAACCAATAATAATAAGTTTTGTAACAGTTATTTCTTTATTAATAGGGTTTAAAAATATAAATAATTATAATATTAATAAAATTTATAATATAATAATTTTAATATGTATAATAGTTTTATATGTGTTAATAGTTTTTTTAAGTTTAAAAGTTCTTATCTTAAATACATCATTTGATACTATACAATATGTATTATTTATTCCTTTTGGTATTTGTATATATAAACTTATAGTTTAGCTAAGACCACCCGTTCAATGGGTGGTCTTGACTTTTAAATATTAGATTTAATATTATTAACTATTTTTTTTATTCTTTCACTATCAATATTGACAGGTTCAGATTTTATAACTACATTATCATTTTCTATTCTTGGTATAATGTGTATATGAAAATGATTAACAGTTTGTCCAGCTAAAGTACCATTATTTTGTAATATATTTATATTTTCTATATTTAAAGATTTTTTAATACTATTAGCTATTTTTTTAGCAATAGCATATCCTTCTTTTAAAGTTTCTTCATCTATTTCAAATATATTTTCAAAATGTTTTTTAGGTATAACAAGTATATGACCTTCATTAGCAGGGAATGCATCTAATATAGCAATAAAATTTTCATTTTCAAAAACTTTATTTGAAGGTATATCACCATTTAAAATTTTACAAAAAATACAATTCATTTTTAAGCCTCCTCAAAAAATTGTTTATGCCAAACTAAAAACATATATATAGTCCATATTTTACGACTAAAATCACCTTTACCTTGTTTATGGTTGTCAAGATAAGCTACTATTTTATCTGTATTAAAATATTTTTTGGCAACATCAGAACAAAAAGCATCTTTTACTTTATTATAAAACATATCTTCTTTAAGCCAAACTCTAATAGGTACAGGAAAACCTAATTTCTTTTTAGTAGAAACCATTTCTGGTAAATATTCTTTTGAAGCCATTCTAAAAACATACTTTGTAGCTTGTTTGTTAACACGATAGTCTGAAGGTATTTTACTAGCTACTTTAAATACTTCTTTATCTAAAAATGGTACTCTAACTTCAAGTGAATTTGCCATACTCATTTTATCTGCTTTTAAAAGTATATCACCTACAAGCCATAGGTTTAAGTCTATATATTGCATTTTAGTAACATCATCTAAATGTTTAACTTTATCATATAATGGTTTAGTAATATCCATAGTATCATACTTACCAGTAGGGTTTTTAAGTATACTTTCTCTTTCTTCTTTAGAAAACATATTGGCATTACCTATAAATCTTTCTTCTACATCTTTAGAAGCTCGTATGAATAAGTTTTTACCTTTAAAAGAAAAAGGAATTATTTTAACCATTTTAGCAAGAGCTTTTCTTATAGGTTTAGGTAAAACAGTTATAAATGAAATATCAAAAGGTTCTTTATAAATATTATAACCACCAAAAAATTCATCAGCACCTTCACCAGACAATGCTACTTTAACATGTTTACTTGCTAAATTAGAAACGAAATATAATGCAATAGCAGAAGGGTCTGCTAATGGTTCATCCATATGATATTGTACTTTAGATATAGTTTCCCAATATTCATCAGTTGTAATAGTTTTATTAAAGTTTTCTATACCAACTTTTTCAGATAAATCTTTAGCATAATTTATTTCATTATAATTATCATAGTCAAAACCAACTGTAAAAGTTTTATCACCTTTAAATGTAGCAGCTACATAGCTAGAATCTACCCCACTAGATAAAAATGAACCAACTTCAACATCACTTACTTTGTGCATTTTAATAGATTCTTGCAAAGTATGGTCAACAGCTTTAATAGCTTCTTGTAATTTCATTTGTTGAGGGTTAAACATAGGTTCAAAATATCTTGTTATATTTACTTTACCATCTTTATATAGTAAATAATGACCAGGCATAAGTTTATATACACCTTTAAAGAAAGTTTCTTCTAAAACAGAATATTGGAAAGATAGATAGTTTTCTAAAGCAACAAGGTTAACTTCTTTTTTAAAGTCTGGGTACTCTAAAAAACTTTTTATTTCAGAACCAAAAACAAGATTTCCATTTACATTAGTATAATAAAAAGGTTTTATACCAAAAAAGTCCCTAACAGCATATAATTCTTTTTTGTTCATATCATAAATTACAAAAGCAAACATACCTCTAATATCTTTTAGCATATCCATACCTTTTTCTTCATACAAATGTATTAAAACTTCAGTATCTGCTTCACTTTTGAAAATATGCCCTTTTTCTATAAGTTTTTCTTTTATAGATTTATAATTATATATTTCACCATTAAAAACTATAACAATACTATTATCTTCATTATACATAGGTTGAGAACCACTCTCTAGACCTATTATACTAAGACGTCTAAATCCAAGAGTAACATTTTCATCACTATGTATACCACTACTATCAGGACCTCTATGTATAATCCTATTCATCATTTTTTCTATTATTTCTTCATTATTTGTTAAATTTCCAGTAAATCCAGTAAATCCACACATTAAAATGTATCCTCCTAAGTGTTTTATATACAAACTTTATCATAAATTTTTATTTTATTCAACTATAAAAAATTTTTTTTTAAAATGTTAAAAATTTTTTGAAATTTTTGTTTGATTTATTTTATTAAAATGTTATAATAATAATTAGTTATATATTTGTTTTAAAAAAATATATATTTATTTTATCCATTATTAATTTTATTAAACTTATGTATTTACTTTTAAAATTTATTAAGTATTATACTTACAAAATATATTTAAGGGGGATTTTGTTTTGAACAATATATTAAAGCCAAAAATTCTTTTAGAAAGTGGTACTAATGAGTTAGAACTTATGGAATTTACTATTGCAGGTAATCACTTTGGTATTAATGTTGCTAAAATATTAGAAATTATGAAATATACAGAAACTACAGCAATGCCTAACTGTAGTCCTTATGTAGAAGGTGTATTTAAGCCTAGAGACGAAATAATGACAGTAATTGATTTAGCAACATATATGGATTTACCAGCAACAGAAGATCCAAGTAGAGATATTTTCATTATAACTATATTTAATAATGTTTACACAGCTTTTCATGTTCATTCAGTAGAGGAAATACATCGTATATCTTGGGAAAATATAGAAAAACCAGATACAACTATATATAGTGGGGAAGAAGGCCTTGCAACTGGTATAGCAAGAGTAAAAGATAGACTTATAACAATTCTTGATTTTGAAAAAATTCTTGCGGATATTAGCCCAGATAAAAGTATTAAAGTATCAGATGTAGATAAGTTAGGAGAACGTGATAATTCAAATAAACCAATACTTTTAGCAGAGGATTCACCTTTATTAGAAAAACTTTTAATAGAATGTTTACATAAATCTAATTATACAAATACTACAATGTGTACAGATGGTAAACATGCTTGGGAAACTTTACAAGAATATAAAAATCAACCAGGTCCAATTGAAGAAAAAGTATCTTGTATTATTACAGATATAGAAATGCCTAAAATGGACGGTCATAGACTTTTAAAATTTATTAGAGATGATGAACAGCTTAAACATATACCTGTTATAATATTCTCATCACTTATAAATGATGAAATGAGATTAAAAGGTGAAAGATTAGGAGCTACTGCTCAAATAACTAAACCAGAAATAGCTAACCTTATTAGTCTTATAGATAAATATATATTATAAAAAATACGGCTTTAAAGCCGTATTTTTTATTATGCTAAGTTTTCAGGGTTTAAACATTTAAGTTCATCTATTACAAATAAGCCATTTTTTCTTATTAAGACATCATCAAAATAAATTTCTCCACCACCATATTGTTCAGTTTGTATTAAAACTAAATCCCAATGAACACTACTTCTATTACCATTATCAGCATCATCATAAGCATTACCAGGTGTAAAATGGATACTACCCATTATTTTTTCATCAAATAAAATATTGTTCATAGGTTTTAATATATAAGGATTTACACCTATTGCAAATTCACCTATATATTTAGCACCTTCATCAGAATTAAATACTTTATTTATACGTTCTGTATCATTAGCAGTAGCTTTTACAATTTTACCATTTTCAAATTCTAAACGTACATTTTCATAAGTAAATCCTTGATATTCTGAAGGTGTATTATAAGTAATATATCCATTTACACTTTCTTTAACAGGAGCAGAATAAACTTCACCATCAGGTATATTCATTTCACCAGCACATTTAACAGCAGGAATACCTTTTATAGAGAAACTAATGTCTGTATTTTTAGCTACAATGCGAACTTTATCTGTTTTATTCATTAAATTAACAAGATTATCCATAGCTTTAGACATTTTACTATAATCAAGATTACATACTTTAAAATAAAAATCTTCAAATGCTTCTAAACTTGTACCTGCAGATTGAGCCATATTTGGAGTAGGGTATCTTAAAACAACCCATTTTTTATTAAGCCTTATATCTTGGTGTACTCTTTTACCATAGATACCAGAAAAAAGTTTCATATTTTCACTAGGAATATCAGCAAGTTCAGAATTATTGTCTTGAGCACCTATACCAATATAAGCATCCATTGCTTCCATTCTTTTTGCATCTATATCAGCCATAAGATTAAGTTGTTCTTCATTAACATTTAATAAAAGCTCTCGTTGTATACTGTTATGATTTATTTCTACAAAAGGTATAGCACCTACTTTATAAGTTTCTTTTATTAAAGCTTTAACAAGAGGCATATCATAAAAACCACCACTAGATATTAAAACTTTCTCACCATTTTGTAAATTACAAGAATAGTTTACTAAATTTTTTGCAAGTTTTGTAATTCTTTCGTCCATAATATACTCCTTTACAATTAAGAAATTTTGTCCATTTTATTAACTAATTCTTCAAATACTTTTAAGGCATTTTCAATAGGTTCTTTTTTAGTCATATCAACACCAGCTTTTTTAAGTATTTCTGTAGAATAGTCTGAAGAACCACTTTTTAAGAAACCAAGATATGCATCTGTTCCATTTTCTTCTAATATTTTTTTAGAAAATGCTATAGCACAAGAATAACCAGTAGCATATTGATATACATAAAATGCAGAATAAAAATGAGGTATTCTTGCCCATTCCCAAGTTATTTCTTCATCTATAACTATATCATTACCATAATATTTTATATTTAAGTCTTTATATATTTCACAAAGACTTTCAAATGTTTGAGGTTCACCATTTTCCATTTTTTCGTGAACAATCATTTCAAATTCAGCAAACATTGTTTGTCTAAATAAAGTAGTTCTAAATTGCTCCATAAAATGATTTATAAGATAAAGTTTTTCATCTTCATTTTCTGTTGTTTTTAAAAGATATTCCATTAATAATGCTTCATTTACAGTAGATGCTACTTCAGCTAAAAAGATGGTATAATCACCATAAATATATGGTTGATTTGTTGTAGTATAATAGCTATGCATAGCGTGTCCCATTTCGTGAGCAAGAGTAAACATATCATCTAATGTATCAGTATAGTTTAAAGATACAAATGGGTGGCAACCATAAGCACCCCATACATAAGCTCCACTTCTTTTTCCTACATTTTCATAAACATCTATCCAACGATTATCAAAAGCATTTTGTAAATTTTTAATATAATCTTCACCTAAAGGTTTTAATGCTTCTAATGTAAGTTTTTTACCTTCTTCAAAATTTATTTTTTTATCTACATCTTTAACAATAGGTGTATATAAATCATAAAAATGAATTTCTGAAAGTCCTAAACGTTTTTTTCTAATTTCAACGTATTTATGCATAGCTGGTAAAAATTTATGAACTGTAGCTATAAGATTTTTATATACATCTAAAGAAACATTAGTTTCAGATAAAGCGTGTTCTATTGAAGAATTATAATTTCTAACTCTTGCATTAAATATATCTGCTTTAACACTAGATGTATAAGTTGTAGCTATTGTATTTTTTAAACCATAATAAAACTTATACATAGCTTTAAAACCTTGTTTTCTAACTTCTTGGTTAGGATTTTCTAAAATCATAGAATAGTTACCATGTGTAACTTTTACATCTTTTCCATTTTCATCTTTTATATATCCAAAATCAGCATCAGCATTATTTAACATAGAAAATATATTGTCAGCACATTGACTTATTTCATAAGCATTTGCTAATATTTCTTCTTTTTCTGTTGATAATATATGCGCTTTTGTTCTTAAAAGATTTTTTATATATTGGTTATATAATTTTAAATCTGTTTTAATGGCTTTTAAAAGCTCATTTTCATCTAATGTTAATATTTCTGGTTCTAAAAAGGCAACTGCACCTTGATATAAACTTATAAGACTGTCTGCTTTACTAGCTAATGATTGATAAAAATTATTTGTACTATCTTCATTTTTCTTTAAATTTGCATATACATATAAAACCATAGTTTCATTAGAGATTTTGTCTCTTAAAGAGAGGCAATCATTTAGATTGTTTATTTTAATATTGTTTTTAAAACTGTCCATTTTTGTAAAATCTTTTTTTAGATTTTCAAAACGTTCTTCCCAAACTTTATCAGAAGAAACTAAATCTTCTATTTTCCACTTAAATTGCTCTAAAACTTCACTTCTTTGTTTTAATTGTTCCATTTTATAATGCCTCCTTTATTTATAATATACTATTATAGTATAAATATATTATAATGTATATATACATAAAAGCAATAACTTTTTAATATTTTATAATAAAAAAGGTTATAGATAAAAATCTATAACCAATAATTCATCTGGTATAAAATAATGAATATTTAAATTACATTGAAAAAATGTATTCATTTTATAATTCTATTTTTTAACCTAAAAATAAAAATATATCTTTAAGTTTATTAACAAAATCTTCTTTGTTATCTTTTATTTTGTAAGTTAATATACCATTAAAAGTTAAATTATTGCTAGAAGATAAAAGATTTTTAAATCTTTCAATATTAACTTTATTATTTTCATTAAATCTTATTGAAATTGAGTTGCCACATTGTGATATTTTATTAACACCTATATTATTAGCATAAGATTTCATAAGAGCAATATTTAAAAGATTCTGAACAACTTTAGGAATAGTACCAAATCTATCTTCTAATTCATCTTGAACATCATAAAAATCAGCTTCTGTTTTTATAGTAGAAATTTTTTGATACATTTCTAGTTTTTGAGTTTCATTTTCTATATAAGTAGGAGATATAAAAGCATTTAAAGATAAATCAATAAGTGTTTCAAACTCATTTTTCACTTCATCACCTTTAAGCTCTTTTATGGCGTGGTCTAAAAGTTTACAATACATTTCATATCCTATAATATCCATATGACCGTGTTGTTGAGCACCTAAAAGATTACCAGCACCACGAATTTCTAAATCACGCATAGCTATTTTAAATCCAGAACCAAATTCTGTAAACTCTTTAATAGTTTGTAGACGTTTTTCAGAAATTTCTTGTAAAACTTTATCTTTTTTATACATAAGATAGGCAAAAGAAGTTTTGTTTGACCTACCAACACGCCCTCTTAATTGATGTAATTGACTAAGCCCCATATGGTCAGCATCATTTATTATAATAGTATTTACATTAGAAATATCAAGGCCTGTTTCTATAATAGTTGTACAAACTAAAACATTTATTTCATTTTTCATAAATCCAAGCATAACTCTTTCTAGTTCACGTTCACTCATTTGACCATGAGCAAAAGAAACATTAGCATGAGGAATAAGACTTTGTAACTTTGAAGCTTCTTCTTCAATATTATTTACACGATTGTGAAGATAATAAACTTGTCCATCTCTAGCAAGTTCACGATTTATAGCATTTTTAATAGATTCTATGTCATATTCTAAAACATAAGTTTGAACAGGCATTCTCTCACGAGGAGGTTCTTCTAAAACACTCATATCTCTTATACCTGTCATACTCATATGTAAAGTACGAGGTATAGGAGTTGCAGAAAGCGTTAAAACATCTACATTATCTTTTAAAGATTTTAATTTTTCTTTATGAGCAACACCAAAGCGTTGTTCCTCATCTATTATAATAAGCCCTAAATCATTAAATGTTATATCTTTAGATAAGATTCTATGTGTACCAATTATAATATCAACATTACCTTTTTCAAGACCAACAATAGCTTCTTTTTGTTGTTTAGCAGTTCTAAAACGGCTTAACATTTCTACATTTATAGGATAGTTTTGCATTCTTTTAGAAAAGGTTTGATAATGTTGTTGTGCTAGTATAGTAGTAGGTACTAAAAAAACTACTTGCTTTTTATCTTGAACAGCTTTAAAAGCAGCTCTTATAGCTATTTCTGTTTTACCAAATCCAACATCACCACATATAAGCCTATCCATTACTTTTGTGCTTTCCATATCTTCTTTTACATCATGAATAGCATTGAGTTGGTCATCTGTTTCTTCATATGGGAAACTATCTTCAAATTCTGTTTGCCAAATGTTGTCTTTAGAGTATACAAAACCTGTTGCTTGTTGTCTTTTTGCATAAAGTTCTACTAAGTCTTTAGCTAAAATTTCAATAGCTTTTTTAGCTTTGGCTTTAGCCTTACTCCATTGTTTTCCACCTAATTTATTTATTTTTGGTGTAGAAGAACCACCAGAAACATATTTTTGAACCATATCAAGTTGGTTAACAGATACATATAGTATACCATCATCTTCATAGCCAAGTTTCAAATAATCTTTACTAACACCATCTGTAACCATTTTTTCTATACCACGAAAAATGGCAACACCATAATTATCATGTACTACATAATCACCTATTTTTAAATCTGTAAAACTTTGTATTTTTGTACCTTTTTTCTTTTTAGTAACTTTTTTTCTTTTCTTTTCTTCACCAAAAAGTTCTTTATCAGTAAATACAATAAATTTATTGTTAGGATATTCAAACCCCTTGTTTAAACTACCTCTAACTATATATACAATACCTTTATGTATAGTATAATCACTATTTAATTTTTCATCATTTAAAAATATAGTGTTTATATCATTTTCATTAAATTCTTTTTCTAAACGTTCACATCTTGTAGTACCACTAGCTAAAAAAGTAATAGTATAATTTAATGATTTATAATATTTAAGCTCATTATATAGAGCCTCAAGACTATTTTTTTCTATAGATGAACTTTTTACATTAAAATCTATACTTTTTACTATTTCAAAATCTTTTAAAGTTTGAGGTATAGTAACTAGTAAAACTCTTTTAAAATTATTTGTAAAATGTAAAACTTCATCATATTCAAAAATCATTTGACTTTGTGAAGGTAAAATGTCTCCTTTTAAAATACGACCTTGTAAACTATCTAAAAATTCATTTTTAACTATATTAGCTTTTTCTCTAATATGATTAGGTTCATCAAAATATAAAATTGTATTTTCATCTAAATAATCTAAAAGAGTAGCATTTTCACTATAAAAAAATTGTAAAAATTTATCTATACCAGAAAAAGTCTTTTGATTTTTAAGTTTTTCTATTGTTTCTTGTATATGGTTTGTTAAATTTTCAAGTTCTTCTAACTTATTATTTTTTTTAAAAGTTTTTTTACTATTTTCAAATTCAGTTAAAATGTTTTTTATAGCTGTTTGTATATCATTTTCTTCATAAACAAGCTCTCTCATAGGATATATAGTTATATCATTTATATTTTCTATTGACCTACCAGAGAAAGAGTCTAAAAGCCTAATAGAGTCTATTTCATCACCCCAAAGTTCAACACGAAAGGCATTTTCAAATATAGGGCTAAATATATCTATTATACCACCTCTTATAGAAAATTGGCCTATACCTTCAACAGAGGCTGTTTTTTCATAACCCATAAAAACTAATTTTTTAGAAAGTTCTTCTATGTTTAATAGGTCACCAACTTTAAAATTTAATATAAATTTTTCAAAAATTTCTTTTTTTACAAGTCTATCAAATAGGGCTTCAATAGATAGAATAATTACTATTTTATCACCAGATAAAATATTTTTTATAACATCAAAACGATATTTTATAATATCACGACTTTTTACATCAGCACTATAAAATATAACATCTTTACTAGGATAATAAAATACTTTATCTTTAAAGAAAAATTTTAAATCATCATAAAAATTTTTAGCTTTAATTTCATTTTCACAAATAATAAGACTACAATTATTAAAATTTTTAAATATACTATATATAATATGGCTTTTTTGTGATTCTAAAACATTAGATAAAAGTAAAGGTTCTTTATCATTTTTTAAATAATTTATAATATTATTAAAATCTTTATTTTCATTTACTATGTTACTAAACAAATTCATAAATACACCAACTATTCATCTTTTTCTATTTCTTTTTTAGTTTCTTTTTTATTTTTTTTATTAAATAAATTCATTGCATTAGATAGTCCATTTTCTCTGTCTTTAATAAATACTTCTATAGCATCTGTTGCATTAGTAATACCTTTTATAATATCTATTTCTTCATCTTTATTAAATTTTGATAAAACAAAGTTAGCTAATGTATAATGTTCTGGTTTTTGGCCTACACCTATTCTAAGGCGTGGGAAAGCATCACTATTAAGTTGATATATAATGTTTTTTAAACCATTTTGTCCACCATCAGAGCCTTTTTTTCTTATTCTTATAGAACCAAGAGGTAAATTTATATCATCACATATTACTAAAATGTCTTCTAGTTCTAAATCTTTATAAAAATTTACAAAATCTCTAACACATTCACCACTAAGGTTCATATATGTTAAAGGTTTTATAAGTAAAACTTTTTCATTATTTATTATTCCTTCACCATATATAGACTTAAACTTATTTTTATTAACAGTTATATTAAAATCATAAGCTAATTTATCAATAGCTTCAAAGCCTACATTATGCCTTGTCCATTTATATTCGTTACCAGGGTTACCAAGACCAATAATAAGTTTCATATTATCTCTCCTAAATAGTTATTTTCATATGTATATGAGGTATATTTGCCTCTAAAAATTCATCTCCAAATTGTTTAAAGCCTATTTTTTCATAAAAGTTTTTAACATAAGTTTGAGCATGAATAAAAACTTCATTATATCCTAAATTTTTTGCCTCATTTAATAAAAAATTTATCATATGAGTTGCATATCCTTTTTTTCTATATTCTTTTAATACAGCTACACGGCCTATATACATTTTATTTTCTATTACAATAAGCCTACTAGTACCAATAGGCTTATTATTAACTATTAAAATCATATTTTTAGCATCTTTATCTGTTCCATCTATTTCAACATCTTTATCTATTCCTTGTTCTTCTATAAAAACTTTTGTTCTTATATCAAAAGCAAGATTAATATTATTTTCATTTAAAAAATACATTTCCATAAAAATTCTCCTATATGTAAAGAAAATTTAAAAATTTAATTTATACAAACTTTAATATTTATTTCATAACCATTTTTATTTTCTATAATAGAATAGTTAGTGTCAACGCCTGATTCTTTCATAACATCAACAGCACTTTTTATAGTATTTGTAAAAATTCTTAAATCTCCTATATATCCTTTTATTTTCTTTTCTGTTTTTAAACTTTTTCCTTCTAATCGTTTTATAGTATTTTCAACAAGCTCTTCAGTTTTTTGTATATTAAGGTCAAATTTCAATATTTTTTCTAAAATTTCTCTCTGTATATTTTCATTATTAATTTTTAATAAAGCTCTTGCGTGTCTTTCTGTTAATTTATTTTGTATAATAGTATTTTTTATGTCTTTTTTTAATTTTAAAAGTCTTAATTTATTAGATATAGTTGACTGTTTTTTACCAATAATTTCAGCTATTTCTTCTTGTGTATATCCAAAATCTACCATAAGAGTTTGAAAACCTTCAGCTTCTTCTATAAAGTTTAATTTTTCACGCTGAACATTTTCAATTAAAGCCATACAAGCACTATCTTTTTTGCTTACATTTGATATTATAGCAGGAATTTTCGCCATACCAAGTTTTTTACAGGCTTTTAGTCTACGTTCACCAGCTACAAGCTCATAAAAAGAGCCTTTAAGTTCTCTAACTATTATAGGTTCTATAACGCCATATTCCATAATAGACATAGATAGTTCTTCAATAGTATTTTCTTCAAAAACTTTTCTAGGTTGATAAGGATTAGGATATATTTTTTCTACATCTAAATAAATAGTTTCTGTTTGAATATTTTTAAAATTGTGCATAATTTCACCTCAATAATTATATATTTAATGTGAATTATAACATATATTTCCTAAATATTTCCAAATGTCAGAAAATTCAAAACAAAAAGATAACTACAAAATAATACTATATAATTATATAAATATTGTCATTTAATAGGGTTTTTAGATATCTTGCCTGCTTTTCTTGGATATTGTTTAGGAGTTTGTCTTAATTTTTTTATAAATACTAATTTATGTTGAATATCCGTAAAAGGTATATTTATATTTTCTATTTTGTCAATTTTTCCTCCTAAAGTAGTAATTGCTTTTTCTGCCTCTATAAGTTCAATATCTAATAAAGGACCTTTTAAAGCTATAAAATATCCACCAACTTTTACAAAAGGTAAATCAAATTCAGCTAATACACTTAAATTAGCTACAGCACGAGACACACAAAAATCAAATTTTTCTCTAAAGTTTATATCTTGTCCAGCATCTTCAGCTCTAGAGTGAACATAATTTATATTTTGTAAATTAAGTTCATTTCCAACAGTTTTTAAAAAATTTATTCGCTTGTTTAAAGAATCTAAAAGAGTAGGGTAAGAGTCTTTGCAAAATATTTTTATAGGTAGAGCAGGAAATCCTGCTCCAGTACCTACATCTATAAAAGTTTTATTGTTAAAATCTACAAATTTACATACTGTTAAACAGTCTATAAAATGTTTTAATACAATTTCTCTATCATCTGTTATAGCAGTAAGATTTATTTTTTCATTCCATTCTAAAAGTAAATCTTTATATTTTAAAAATTCATCTATTTGATTATCATTAATGTTAAGGTTAAGCTCATTACAAGCACTTTTTAATAAATTTTTCATAAAAGCTCCTTAATAAGTTGTTTCTTTTGTTATTTTGTATATTTTCCATTTACTAATATTATCAGGTTCATTTATCATATAAAAATTAATAATACCTTTAAATTTTAAGTTTTTATCCATTATTAAAAAAGCATTTACTTTTTCATAGTTATTTTTGTAAAAACATACTTTATCTAATGTTTTGTATATATATTCATCATTAAAAAACTCTTTTAATATAGATATATTTACATCTTCTACAAAAGTTTTACTTATAAAATTTTTAGCTTCTACAAGTTTATTATTTTTTATAAGATTTATAAAACTTTTACTAGTATATTGATGAGTTAATATATTAAAAAAAGGAGCTTTGCTATTATCTATATGAAAATAACTTTTTTGTTTATATTTATTTTTAATAGGTAAAAAAATCAAAGCTATCACTCCTTATGTTTTTTACTATTTTGTACAAAATAGTTTAGTTTATATTATTCTAAAAATATAAATATGTTAAAGGTTTAAATAAACTAAAAGCATATTTATATCAGCAGGAGATATACCAGATATACGAGAGGCGTGTCCTATACTTTCAGGGCGAATTTTTTCAAGATTTTGACGCCCTTCAAGACTTAAACTCATTACTTTAGAGTAATCTATATCTTTAGGTATACGTTTTTTCTCTAGTCTTTTAAATTGTTCTACTTGACGCATTTGCTTTTCTATATATCCCTCATATTTTATTTGTATATTAACTTGTTCTTCTATATCATAAGAAAGTTCAGGTCTATCTTTATCAAGTGGAGCAAGACACATATAAGAAAGCTCTGTTCTTTTTATAAGGTCAGTAAATTTTATACCAGTTGTTAAAGGCGTACTACCAAATTGTTCTAAAAGTTTGTTTACTTCTTCAGTAGGAGCAATAGACATTTTCTTAATACGTTTTATTTCTTGTTCTATTTTAGCTTTTTTGTCTAAAAATTTATTGTATCTATCTTCTGTTATAAGTCCTACATTATAGCCTATTTCTGTAAGTCTTAAATCTGCATTATCTTGTCTTAAAAGCAGACGATATTCTGCACGAGAAGTCATCATACGATAAGGTTCAAGACTACCTTTTGTTACAATATCATCTATTAATACACCTATATAAGCTTGTGACCTATCAAGTATTAAAGGTTCTTCATTTTTTATATATTTTGTAGCATTAATACCAGCTATAATACCTTGAGCTGCAGCTTCTTCATAACCAGAAGTACCATTAAATTGACCTGCACTAAAAAGACCTTTTATATTTTTAAATTCAAGACTAAGTTTTAATTGTGTAGCATCTATACAATCATATTCTATAGCATAAGCATTACGCATTATTTTACAATTTTCAAGACCTTCTATACTTCTATACATTTTTATTTGTATGTCAATAGGTAAAGATGTACTCATACCTTGAACATACATTTCATTTGTATCTTCTCCTTCAGGTTCAATAAAAATTTGATGTCTTTCTTTATCAGCAAAACGAACTATTTTATCTTCTATTGAAGGACAATATCTAGGGCCTGTCCCTTCTATCATACCACCATACATAGCAGAACGGCTTAAATTATCATTTATTATTTTATGTGTTTCACTATTAGTATAAGTAAGATAACAAGGGAGTTGTTCTCTTTTTATATCATCTGGAGTATTTTCAAAAGAAAAAGGAACTATATTTTCATCACCATTTTGAACAGACATTTTAGAAAAATCTACTGTTCTTTTATCTATTCTAGCAGGTGTACCAGTTTTAAAACGATACATTTTTATACCAAGATTTTTAAGACAATTACTTAAATATGTAGCTTGTCTAAGTCCATTTGGACCACTTTCTATTGACATATCCCCATAAAGACATTTAGATTTTAAGTAAGTACCAGCACAGATAATAACAGCTTTACAATTATATAATATACCATCTTCTTTTAAAACACCAGTAACTATACCATCTTTTACTATAATTTCGGAAATTTCACCTTGTATTATATCTAAATTAGGCGTGTTTTCAAGCACTTTTTTCATTTCTATATGATATTTATTTTTATCGGCTTGAGCTCTAAGAGAATAAACGGCAGGACCTTTACTTGTATTAAGCATACGAGTTTGAATATAGCTTTTATCTATATTTTTACCCATTTCACCACCTAAAGCATCTATTTCTCTAACAAGATGGCCTTTTGAGCTACCACCTATATTAGGATTACAAGGCATCATTGCTATACTGTCTAAATTTATAGAAAATAGAGCAGTTGAAAAACCTATACGAGCAGTTGCAAGAGCAGCTTCACAACCAGCGTGACCAGCTCCTATAACAACAACATCAACATTTTCTTCTGTTAATATATTCATTATATATCACCTTTCTAGTTATTTACCTAAACAAAATTCTGAAAATATTTTATCTATAACATCTTCATCTAAACTTTCACCAGTTATTTCACCTAAATATCTATATGCTTCTATTAAGTCCATAGATATAAAATCTTCTGGCATTTTTGTTTCTATTGTATTTAAAACATTTTTAAGACTTTCTATACAATTATAAAGTGAGTTTTTATTTCTTTCATTAGATATTAAAATATCTTCATTTATATTTATTTCACCTTCAAAAAATAGGGTTTCTATTTTATCTTTTAATGTATCAAACCCTAAATCTTCTTTTGCTGATAACATTAATATATTATCTTCTTTTATATGTTCTTTTAAACTATTTATGTTTAAATTAGATTTTAAGTCTGTTTTATTAATAAGAACTAATGTTTTTTTATTTTGTATAAAATCTAAAATTTCAATATCTTCATTATCTAAATTTTTAGAATTATCTAAAACTAAAAGTATTAAATCGGCCTCTTTTGCATATTCTTTAGATTTTTCTACACCTATTTTTTCTATTTCATCATTAGTTTTTCTTATACCTGCAGTATCCACAATATTAAGTGCAACACCATTTATATTAAGATGTTCTTTTAAAACATCTCTTGTCGTACCAGCTATATCACTTACTATTGCTCTATCTTCATTTAAAAGCATATTTAATATTGAACTTTTTCCAACATTTGGTTTACCTAAAATAACTGTTTTTATACCTTCTTTTACAATACGTCCTGTATCAGCTGTTTTTAAAAGTTTTTCAACTTTTGTTATAAGTGTTTTTGTATTTTCTTCTATCATATTGTAAGTCATAGTTTCATCATCATGTTCTGGATAGTCAATAGATGCTTCTATATGAGCAGTCATAGTTATAATGTCATTTCTATATTCATCTATTTTTTGTTTCAACTTTCCTTCAAGTCTATTTATAGCAGCTTGATGACTTATATCTGTTTTAGCATTTATTATATCTATAACAGCTTCTGCTTTGCTTAAATCTATTCTACCATTTAAAAATGCACGTTTTGTAAATTCACCATTTTCAGCAATTCTAGTACCATTTTTAAGTACAGTATTTAAAACTCTTTTGACAGAAGATTTACCACCATGACAGTTTATTTCAATAACATTTTCACAAGTGTAAGTTTTAGGAGCTTTCATAACAGATAATAAAACTTCATCTATTATTTCTCCATTATCTTGTATAGTACCATAAGTTAAAGTATGGCTTTTATATTCATTTATTTTAATATTTTGTTTATTTTTATCAAAAGGAATAAATATTTTATCTGCTATATTAAAGGCATCATCTCCACTAATTCTTATAATACCAATACCACCTTCACCAAAAGAAGTAGCAATAGCAGCTATTGTATCAAATTCTTTAATTTTCATTTTATCAATCCTATCTATTAATATTAACAAAGGTTGTATATAAAGCAAATACCCTTGCTATAAGCAAAGGTATAAGTCTAATTATTTAGGTGAAATAACAACATACCTAAAAGGTTCATTGCCTTCACTATAAGTTTTTACATTTGGGTCATTTTGTAATGCACCATGAATAATTCTTCTTTCATAAGGGTTCATAGGTTCAAGACTAACATTACGTTTTGTCTTTTTAGCCTTTTTAGCTAAATTAACTGCTAATTGCTCAAGTGTTTGTTTTCTTCGTTTACGATAATCAGCTGTATCTAAGCTAACAGACATATAAGCATATTCACCTTTATTTACAACAAGATTAGTAAGATATTGTAAAGAGTCTAAAGTTTGACCTCTTTTACCAATAATAACACCTATATCATCACCTTCTAAGTTTATTAATAAAGAGTTTTTATCAGTTATTTTAGCATCAATATTTACAATAATATTCATAGTTTTGAATATTTCAATAAGAAATTCTTTTGCTATTGTTGGAGCATTTTCATTTATTTCTTTAGGTTTTTCTTGTTTTAATACAGTTTCTTGAGTATTATCATCTTCTGTTACCATTTTAGGTATTCTTTTTTCTTGCTGTATAACAACTTTTTCTTCTTTCTTTTCTATAGGCTTATTTTCAAATTTTACAGTTTCAATATCAATTTTTTTATCTTCTTCTTTAATTTTTACTAAAACTTTAGCAGGTTTACTACCAATTCCTAAAAAACCTTTAGAAGGTTCTTGTAGCACAGTATATTCGATTTTATCAATAGTAGTATTAAGTTCTTTTAAAGCTTCATCAATAGCTAAATTAACAGTTTTAGCAACTTTTTGTATTTCCATAAAACTCCTCCTTAAACAAATAGGGAAATTATTTAACAGTACCTAAACCTTGTTCAGCAAACTTCTTTTCACAATATCTATTTAAGAAAATTTGTTGTACTATTTGAACTATATTACCAACAATCCAATATATAGCAACACCACAAGGTATAGAAATAGTGAAGAATGTCATCATAAGTGGCATAACAATATTCATAATTCTTTGTTGCATTTTTAAAGTAGGGTCTTCAGATTTATTTTTTCTTGATATTACCCAACTAGAAAGAAAAGTTGTAGCACCAGATAAAATAGCTAATAAAACTTTAGGGAAACTAAGACCAACCGTTTCAGCAAGGTTTATACCAAAAAAGTATTCAATATTAGATTTTTGCTCTAAAAGGCTAGATATTTCTAATGTAGGTAATGAAGATTGTATATTAGCCCAATCATTAGGTGTAAACTTATTTATAGCTTTAAGCATATCAGGTAACTGACTAATATCTATTGTCATACCTCTAGGTACAAGAGGTGTAACTATTGGAACTAAAACTTCTGCATAGTCTGGATTAGATAATAATTGATTAGCAATTTCTGTATATAAATTACCTATGTCTGTAACAAATAGGTAAGCATTTTTCATTATAAAGTATAAAGCAACAAATATAGGTAACTGTATAAATATAGGTAAACAGCCACCAAGAGGATTATAGTTATGTTTAGAATAAAGTTTACTCATTTCCATTTGCATTTTTTTAGCAAGTTCGGGGTCTTTATTACCTTTATATTTGTCTTGAATTTTTTTCATTTCTGGTTGAATTTTTTGCATTATATACATAGATTTTTGTTGTTTGTAGTTTAAAGGTATTAATAATAATCTAACTATAACAGTAAATAAAATAATAGTTAAACCAAGAGAATGTTCAGTAGTTATCATATAAACAAATTTAAAAACAAAGTTTATTATAATACCTAAAAGTTTTGATATAGGACCAACAATAAAGCCAGGGTCTTTTTCTATAAAATTAGTTAATATAAACATTTTATCCTCCTAATAATTTTATGGAACAGGGTCATAACCGCCTTTGCTAAAAGGGTTGCATCTTAATATACGCCAAACAGTAAGGTATGTACCTTTAAAAAAGCCATATTTTTTGTAAGCCTCATATGCATATCTAGAACAAGAAGGATAATATATACAACAAGGCTTTTTCATAGGAGAAATAAACTTTTGATAAAATTTTATAATATACATACAACATTTTTTCAGCATAGGACACCCCCGATATTAACAAATTAATTATTTTTAATATTAAACAAGTTATGTTTTGAAAAAAGGTGATTCATAGCTTTATTTATTTCTTGATAAGATGCACCATTAGTAGTATTTCTAGCTATAACAACAAGACTGTAACCATTTTTTAATTTATTTTCACTAAGACGATAATTCTCCCTTATAAGTCTAGTTACTCTACTTCTAACAACACTATTACCAACTTTTTTACTAACAGATATACCAAGAAAATTTTCTAAAGAATTATTTTTAACAACATACATAACTAAATATTTATTAGCTATAGATTTTCCTTTATTATACACATATCTAAACTGATAATTTTTTTTAAGAGATTTTGTAAAAAGCAACTTTTTCATCTCCTATTTACATATTTTGAAATAATTAAAAATATAAAGCCCACTAAATAGCGGGCTATTTAACCAATAAGAATTATTATATATTGGTATAATATGTTAATTAAGTGTTAGAAAAGTTTTATATTAAGCAGATAAAACCCTTCTACCTTTTCTACGTCTTCTCATTAAAACTTTTCTGCCATTAGCAGTACTCATTCTTTTTCTGAAACCGTGTACTTTACTTCTTTGTCTCTTTTTTGGTTGGTATGTCATTTTCATCTAAAAGCACCTCCTTTATTATCTATATATGCACAAGCACTAGCTTTATTATATTAAAAATACTTTATATCGTCAAGTATTTTTATATAAATAATAGCATTTTTTTAATAGTGATATATAGGCTTATATTTTTTATAATAGTATAAGCAAACTAAAGCCCCTAAAAATCTAGCAATAGGCACTGCCCACCACACGCCAGAAATACCTATTATTACAGGTAGTATAATTATACCAGTACTTTCAAAAACTAAAGCTCTTAAAAATGAAATTATAGCAGATACTTTACCATTAGAAAAGGCAGTAAACATACCAGATATAAATATTAATGTACCTACAATTAAAAAACTAATAGAATATATTTTTAATCCGTTAATAGTTAAATTAAAAACATTTGTACTAGGTTCTGTAAAAAATCTAACTAATAAAGGAGAAGTTACAATAATAATTATATATGACAATATAGAAATAGTCCAAACTAATTTTAAACTAATAGATATTAAACTTTTTAACATAGGTATATCTTGATTTCCATAAAAGAAACTTATTCGTGGAGAAACACCTATTGAATATCCTAAAAATATAGATGTTACTAAATATTGTATATATAATATAATTGTTATAGCAGCTACACCATCTTCGCCAAGGTATTTTAACATAACAAAGTTAAATAAAAATGTTATTATACCACTAGATAGTTGAGAAACCATTTCAGATGAACCATTAGAACAAGATTTTAATATAACACTTGCATTTTTACTAGGTATTTTAAAATGTAATAAACTAGATTTTTTAATAAAAAATGATAAACCTATAATAGCAGGAACAGCATAACCTAAACCAGTAGCAATAGCAGCTCCTTTTACACCTAAATCAAATGTTATAATAAAAACATAGTCTAGTATAATATTTAAAATACCACCAGAAACAGATAAAATAAGAGCTGTTTTAGCTCGGTGTATAGCTACTAAAAATTGTTCAACTATAAATTTTAACATTGTAGGTATTGCAAAAATAATCATATAAAATAAATAGTCTTTTGTATAATCATATAATGAATCTTTTGCTTGTAATATTTTTAATATATATTCTATTGATAGCAAACTTAATATTATAAGTACTATACTAAGAAAAAATGTAAATATTATTATTAAAGAAAAATCTTTTTTAGCTTCATCTTCTTTACCTTCTCCTAGCTTTTTCATAACTAGGGCACAACCACCACTACCTAACATAATAGATAAACCTAAAATAAAGTTTACATATGGATAGGCAATATTAACAGCAGAAAGAGCATCAGTATTTACAAATCTAGATACAAAAGCACCATCTACTATAGTATATAATGACATAAAAGACATCATAAATATTGAAGGTAAAACTAATTTAAAAACTTGCGATACTTTAAATTTACTTTCCATAAAAAGCTCCTTTAATTTGTTTATTCAAAACATATGATAAACTATATAATAATATATAGTCAATATATAATAAAAATATTTTTTTAAAACTAATAAAAGTATTAATATTTATAAATATTTTTATATTTTTTGAAAAAGTAAAAACAAATTAAAATAGCAAAAAGTTCAGCAATAGGGACAGCAAACCATATACCAGTAGCACCAATTATTAAAGGTAACAATATAATAAAACCACTTTCAAATACAAGAGTTTTTAAAAATGAAATTATAGCAGATATTTTACCATTGGAAAAAGCAGTAAACATAGCAGAAGTAAATATATTAAACCCAACTATTAAAAAGCTAAAAGAAAATAATTTTAAACCATTAATAGTAATATTAAATACTTCTGTACCTTTTTTTGTAAAAAAACTTACTAATATTGGTGAAAATAATAGTATAAATACATAAATAATAATAGAAACAATAGCTATAAATTTTAAGCTAAAGTATATTATATCTTTTGTCATATTTTCATCTTTATTTCCATAAAAATAGCTAATTTTAGGTGATATACCCATAGAATAACCCAAAAATACTGCTGTTACTAAAAATTGAATATATAGAACAATTGTTATAGAGGCTACACCATCTTCACCTATATATTTAAGCATTGCCACATTAAATAAAAATGTTACTATACCACTAGATAGTTGTGTAACCATTTCAGAAGAACCATTATAACAAGAATTTAATATTACTTTAAAATCTTTACTAGGTAATGTAAAATGTAATATATTAGATTTTTTAATGAAAAATGATAAACCTATAATAGCAGGTATAGCATAACCTAATCCAGTGGCAATAGCAGCTCCTTTTATACCCCAACCAAATATAACTATAAAAACATAATCTAAAACAATATTTAAAATACCACCAAATAAAGTTAAAATAAGTGCAGTTGTAGATTTATTTGTAGCTATTAAAAATTGTTCTACAATAGATTTTAAAATAGTAGGTGTTGCAAAAATAATCATATAAAATAAATAATCTTTTGCATATTCATACAAAGTACCTTTAGCTTGTAGAAGATTTAAAAGTTCATCTATAAATATTAAACTAACTATACTTAATAAAATACTAAATATAAAAGCAAATGCTATTATTAAAGAAAAATCTTTTTTAGCTTCATCTTCTTTACCTTCTCCTAATTTTTTCATAACTAAAGCACAACCACCCATACTTAGCATAATAGATATACCTAACATAAAGTTTACATACGGGAACGCTATGTTAATAGCAGATAATGCATTAGTGTTTACAAACTTAGAAACAAAAGTACCATCTACCATAGTGTATAATGATAAGAAACACATCATAAATATTGTAGGTGTTACTAATTTTAATATTTGTGAAAGTTTGAAATGTTCATTCATAAATAATCTCCTTTCTATAAATTGATTAACTTTAAAATATATGATAAACTATACAGTAACTGGATAGTCAATAGGGAGAATTAAAAAATGGAAAAATATTTTACAACAAATGAATTTGCAAAACTATATAATATAAATAAAAAAACTTTAATTTATTATGATGAAATAGGTCTTTTTAAACCAGCTATTATAAAAGAAAATGGTTATAGATATTATTCTATACACCAATGTGGTTTATTTGAAGTTATACTAATATTAAAACAACTTGGTATGCCCCTTAAATCTATAAAAGATTATCTTGAAAATAGAAGTATGGAAGAGTTAGAAAATATATTAATAGAACAAAAGTTAAATATAGAAAATCAAATAAAAAATCTTAATAAAATAAATAAAGTTATTAAAAATAAGTTAAATATTTTAGAATTATGTAAAACTTTAAAATTTGATACTATTCAAATTGAAGATATGGAGGAAGAATATTTTGTTTTATCTAAAAAGACTAGAAATAAAGATGAATTAACAATATTAAAAACTTTATATGAACATACTTCTCAAATATATAAGTCAGATATTTATGATAGATTTAATTTTGGAGCAATGATAAAAGATACAGATATAATAAATAGTGATTATTTAAACTATTCTTATTTTTATATAAAGTTAGATAAAAACCCTAAAAATATAGATTATTTTATAAAACCTAAAGGTAAATATATAGTTTTGTATCATAGAGGGCATTGGCTAAAATTTAATAAAGTTTATGAAAAAATAAAATATTATTTAAAAAGTAAAAATTTTAGTATAATAGGTTATGTTTATGAAGAATATATATTAGATGAAGAAGCAACAAATATACCAGAAGAATATATAACAAAATTTATGATACAAATATCTTGAAATAGTTTATAACATCTGTTAAAATAGAGTAAAAAGATAGGAATTATTAAGGAGGTTTTAAAATGTTTGAAAATATAAAAGAAAATAATAAATATAAAAATCTTGTTAATGGTAGTTGGATAACTAGTGAAAGTAATGATTATATAGAAATAAAATCTGTTTTAGATAATTCTACTGTTGGCTTTGTACCTGCTATGAGTCGAAAAGAGGTAGATATTGTTTTAGATAATGCAAAAGTTGCTCAAAAAAAATGGAGAGAAACTTCCATAGATGAAAGAGCTAATCTTTTATATAAAGTTGCAGAAATATTAGAAAAAAATGTTGGTGTATTTGTAGAAAGTATGATACACGAAATAGGTAAAGATAGAAAAAGCTGTAAATCTGAAGTTTTAAGAACAGCTGATTTTATAAGATATACAGCAGATACTGTTAGAACTATGACAAGTGAATGTTTAGTTGGTGATGGCTTTTATGGTGGTAGTCCTAAAAAAACTGGTATTATAAAAAGAGAACCTTTAGGAGTTGTACTTGCTATATCACCTTTTAATTATCCTATAAATCTTGCAGCATCTAAAATAGCACCAGCTATTGCTATTGGTAACTCTGTTGTTTTAAAACCTTCTACACAAGGAAGTATATGTGGATTACATTTAGTAAGAGTATTTGAAGAAGCAGGAGTGCCTAAAGGTGTTATACAGACAGTAACAGGTAAAGGTAGTGAAATAGGTGATTATATTGTATCACATAAAAATATTGACTTTATAAACTTTACTGGTAGTACAGATATAGGTAAAAGAATAACTAGTAAATGTGGTATGATACCTGTTATATTAGAGCTTGGAGGAAAAGATGCTGGTATAGTTTTAGAAGATGCAGATTTAGAACATACAGCAAGTCAAATTATAGGTGGAGCTTTTTCTTATTCTGGACAAAGATGTACTGCCATTAAAAGAGTTCTTGTTATGGAAGAAGTACACGACATATTAGTAGAAAAACTTTTAGAAAAAATTAAAAATGTAACAGTAGGAAATCCTTTAAATGATAATTTTGATGTAGTACCTTTAATAAATGAAAAATCAGCAGATTTTGTTATGGGACTTATAAATGATGCTAAAGAAAAAGGAGCAACAGTTCTTTATGGTGATAAAAGAGAGGGTAATTTAATTTATCCTACACTTATAAAAGATGTTACTTTAGATATGAATGTAGCTTGGGAAGAACCTTTTGGACCAGTTTTACCTATTATAAAAGTAAAATCTTATGAAGAGGCAATAGAAATAGCAAATAAATCTGAATATGGTTTACAAAGTTCAGTATTTACAAAAGATATAAATAAAGCTCTTAATATAGCAGATAAATTAGAAGTTGGTACTGTTCAAATAAATAATAAAACAGAAAGAGGACCAGATAGTTTTCCATTTTTAGGTGTTAAAGCATCTGGTATAGGTGTTCAAGGTGTAAAATATTCTATAGAAGCTATGTCTAGACCTAAAGTTACAGTATTAAATATATAGTTGTAATGTATCAATATATATTATATAATATAATATATCAATAATATATAATATATATTGAGGTGATTAGTTGAATAATAGAACTAAATTATTTTATATATTTTTACTAATAACATTATTAATAAGTATAATATTTAGAGTTCCTATAGAGCCTTTTTTTGAATATGATGCTAAAGATATATTTTTAGGTTTATTTGGCATTATTTTAGGCACACCTTCTGCCTTTATTTTAACAGTAGTTGTTATTAGTTTAGAACTTATTATGGTTTCTTTTTTTGGAATACAAGGGTTTATTATGAATTTATGTTCAACATTACTTTTTGTTTGTTTACTTTCTTATATATACAGTAAAAAGCCTTGTTTTAAAATGGTAATAATAGGTGGAGTAATATCAACTATAATATCAACTTTTATTATGATATTTTATAATTATGTTATACTTACTAGCATGGAATACTCAAAAATAGAAGTAATAAATTTAATAATAGAATTTGTAATACCATTTAACTTCTTTAAAAATTTATTTAATACATTTTGTATTTGTATATTATATAAGCCAATAATAAAGTTATTATCAAAATATAAATTAGCTCATAAAATAAATATATTTAATTATAGTTATAGAATAGCTAATATGATTTTTATTTCTATAATAGTTATAATGATGATTTTACCTATATTTTTAATGATAATAAGTTATTAAATATAGTAAAAATAAAATTTAATATGTTATCCTTGGGGAAGGGTGAAAGTCCCTATCGGTGGTTACAGTCCACGAGCTTTTAGCATGATTTGGTGAAATTCCAAAACCGACAGTTATAGTCTGGATGAGAAAGGATATTTTATATAAAAATATGTAAATGTAGTACATAATTATTAATTATACTACATTTATGTATTGCTATTTATATATAATATTTAACCTAAAGGATATTTTTATCTTTTAGGTTTTTTTAATTATTAATTTATAATTTTAAAATTTTTACAAAATTAGGAGGAAATTATTATGTCTGTAAAAAAATTAACAACAATAGCACTTATAAGTTGTATTGCCTATTTAACAATTCTTGTATTTAAAGTACCAGTTCAATTTTTATCTTATGAAATAAAAGACGTTATTATTGCTATTGGTGCTATGTATTTAGGAGGAGTTTCTGGTATAATTATATGTTTTGTTGTATCTATAATTGAAATGATAACTATTAGTGATTCAGGTATAATAGGATTTTTAATGAATTTTATTTCAAGTGTATCATATATAATACCAATATGTTATTTCTATAATAAAACAGAAACAGTTTTTTGTAACAAAATACCAAAAATTGTTAAAGGTATAATTTTAGGTACTATATTTATGAGCATTAATATGTTTATATTTAATGTTATTTTAACCCCTATTTATCTTGGTATTTCTTTAAAAGAAACTATGAAATTGCTATTTACATTAGTAACACCTTTTAATATAATAAAAGGTATAATAAATGGATTTTTAATTTATTTAATTTATAAACCATTATTAAAAATTGTAAAAAAATAAAATATTTAGGAGGCAATAAAATGAATTTTAAATTTTATCATAATAATATTAATGTTTTAGATTTAGAAAAAAGTTTAAAATTTTATAATGATGCTTTAAACTTAAAAGAAACTAAAAGAATAGAAGCAGAAGATGGAAGTTTTATAATAGTTTATTTAGGGGATAGTCAAACAAGCCATTTTTTAGAGTTAACTTGGCTTAGGGATAGAAAAGAACCTTATAATTTAGGTGATAATGAATTTCATTTAGCATTACATACAGATAATTATGAAGAAGCATTAAAAAAACATAAAGAAATGGATTGTGTTTGTTATATTAATGATGCTATGGGAATTTACTTTATAAATGACCCAGATGGTTATTGGATAGAAATATTACCAAATCATATGTAGTATAAAAAATGCTGTAGATTTATCTACAGCATTTTAATTATAGAAATTTCATTATTTTTATTAATACCTATAATGTTAATATTATTTTTAAGATATTCATTAATTTTATTTATAATATCTTGTGTTATAATTTCGCCAGGTGTCAATATAGGTATACCTGGAGGATAAGGTGTTATAAAATCACCACAAATTTTATTTAAACTTAAATTTAATTGTATTAAAATTTTTTCACTATAAAAAGCATCTCTAGGTAAAATATTAGGCTTAATAATATTATTATTTTTTGTATTTATATAGTTTATAGTTTTATTTTCTAATTTATTATCAATTTTTATAATAGTGTCTTTAAAGTATAATAATTTATCAAAAGTATCACATATTGTAGATATAGCTATTATATGATTATTTCCATACATTTCTAATTGAATATCGTTTTCTTTAAAAATAGAATTTATATAATCTCCATTTACAGTGCTATTTATTAAAAATGTAAATCTACTAATCTGAACCTCCCACGACTAAAGTCGCGGGGTTCCTGCTTCATAGAATTTAGCATATTTTAAATATGTCTTACTAATTCTCCACAGGCTATCC
>ERZ1643246.345-NODE-345-length-61161-cov-30.289153_pt1 | contig 61161 bp, 66 predicted proteins | sample MGYA00579265_ERZ1643246 | MGnify/ENA primary metagenome ERZ1643246 (study PRJEB29033, sample SAMEA4952261) | chicken gut metagenome | biome: Broiler Chicken; feature: Gastrointestinal Tract; material: Caecum | place: Ireland | collected 2018 | study: Broiler... | reverse complement strand
ATTTTTGTACATTCTTATTTTGGATTTTTTGTTCATTTATATATTGACATTTATACATAAAATGTGGTAAAATTAAAGTAGTTACTTGTTGTTATTGATTTTAGAGGAGGATTTAAAAATGGAAAACTTCAAACGGCATTTACCTAGTATTTTAAAATTAATAGGTATAATTTTGATAGGTATACCTATTCAATGCAAGTGGTCAATTTCCATTTTTCCAGTAATTATGATAATTACTGGGTTGTTGCTCATTGTTATGAGCGATGTTGACCTTTCTAAAATTTCTAAACGCTCTTCAAGCATTTAAATGAAGAGCGACTTGGGGCAGACTTTTGTGGTCTGCCCCATTCTTACTTTATTTTAATCTTTTTTCTTTATATACTCTTCTACCAAATTAATCAGCTCTTCTGCTGTTTCCAATTGCTCCTTTGTCTTTTGCTTGATTGACTCTATGTTTAGCTAATTCCTTAGATATCTTATTGTTCATTTAATACCACTCCTTCCTTTTGTTTTACTTCTAATATTATGACACATTATTTTTTATTTTCAAAATATTTTTTATTTCTTCAATTGACTTTTTATCGTTTTTATAGTAATATTTTTTAGATACTTTAAACAATGTTTTTATGTTAGGTGGAGGAAATAGAATGGAAAAAAAAGAATTTCGGTTTAAGCAAAATGTAGGTATAAAGTTTTATATACCTCTGATTTTTGGAGGATTACTAGCTATGTTGAGTATAGCAACCTTACAATTAACAATGCTAATTTTAGCATTAATTATAATTTTCTGTGGTCTACTATATTCAGCATTTACATGTCCCCCAATTTTTAATTATAATATTATTCTTTATAAAGATCATATTATAATTGAAGATTGCAAAATAGGTAAGAAAGAAAGGTTGAATCTTCCTTTCCATGTTGAACCTGCTAAGACAAAAAATCAATTGATTTTAGACGATGATTCAAACCAAATATCTATTTGCTATAACCGTGAATTGTTTGAATTTATTATTATTATTATTTCTACTGTGCATTAAACACTTTGGGGCAGACTTTTATAGTCTGCCCCATTATTTTTTATTTTTATTTTAATTCTTTTCTACTATTTTGAACTGTTTTAATTGTATCTTCTAGTGAAATTTGCATCAAGTTTAAAGCTTGGCTCATATTTTTCTCCAAGTTTCCTAAAGTATCTTTTAAAACGTTTTCTGTTGAAGCCAATAAATTGTCTGCATATTCTTTTGTACCATTTGAAATTTCTCTAGACATCTCATTTGCAGCTTCAATAATTTCTGTTTTTTGATCATATGCTTTTCTTGTTATCTCATGTTCATCTACCATTGCGATTATTCTATTTTCTGCTTCTTTAACAATTCCATCAGCTTCTTTTTGTGCCTCTACTAATATTCTTTGTCTTTCTTCTTTTACCCATTTTGCTTGTTTTAATTCGTCTGGAAGTTTTAATCTAATTTCTTTTATTAAATCTAACATTTCCTCTTTTTCAACTAAACTTTTATTTGAGAATGGTAAATTTCTACTACTTTCTAACAAATCTTCTAAAGTGTCTAGCAATGTAAAGATTTCCATAACCTTCTCCTTTCTCTCTTCCTAATTAGGTTTAACACTATCTTTTTCTCCTAAGTGATTCTTAGGTTGCAAAAAGATAATTTCTGCTCGTCCATATTTTCTTTTGTCAATTATGTCTATATCTATACTATTTAATTCTTTTTCTATATCTTCTAATCTATCTGTTTCTAGTATTACTATACTATCTTTTTTTAATAAATCCTTTTCTGCCATTAGTTTTATTGCATTAATTGCATAATTTGATTTATATGGTGGGTCTATGTATACTATGTCTAATTTGTTGTCTATTTTATTTTTTATCAGTAGTTCATAATCACACATATATAACTCTGTCTGTTTTTGCATATGTGTTTTTTCTATATTTTTTTCTATTACTTGTATAGCATTTTTATCTTTGTCACATAATATTGCTAATTTTGCTCCTCTACTTGCAGCCTCTAGTCCTATTGCACCACTTCCTGAAAATAAGTCTAGGAAAATGCTATCTTGTATTTTATTCTGTATTATATTAAATATGGATTCTTTTACTCTATCTAATGTTGGTCTTGTTATGTCATTTCCTTTTAGAGTAAATAGATTTGTTCCTCGTGCTTTTCCACTAATTATTCTCATATAGATTATACCTCTATGTTATAATTTTATCGTCTTTTTCTGCAATGTCAATAGTATTAATAAAATTGTAATATACATTTAACAGTTCTGTAACATTGTTTTTTAATTGTAATATGAACTTTAATGACATTTCATTAACTTATTTAAAAATAATAATATAACTGAACAATATGTTAAAAGATTAGAAAAACAGTTAAAATAAACATACGTATTTTAACTGTTTTTCTTCATCTTAAGTTTTTAATTTATAAATCTTGTGTATTTTAAATCTTATGTATTTTTAAATCATTTGTTTATATAAAGAGAACTAATTTGCATTAGTTTCTTTATTAACATCTTTTAGCAATTCTAGTTGCGAAATTAACAATGACTCCATTTTTGCTTTATATATATCAAATTGTTTTTTTATATCATCTACTTCTTTTTGTTTTGCTACTATTTCATTATTTAAATCATCTACTTGTTTTTGGGCTGTTGCTTTTGCTTCTTCTACTATTTGATCTGCTTTTTGCTTTGCTACATTTTTAACTTCTTCTGCCGTTGTTTGAGCCATTACTAGTGTGTCTTGCAAAGTTGATTCTATTGCTTTATATTGTACTAAACTATTGTTAAGTTCTTCTACTTTTGCTCTTAATTCATTTACTTCTTTATAGTTTTTAGTATAATCTTCTGTTAACTCATCTAGAAAATCATCAACTTCTTCTACATTATATCCGTTCATCATTTGTTTTGCAAATCTTTTATTTTCTATATCTAACGGTGTAATCATTTTTTCCTCCTTAATCTATTAATTAAGATTATTGTTTTTAAGCCATGAAACAGATAATTTGCTTTTCATTTCCTCTCTTGCCATTTCATTTGTAATTTCATAATTTGAAGGTGCTACTAAAAAGATAGAATTAGATACTTTTTGAATGTATCCATCTAACGCATAAACTCCTCCACTAATAAAGTCAACTATTCTTCTAGCTACGTCTTTATTGACATATTCTAGGTTGACTATTACTGATTTCTTTTCTTTTAAGAATGAACATATTTCATCAGATTGTTCAAATGTTGTTGGTTGTGATATTACCATTTTTATTGCTTGACTTTGTTGTTGTGGCATATTTACAACTTTATTGTTATTTTTTCTACCAAATATTTTTTTATCTTCTACTTCTTCTTCATCTTCTCCATAATCATATACATCTTCATCTTCGTATTCTTCTGGCTCTGCTGAATCCATCCCAAATAGATCCCAAACTTTATTCATTAAAGCTGACATAAAAAAACCTCCTAAATTTTTATCTTCACAGTATTCATGCTATAAGTATCTACTTTTTTTTTCAAGTTGTCAATACTTTTCATAAATGTAATATTATTTTAATATAATTGTAATATTTTTGTAATATTTTATTCTACTTTACTTAAATCTGGATTTAAGATTATTTCGTCATACACTGCTAGTGTTTTTGTAGAACTTATCTGCGATTCTGTAAATCCTAATTCTCTTAATTCTTCTGTGTCATAACTAGATACTATTGAATATTTATCATTTTGATATTCTACTTTCACTAAAATTTTGCTTAAGTAACCTGCTCTACTTCTTACTAGATATTTTAATCCGTCTTGTTCTGCTATTGCTTGATTTGGCACTTTTAACCCTGAATGACTCCACCAAATCAAATCAAAAGATATTTTTCTATAGCTTGTTAATGCTTCTATTTGTTCATCTATTTTCAAAACTAATAAAGTTTCTTCTTCGTTTTCTTGAGATATATAGGCTATTTCTGCTTCTATCTCTTTATTATTTGGTATCCTTATATCTACACTGTCTCCAATTTTCGCATTTTTTGCTTCTTCTGATTTCGATATTGTTGCAATATATGCTTCAAAATTATTTATTATTTTACCCGCTTCATCACTTGTCGCTATAATTTGACCTGTTTTTAAATTCAGATTTTCTAGAAATTCTTTACTTAATGTAGAAAAATTGTCTGGTGTTAAAGTTTCCTCCAATCCATCTACTTTATATGACACAATTCCACTTTCAGGTGCATTAATATATTCTGCTCCAGAATTTAGTTGATTTTCTAAGCTACTTCTTTGATCTTGTAATTGTTTCAAGTACGAACCAGAATTACTTTTTTCTCCGATTATATTTGCTTTTTTCTCTACTAGTTCACTTATTTCTTTTTTGTATTCATCTAATTTTGTTAAATCTGTTGTCTTATTTAATAACTCTACTAATTCATCTATTTGATTTTCTATTAATTTTACATCTGAATCAAATCCTGATAACTTAAGAATTGTATCTTGATTTGTCATTGCTTCTTGTATTTGTTCATCTAATGCTGCAATTTGTTCTTTTAAGCTATCTTCGTTTTGGCTATAATATCTAAAAATTGATTCACCTTTTGCTGCTTTTTGTCCTTCTGATTTTATTTGTTGCATTCCATTTTTATAGTTTTCACCTTTTACTACTTGCTCATCTCTTATGATATATCCTATATCTGTTTCTTCTTGATATACATTTCCTTCTTCTACTGTAAATATATCACTTGGTTCTTTTATTAATAGATATATAGTATAAACAAGATATGATATAATTAAAATTGCAATTATACTTACTATTATTAATTTTTTCTTTTTATTCAATTTGTTCCCTCCAAAATAACATCCACATTATTTTGCACATCATTTGCACCATCAAGCCATATTGTCTGTTTGTTTTTCCTAAACCATGTTAATTGTCTTTTTGCATATCTTCTTGATTCCATTTTTATTTTTTCTATCATTTCTTCTTTTGAATATTCTCCATTTAAATATGCTACAACTTCTTTATATCCGAAGTCCTTGCATTGCTGTTGGAAATTCATCATATTTTTTCAAAATGCTTTTTACTTCTTCTATTAACCCGTTTTCTATCATTTGGTCTACTCTTCTATTTATTCTATCATATAGTATTTGTCTATCCCAATCTAGTGCATAAACATGATACTCATATTCTACTTCTTTTTTTCTTGATTCTATTTCTTGCTCGGTTTTTGTCTTCCCTGTCGCATGATATATTTCTAAAATTCTTAATATTCTTTTTTTATCATTTGGACTTATCTTTTTTACCGCTTCTTCATCTATTTCTTTTGCCATTTCATAGAGTTTATTTAGTCCTTCTTCTTCTACTTTTTTTTCTAACTCATCTCTGTATGTTTTATCAAATTCAATTTCTTGATATTCTATTCCATATATTAAACTATCAATATATAAACCTGTCCCTCCTACAACTATTGGAGTTTTTCCTTTTCTTAATATTTCTTCTATTGCTTTTTTTGCGTCTTTTGCATAATCTGCTACGCTATATCTTTTATTCGGAGATATAAAGTCTAACAAATAATGCTTTATTCCTTGCATTTCTTCTATTGTTGGTTTTGCTGTTCCTATATTCATATCTTTATATATTTGCATTGAATCTGCTGATATGATTTCGCCATTTATTCTTTTTGCAAGCTCTATTGATAAACTTGTTTTTCCTGATGCTGTTGGTCCACATATTACTATTACTTTTGGTTTAGACATCATTTACTCCTTTAATAAACTATTATATATTTGCAAAATTCCTTCTTGTGTGCTTCCCATATACCCTATTTCAAATATAAATATTATAACTAATAAAATTACAAGTATTAAAATTTTCTTTTTTAATTTTTTCGAATCTATTTCTTCTTCATTTATTTTATCTAATATTTTTGCAGTATATGGCATTAGAATACATCCATTTATTCCTGTAAACAATATTATTAGTGTATTCTGAACTGTTTTCATTATTTCTTCACTTGGATAATTTATATTTCCTTTTGATAATAGGAAAATTATATATGTTACTATATATGTTATTATTAATCCTATTGCTAAACAAATTATTTTTTTTGGTCTCTCTATATTCCCTAAACTTTTCCATGTCCATATAATTAAAACTATATATATTATTATTGTTGCAGCTATTATAAATATTTCCATTACTTCTTCCTCTTTCTTTTTGCTTTTCTTATTGTATAGGAAAAATCGACTTTTATCTTTATCCTATATGGATTTTTCCGTATACAACAAGGTAAGTTTCCTTGGTCTGTGCATATTCGCGAAGCGAAATGCACATATGGCGAAGCCACTTACCTTATTTTCTTGCAAATTTTCTTTCTATGTCATATTGTGTCATTTTTATAGCTGTTGGTCTTCCATGTGGACAAGTAAATGGATTAGGTAATTGTAATAATTTGTCTATTAAGCTTTCTACTTCTTCTTTTGTTAATACCATATGTGCTTTTACAGCTGCTTTACATGCTACTGTTGCTATAAATTTTTCTTCTTTTTCTTGCTTTGCAGTTCTTGCTACTGTATTTATCTCATCTAATGTTTCTAAAAATAAATCCTTTGTGTCTAAATCAATGCATACTGTTGGAACTCCTGTTAATTTTATTGTGTTTTCTCCAAATTCTTCTAACATAAATCCAGCTTTTTCAAACATTTCCATATTTTCTTTTGCTATATCCATTTCTTTATGTGTTAGCGTTATAATATCTGGTAATAGAAGCAATTGTGAGTCTTTTGTACTATCACTATAATAATTTTTCTTTACTTTTTCATACATAATTCTTTCATGTGCTGCATGTTGGTCTATTATATACATTTCTTTGTTCATTTCTATAATTATATATGTATTGAATACTATTCCAATAAATTTATATGTTGGTATTTTGTATTCTTCAATATTTTCAAATAGTGTTGTGTTGTTTTTTACTATATCTATTGCATTTATTTTATTTTCTTGTTCTTCTTCATTTTCTTCTGTTTTTATTGGTTTTGTTTTAAATAGCTTTTGATACATTTCATCAAAATCAATAGGTTCTTGGAATGAATTATTTTCTAATTGTACTATTTTTTCTTTGATTTCTTCTAGTTGTTTTATTTTTTCGTTTGCTTCTTGCGTTTTTTCTTCTTCTTTTATTTCATTATTTTGTTCAATATTATCGTTTGCTTGTTCTATTTTTTCAGTTTCTTCTTGTATTTTTTCCATATCAGGCATCTCTTTTGGTTCAGCTTCATTTTCTTTTTGTTCTACTTCATTTTCTATTGTTTGTGTTTCCTCTTTATTTATTTCATCTTTTTTTTCTGTTTGTTCCTTTTCTACTTCCTTTTTATTTTCTTCTTTTATCATATTTATATAATTTTCATTTACTTTTATGTTTGGATCTTCTTCTATTTCTTTTTTTAAGTTTTCTTGAAGGCTTTTTAATTTTTGCAAAATATCTGCTGTATTTACAGGTTGTCCTGGTTTTATGCTAATTTTATGTGTTTCATTTCTATCTTTATATACTTGTTCTATTATGTTTTCACTTTCATTTGCATTTGTTTTTATTTTACTTTCTTCATTTATGTACTCACTTATTTTTTGATTATTTGTGTTTCTTTTTGCAAAGAATCCCTCATTTGCTTTTTCTTCTTCTCCTTCTTTTTGTGTGTCTGATACTAAATCTGCTTTTAATAGAGTGTCTTTTATTGCATGATAAATTGCTTGAAAGATTTTGCTTTCTTCTTCAAATCTTACTTCTAATTTTGCTGGATGTACATTTACATCTACTTTTGCTGGATTCATTTCTATATCTAATATTACGAATCCAAATTTTCCTATTGGTATCATTCCTTTATATGCTTGTTCTGTTGCTGCTGATAATGTTTTGTCTTTTATGTATCTTTTGTTTACAAAGAATAATTGATTAGACCTATTTGACCTTGCTATTTCTGGTTTTCCAATTACTCCTTGTATTTTTATGTCTTCATATTGATAATCTACTTTTAAGACACTATCTGATATGTTTTTTCCATATATGCTATATATTACTGTTTTTATATCTCCATTTCCATTTGTTTGTATTACTGTTTTTCCTGTATTTATTAGTTTAATTGCTATTTCTGGATGTATTAATGCTATTCTTGTTATTGCATCTTCTATATATCCTGATTCTGTATAATCCTTTTTTAGAAATTTATATCTTACTGGTGTATTAAAAAATAGATTTCTGACTGTTATGCTTGTTCCAGTTGGACATCCTGCCTCTTCTTTTTCTAATACATTCCCTGCTTCTACTACTACTCTATATCCAATTTCTTGGTCTTGTGTTTTTGATACCATTTCCACATTTGCTATTGCTGCTATACTTGCTAATGCTTCTCCTCTGAACCCCATTGATGTTACTGTGTTTAAATCGTCTGCACTTCTTATTTTACTTGTTGCATGTCTTTCAAATGCTATTTCCATATCATCTTGTGCTATTCCTTTTCCATTGTCTGTTACTTTTATATATGATATTCCTCCATTTTTTATTTCTACTGTTATGTTTTTTGCTCCTGCATCTATTGAGTTTTCTACCATTTCTTTTATGACTGATGCTGGTCTTTCTATAACTTCTCCTGCTGCTATTTTATTTATAGTTAAATCATCTAATAATACAATATTACCCATTTTTCTATCATTCCTTTTCTTAGATATAAATCTGGTTTGAAAAGAATTTGAATAATTATTTTCAACCTTGAATTTTCTTCAATTTCTTTTGCGTTCTTATTATATCATTATTTTAAAATTTTTGTATAGTATTTTTTTAAAAAACAAGAATAAAAAACTTTGTTACAATTTATAATAGTTATAAGAAAGGCATTTCGCTAAGCAAGTCTTTGTAGCATGTGCGAAATACATGCCACTCACTTCGTTCGGGCGAATCAATGTAGCCTAACCTTGTTGTATACGGAAAAATCCACATAGGGTCAAGATAAAAGTCGATTTTTCCTATACAATAGCTAGGTGGATTTTATATTATATTTCATAAATTTTTCGGCTCAATACATAATTCAAGAAATTCTAAATTAATTTTTTGGCGCCCTTTCACTTAGCCCTCTCTTCGTTCGGCGCGAACATTTTCCAAAAAATTAATAAAGAATTTCTAAAATTATTCCAATCGCATTCAAAATTTTTTCAATATAATATAAAATCCACTTATTATTAAGTATTCGCCTGTAAATTGTAATAAAGTTTTTAATTTTCTTGTTTTTTAGTTTTTAATTGATTTTCTAATTTTGTTGTATACCATACTAATGTTAGCATATATACTGTTAATACTAGTGGTATTGTTAACCTTCCTATTGGAATTCTTGTTATTGCCATTATGCTGAATAATAGGACTTGTGCAAGTATAATTATTCCTATTGTTTTTAATAATACTTTTCCTGAATTTAGTTTATAATATTTTATCATCATATATATTAATATTATTATTGTTGCAATAATAAATGGTACTACATATGGCATTATTATGTCTTTTCCTTTTGTATGTGCTACTGTCGCAATTTCTATTTCATCAGCATTTAAGTCTGTTCCATATTTTTCATTTACTTTTGTTATTATATTAGCTTTTTGTTCATCTGTTATTTCTCTTGCTGTTATATTTACTGCATCTTCATATACTTCTACTTTTCTGATTAATACTGGTTCATTATTTAATACTTCATCTGTTATTGCTTTTATATCTGATATACTAAACTGCTTATCTAATCCAAATTCTATTTGTTTTGTATCTTGATATTTTAAATCAAAGTTGAAGCCTTTGAATATTATCATTAATATTCCTGCTATGATTATTAGTATCATTAATAATATCAATATTTTATTTGTTTTTTTCTTCATTGCTATCCCTCCTTTTTTCAGCCTTTAATTTCATCATATTTACTGTTACCAATACATTGTATATTGCTATTAATAATATTCCCCAGAACATTACCATTCCAAAACTACTTATTGGTGTCCATTTTATAAAACAGAAAGTGATAGCCATTATGCATAATGGAATTATTTTTATAAAGTATTCTTTATATGTTTCTTTTGTTATTTTACTTAAGTTGTATTCTTCTTTTTCTTCTCTTATACGATGCAATAGTTTATTTACAAATATATAATTTAAGATAAATACTATTGCTATTCCAAATATTCCTTCTAATGATATTGTTACATTTGCATATCTTAGTAATATTGTATATATTGCTGCAAAGGCTACATATGCTATTGATGCCAAAAATCCATATAATTTATATCTTATTATTAATACTAATAAAGCAATTGCAATTACTATTATAATTCCTATTTTTACATAATTTAATTGTTCTCTTGCTATGTCTGATAAAATATATTCATTTTTTGTTCCTTCATATTTTATAGGCATTTCTTCATTATCCAATGTTGCTTCTATGTTTTTAGCATTTTCTACATATGTTGCTAGTTCATCTTTATCTGTTGTTGAACTTCCAACTGATAGTGACATTTCTCCATTTTTGATAACTTCATCAAATTCTGTTGTCATTATTTCATCATCATCTATTTTCATTGTTACTGTTTTTGATGTATCTTCACTTGATGTATCTTCTGTTGTGCTTGAATCAGTGCTGTTTGTATCTGCTGTGTTAGTTGTATTTTCAGTTGCGTTAGTATCTGTAGTATTTGTTGTGTTTGTGTCTGCTGTGTTTGTACTATTTGTTGAATTTGTATATATACTTGTAATATTTTCAAATTTTGTTGTTCCTTCTTTATTAAATTTGATGTTTAGATAAACACCTGATCCATAGCTTGACTCGTCAATTAGTTGTACATCTTTTATATCATTATTATCCATTAATACTTCTTCTGTTTCACTATCTATTATTTGAAATTTTCCTTTTGTTACTAAGTTACTTACTAAATTATCAGTTTTGTCATCTTCTGGTATTTCTAAAGTTATTTCTCCATTTTCTTCATTTACACTTATATTATAATTTTCTATTCCTAAATCTTTAAATCTGGCTTGGATTATTTCTTTTGATTTAATGTAATTTTCTTTGTTTAATACATCACTACTATTTACTGGTATTTCTTCTTTTGTGTAACCATTTTGAGTGATTTCATCATCTGTTAAGCTACTTCCATCTTCTACTTCATTTCCTTCTGCGTCTTTAACAATTGTATTTGTTTCTGTTGATGGTGTAAGTACAACAGTTCTTGCTCCTTTTATATCCATTCCATAAGATATTTCTTTTAACTGATTTACCATCCTATTTCCATTTTTTGCATATATTCCAAATATCGCAATCATTGATAATAATATTGCTGCTAACAGACAAGAAATAATTGCTATTATATTTCCTGATTTTCTTTTGTTATTCTTTTTGTTTTCTTTTTTGTTGGTTTTTTCTGCCATCTTTTATTCATTCCTTTCTGATTATAATAATTTTGTATTTATTAATAATGTTTTACTTATACATTGATTTATTTATAATAATCTTGTACCATTAATTATTAGTTCAAACCATATTTTTAAATATTTTGCTGCATATTTACTCATCATTGTTCTATCCATAAATATTTCAAAATAATCTAATACAGGACTTATTTTATTATCTATTGTTAAATTTAATATTACTTTTCGTTCTTTATCATCTATTTCTAACCTTGATTCTGTTACTGCATAGTTTACTCTATCATGTATGTCAAATGTTGATAAGTTTTTGTTTGTTACTCTATCTCTACTCACATCTGATTTGTCTGCTAATATTAATGCTGCCGATATGTCACTTACTGCTGTTCCCGTTTTTTCATCATGATTTCCTATTGCAGTCATTATTTTTGTTCTTTCATCTACATCCATTCCCATGTCTTTTAGGATATTGAATGCCATTATTGCTCCACTATGTGCATGATCTACTCTATTTACACAATTTCCTATGTCATGCAGATATCCCGCTATTTTTGCTAATTCTACTGTTCTTTCTGGATATCCTAATTTTTCAAGGATTTCTCCTGCTCTTTTTGATACTATTGATATATGCCTATGCCCATGTTCTGTATAACCGAAGTTCATCCAATTGCTTTTGAGATCCTATTATTAAGGATTCTACTTCACTATTTTCTCTTACATCTTGTAAAGTTATCATTTGATTCCTCCTTTGTTTTGTCTTTTCTGATTTTATATTAATTTAGCAAAAATATCAACCTTTTTCTTGCATTTTATTTTTATTTTTGTAGAAATTTTAAAAGGAGCTTTTTATTTGCTCCTCTATTTTTATTTTAAATTATTATCTTTGTTTTTATTCTTCTTCAGTAATTTCTTTAAAACGATATTTATGCTTTACTTCTGGGTATTTTTCATGATCAACTCCTCATAATAGCTTACAAAACTTTTGTTGTTTATAAGCTTAATTTATGGAGCATTTAGGGAGGTTATTTGCGAAAAAATTGATTAATTCTCAAAGTATTCCTCCCACATTTTGATCAAAAAATATTCGACTAATCAACTGTTGTATAAATTATAACACAATAAAATTATTTTTCAATATCTATTGTATTTTAAACAAATGTTTGATACAATACTTCTATATGAATTACTAGGAGTGATACTATGAATGAAAATGAAATCAAACTAAAAAACAATGCTATTCTACATAAGGATAATTCTCTAAACAGATTAGACGTATCTTTTTTGAAACATATAGAATTAAGTGAATATAAAAAAAGTGATTTACTAGCTTATTGGATAAATGACTTTGCTGAGTATCATGATGAAGAAAGAACATTTAATATTGCAAAATCTGGTATGTATTCTCGTGGAGATGTTATAAAAGTAAATTTAGGATTTAATATTGGAAACGAACTAGGAGGATTGCATTATTGCATTGTTCTAAATAAATATGATAATACAAGAAATGGTGCTTTAAATATCATTCCGCTAACATCCAGAAAAGATAATAAAAAATATGATTCTTCTTCTGTAAATCTTGGAAAAGAACTTTATAATGTATTTCAAGAGAAAATTGAAAAAGAAAAACAAAAATTACAACAAATATTAAGTGAATTAGAAAAAATAGAAGATATTCCTATTAATATTCAAAACATAATTGGAAAAGAGCAAAAATATATTGAAAAAATGGAAAAAGAAATTAGTAAAATGAAAAAAGACAGTATCGCTTTAATTAATCAAATAACTACAATTAGCAAACAAAGAATTTTCAAGGATACTGTGCGAAGAAATGTAAAAATATCCAGTGAATCACTTGATTTGATTGATAAACAAATTATTAAATACTTTACGAAATGATTATAGTATTTATTTAAAAAGGAGAGTTGCTAGAACTCTCCAAAATCATTTAGGCTCCCGTCTTACTACGAAAGTAGTAGAGGGCTAAGTTAAATATATTTTAACATATAATATTTAACTTGTCAAACTAAATTTGACATTAATATTATATGAATAGTTATTAAAATTATGCATTATAATTTATAGTAATAAGTTGAAATATTTTACTCCCACAAAATTCTAAAACTGTTTACTATAAGCAATTCTAAGATTTCGTGGGAGTAATTTTTGGAGCAGGTAGTGGGAATCGAACCCACGTCATCAGCTTGGAAGGCTGAGGTTCTACCATTGAACTACACCTGCATATTTAATTTCTATTTTTATTTATAAATGTCAGTGTGGAGCAGGTAGTGGGAATCGAACCCACGTCATCAGCTTGGAAGGCTGAGGTTCTACCATTGAACTACACCTGCAATATTTTCTCCTGACATTTATAAATTATAAATTGTTTTTCATATTTTGTCAATACTATTTTTAAAATTTTATTATTTTATTACGTCTGCTATTGCGTCTCCTATTATTTTGTTTATATCTGCTATTAGTATATTGAACTTTGTTTCTGCATCGAAATATTTTTTTGCTACGTCATCTTGTATTAGTTCTACATATAATTCTTGCATTTTCTTTATTTTTTCTTCGTCATTTTTTCCTGTTTGCATTGCTGTTATTTGTGCATCATATCTTGCTTCTTCAAATTTTTTTATTTGTTCTTTTAGGTTTTGATTTAAGCCAATTGCTTCTTTTGCCATTTTATAATTTACATATTCTTCTGATTTTTTTATTTCTGCTGCTAAATTGTTTGCTGTATCATATACATTCATTTTTTTACACTTCCTATACATTATTATTTGTTACTGCACTATTTGTGGTATTTATAGTATTGCCATCTACAGTATTCTCTGTTCCTGTTATTTCTACTTCAGCATTTATTGGGCATATATTAATCCATGTATTTCCATCATTTACTTTTATTTCATTTCCTTGTAAATCAGTATATACTGTTTTTTCGTCTCTTGCATTTTTTGTACATTTTATTGGTATTGCTTTTCCATTTGTTATATAGTATCCATTAAATGTTCCTATATTTTTTAGTCCTTGACGACCTTTGTTTTCTGAATCGCTTAATGTGTAATTATCACAGAATGTTATTATTATATTTTTAACTGTTATAGGATCTCCTGTTTCCCAATCTGCTTGTAGCTTATTTCTTGCATATCTTTCATATAATTTTGTTTGGCTATTATATTCATATTTTACTGTTTGTAGTGTTGAATGTGGTATTACTACTGTTTCTGCACTTTGTCCTTCTTCTAGATTTACTTCATCTGTTACATAGTTTAATACACTTTCTTCATTTGATGTTGTTCTATAGTTTTTATTTTTTGCTGATTGTAACAATTTTTCTGTACTTGTTACTGCATTATGTGGTGCATATTTATCTTTTACTCTCCAGAATGTTGTTCCATCTTCTGCTATTCCATCTATATCTTGTATTGAATATTTTGTTATATCACTCTTTGCTTGTGGACTTTCTCCAAAGTGTACATATATTGCATCATTTTCCATTGCATAATCCAGAAAATAATGTCTTGCACTTCTTACTGGTCCTATTTTATCAAGATCAGCTCCTTTAAATAGTGCCATTAATCTTGTTTCTCCACCTTCTACTATTATTTCATAAACCATATATGCATCATTTAATCCTGCTTGTGGCCAAGCACCATTATGATTATCTATCATTACTGCTATTGGTCTATCATTTCCTTTATATATTTGTACTTCTTTTTCTACTACTGTTGCTTGTAATATATTTGATGAATTTTCGTTATTTGATACTTCTTGTACATTTTTTTTGTCTTGCACTATTTTATATGCTAATACCGCTCCTGCTCCTAATATTAATATTATTAATATAGCAATTAATATTTTTGTTCCTTTACCTTCCACTTTTGCCTCCATTCTTATTTCTGTTTTAATTATTTTTCAGCCGGTAACTTTATCTTGTGATTTTTAGCACACCTAAAACTTTATCCTCTTTTTCTCTCATTTCTTTTTTTTCTTCTTCTGTCATGTGGTCATATCCCATCAAATGATAGAATCCATGCACCATCATATAACTTAATTCTCTTTCAAAACTATGTCCATACTCTACTGCTTGTTTTTTTACTTGTTCTATTGAAATAACTATATCTCCTAATACATCTTCATGTGTGAATTGGTTATTTTTTATTTTTTCTTGTAATTCCTCTCTTTCAAACATTGGGAATGATAATACATCTGTTTCTTTATCTATATTTCTATATTTTTTATTTATTTCTTTGATGTTTTCTGGTGTTGTTAATGTTATTGTGATTATTAATTGTGTATTGCTCAATCCTTCTATTTCAAAGCATTTTTCAATTACTTTTTTGGCTATTTCTTCATATAATTTGTCCTCTTTTAAGTCTAGATATGTTATTTCATACATTTTATGCTGCTCCTATCTTTACTCTTTTTTGTTTTGTTCCATGATATGTTCCAAATGATTGACAGCTATTTTTTAGTTCTCTCATAGCTCCATAATCAATTAATTTTCTTTTATAATATTTTATGATTTTTGAATAGTCTGTTTTATCATTTTCTATTTTTCTTATATCATTTTTGATGAATAATATTTCTTTTTGTTTTACATATTCAAGGAAATCGATTTCTTTAAGTTTTGATATTTCTTTATATTTATCCCAAAATTTCTTAAAGTTTTCTCTTTCTGTTAAGTTCTCCCAATATACTTTTGTAGATAGTAATTTTGCATTATAGTCTTCTATTAAATTTATTAGCATAGAATATGCTCTTTCTCTTTTAGTTGAAATTTTAGTGTCTTGCACTAACATTCTTGCATCTTTTAATAGTTTTTGATAGCATTGTTCTGCTACAATTAATGGGATGCTATGTGTAAATAACTTTCTGCTTAATCCTAATAATATCATATTTTTTTCTATACTATCTTTTGAATCTAGTTTTCCTATTGTATAACTTTCAAATTTTTCATAGTCATTTACTATTTCTGAATATTCTCCATCTTTATCTTCTTTCATTTTTAATGTTAATATATTTTGTATGTATTCTTCTAATGTATAGAATATTTTTGTATATATCCAATCTTTGCTAGAATCATATATATTTGTTGTATCTGCTAATTTTATTGAATAATTTTTTAAGATTGCTTTATATAGGCTATCCATTTTAGATATATAAAATTTGTTATATCTATTTAATACTTTATCTTTTGATGATATTTTTAAGCTTTCATAGTCTAATTCTATTAAATATTTTTGTTTTCTATATTTGTATTCCATGAACTCTTTTTCTTTTAAACTTGTGATTTCATAATATTTTGATAATGCATTTTTTTCAAAATCAGATGCTGTACCATTTTTAACTTTTTTATATACTGAATCCATTATATATTTATCTAGTGCTTCTAAATAATTTGTATATGCTGTCTCATACTTCTTTTCTATTTCTTCTTTTTTATAATTATTCTCTTCTTCTCCTTTTATATAGGTTTCATAATTTTTTATTAAATTGTTTCTTTTTACAGTAATTAACATACTATTAATTCCTATTTTTGTTGGTATTAATAGCTTTGTTAAAGTGTTTGTAATTTTATTGATAAAACTTGTATCTGCTCCAGTAATTCTAAGGCTTCTTTCTTCCATTGTTCATCACTTTCCTTTCAATATACTATCTTTTCATTAGTTCCAATTTGCTGGGTCACCTCATATGTAACATAAACTTCTACTCCATCCTCCTTCTCATATGTGTTTATGTTTTTATTTACTATTTTACTTTTATCTTCTATTTCTTTGTCTAATTCTTCTTCTAATTGCTGTATCCCTAGGTTTGTAGCTTCTTCTATATTATATGTTTTTTGCTCTTCTTTTACTTCTTTATTAGTTATTTTTATTACAGAAATTGGTAAATAAAAATCTGAAAATAGTTTAATTTTCTTTTCCTCCTCTATTGTATCATAAATTTTAAATTTTGAAACCCCTTTAGGCAAATTTATTTTAAAATTATTAAATTTTATTCCATAAGATACTTCTTCATTTCCTGTATCGCTTCTTTCCGTAATGTTATATGGTATCTTTGTTTGTTTTGTATACCAGACTTTTGCTTCAATTTCTCCTTGCGCATGTACATATCTTATTCCTGTATATTTTCCTTCCATCCATCCATTTATTAATACTGTTCCTACATTTACTGTGTCTCCAACTTTGACTGCTGCTGTTCCATTTTGTGCATTTATTTTTGTTATCACTCCTGCTTTTTCTGATACAATATTGCAATATTCGTTTTCATCTACAATTTCTGGTTTTTTATCTGCTTTAACTAACTTTACTACTGCGTTTGTTCCTTTTAACTCTATTCCAATCCATGCTACATCATCTCTATTTAATCTTACTTTATTTACTATTTCTTTTGTATCTATTGCTGATTTTAATTTTCCTGTTTTCAATCCTGAATTTTCTAAGTCTTGATATATATTTTCAAATTCTTGATTTCCTTCTGTTTGTATTTCTATATTCCATACAAAATTGGAACTGATTCCTATTAAAATTACTATTATTAATAGGAATCCTAAAAATATTTTTCTTTTTTTGTATCTATGTAATAAGAATGGTAAACCTTTCTTTTTTATTATCTTTACTTTACATTTTACTTTTTTTGCTATACTAATTATTTCTCTAAAATCATTTGTTCCTATATTTAAATATATTTTTGCGTTTTTTTCCTTTTTTATATTCCATATCATTATTTTATTATTTGTACAAATATTTATAAATCTTTCTATATAATATCCTTCTACTGATATTCTTACATATCCTAGGATATATTTTAATAATATTTTTACAAACATTTTATTCTCCTTATCTACTCGTCTGATATTCTTTCTATATCAAAACTATCGATTTTCCCCGTTACTTTTAAATCATCATTTGTCATTGTTTCTAAGTTTAGATTGTATCCATTTATGTTGATGATTCCTATATATGTGCTTATTCTTATATAAAATTCTTCATATTCTAATATCGATTTAAAATTTTCTATTATCATTTGATCAAATCCTGTTATTATGATTTTGGGCGTGTTTGAGTATACTTCTTCTGGGATTTCTAGCATTTTTTCTATTTTAGGTATTTTTTTCTTTCTCATAATTTTCTCCCTCTCTTATTTTTCAAACTCATCTAATGATTTAAATTCATATCCCATATTTCTTATTTCTTTTATAATATCTCCTAATATTTCTGTATTTGTTTTTGAGTTACCATGTAATAAAATTATTTCACCATTATGTACATTTTCTAGTATTTTGCTTTTTGCATCTTCGTGTGTTGGTTGATTATCTTCTTCCCAATCTTTATATGCAAATGACCACATTACTGTTTTATACCCTAGGCTATTTGTTATTGCAAGTGTCCTTTCACTAAATTCTCCCATTGGTGGTCTTATATATTTCATTTCGTATTCAAATTTGCTATATACTGCTTTATGCAAGTCCATTATTTCTGATTCTACTTTTTCATCTGCTAAGTCTGGCATACTTTTATGATTTACTGTATGATTTCCCAATTTCTTAATGTCTAATTTTTAGCGATTGATTAATCGCTTCTATCATTTATTTATATGTATTTATTTCATCCTAACATTAGGACGATTTTGAAAAGTAAATTTTATATTTATATTTTTTTCTTTGTCAAATTCAATTCGTTCAATCAGTTTTTCTAATATCATTTTATTAGACTCTTTCATTTTTAAGAACTCATTTGCAATTTGTTTTATTTCTTTAAAATTTATTTTTGGATTTTTTTTATTTGTTTCTTCAAGTTGTGCTTTTATTTCTTTTATCTGTTTTAAAACTTTATTTCTCTCTTTTTGCTTTTTTTCATAGATAGTTTTAAAATCTTCTATTTGTATAACTTTATTTATTTTATCTTGATATATTTCTTCAATTGTATTTTCTATATTTTTTAATGTTTGGTTTAATTCTTGTAGTTTTGTTTGTAATAAATTGCTTTTACTTTTAGCCTCTTTTTCTGCTTGTTCATATATCTGTTTTATTTCTTTTTCTGATAAATCTATTTTTTGTATTTCTTCTTTTATCTTCTCATTTACCACTTCTTCTATTAAATTTGCTGAAATTTGTTTATTATCACATAATGCACTATAATTATTTCTTTTAGAGCAAATAAAATATGTAGCCCTCCAAACAGTTCCATTTTTTCTTTTTTCTTCTCTACATCTTAAAGTTGCTTTATTACCACATTCTCCACAATAAACTAATCCTTTTAGTATATGGTCATATTTTCTATCTCGTACCTTTGTATAACCATTTAATTTATTTTGTGCCTTATTCCAAGTTTCAATATCTATAATTGGCTCATGCATATTTTCTAGAACAATGTGTTCTTCTTTTTTGGTACATCTCACTTTTGCTATTTTATGACTTACTTTTTGAAATTTCCTTCCTACTACACTTCCGAAGATAAACTTCATTCCTTAAAATTTTTCCTATTTGTGCCCTTAACCACATATATTTTCCACTTGGATTTACACTTTTTCTTTTCATATATGTAGGTATTTTTAAATACATTGCTGGTGGCTCTATTTCTCTTCTATTTAATTCATCTGCTATTTTTATTGTTGACATTCCTTTATTTACATACATATCAAATATTTCTTTTACAACTTGTGAACTATATTCATCTGGCACTAAATGATTTTTTATCTCTGTATCTTTCTTGTAACCATAAGGCGGAATTCCTGCTTGATATTCTCCTTTTTCGATTTTTCTTTGTTTTACACTTTTTATTTTATTTGATATATCTTGTGCATAATAATCATTAAAACTTAGTTTAAATGTTAAAAATTGCAATCCGTCTTGTTTTATTGTATCTACATTATCTCCAATTGCTATGTACCTTATATTATTCGCAGGTAAAAATCTTTCTAAATAATATCCTGTGTCTATATGATCTCTTCCAAATCTTGACAAGTCTTTAGTTATGATACAGTCTATTTTTTCATCTTCTATGTCTTTTAACATTTTCTGAAATCCTGGTCTATTAAAATTTGTACCCGTATAACCATCATCTACATATTCTCCTGCTTCAATTAGTTCTTTATGTTCTAATATATAATTATCAATAATGTCCCTTTGGTTTTCTACACTTTCGCTTTCTCGGTCATCTCCATCTTCTCTTGAAAGTCTTATATATTTTGCAACTCTTATATTTCTATAACTATTTACCCTGTTCACTTAATTCACCTCTCTTTTTTTAGTTCAAATAAGAATTGCTATTTTATAAGGCAAACGAATTTGAAATCTATGAGGCGTACTTTTTGTACGTTGATTAGATTTCAAATGAAGTTTAACGAAGTAAAATACAATTATCATTTGAACTTTCCTGAGAGTAAATAGCCTATCTAAAGCATACCTAGATTATAACGTGCTCCTTCTAGATTGTCAGCCTTAAATAAGCATCTATTTTTCGTTCATAGTTATATAATTTATGTATTGTTCTTTTAGTAATTTTGTAATTATTTCTTTTAAACTTTCTTTTCCATATTCAATTTGTATATTTACATTTTGTCCGCTTTTCATTTTCTCTTTGCTCCTTTTTAGTTTTGTTTAATCTTATGAATGATATTTTAAATTATTCCTCTACTATTAAGGTCTCTTATAAAATACGAAAATCGGACAAATTTCGGAAATTTGTTTTTTAAATCGCAAAAAGAGATATCTTTTGATACCTCTTACAATATATGTGTATAATTACAAATCTAAACTGTTTGGATTTAACAAAAATTCTTCTAAACTTATTATTAAAATTCCTTGTTCATTTCTCCAAAGATTTATATCATCTTTAACAATAATTATTTTTTTGAAATTATCATTTATATTAACTAAAGATTTTTGCTCTTGTTCCATTTTTTCTTTGTTTGGTATTGCAAAAGCAGATTGAATATAATATCTTTTACTTGCTTGATTACATATAAAATCCACTTCTAATTGTTTTCTTATTGTTTTTCCTGTACTATCTTTTTCATATTTTTCAATAACTCCTACATCAACATTATACCCTCTAACTAATAATTCATTATAGATTATATTTTCCATCAAATGGTCTTCTTCTTGTTGTCTAAAGTTTAGTCTTGCATTTCTTAATCCTATGTCTGTAAAATAATACTTAGAAGGTGTTGTAATATACTTTTTTCCTTTTATATCATATCTCTCTGCTTTGTTTATTAAAAATGCGTCCTGTAAGTAGTTTATATATGAATTTATTGTAGTTCTATTTATTTCTGTATAGCCATTACTTATAAAAGTATCATACAACTTTTTTGGGTTTGTTAAAGAACCAACTGATGATGATAGCATGTTGATAATAGATTCTAATATATCTTCTCTTTGTATTTTATTCCTTTCTACTATATCATTTAAATAAGTATTATTAAATAAATTATTTAGATATTCACTTTTTTCCTCTGTAGTTTTTAAATATAATATATATGGCATTCCACCATAAGTCATATAATCCTTTAATGCTCTTTTTTTGTCTTCATATGCATTATAAAATTCAGAATATGAAAGAGGATAAATTCTAATTTCATCTCCTCTGCCTCTAAATTCTGTAATAATATCTGTAGAAAGAAATTTTGAATTGCTACCTGTTACATAAACATCTAAATTATCTTTTCTTAAGAAACTATTTAAAACACTTTCAAAGTCTTTTACTTTTTGAATTTCATCAAGAAGAATATAATACATATTATCATCTTTAATTTTATTCATAATATATTTATATAAATTCAATCCATCTGTTGTTAATTCTCTATTTTCAATAGAATCTAAGTCAACTTTTATAATATGATCTTCTTTTACTCCATCTGCTAATAATGAATTCTTAAACATAGGATCAAGTAAATATGATTTTCCACTTCTTCTAAGCCCTGTAATAATTTTTATTAATTTATTATTTTTTTTATTTTTTAATTTTGTTAAATACAAATCTCTGGCTATTTCCATTACATACTCTCCATTTACTTTTTTTGTGTTTGTACACACTTTTTGATAATATTATAACTTAAAAATATAAATTAGTCAATTATATTTTTTACTTTTTTGTGTTTAAACACGCTTTTTGTTAATAATATATTTCATATCTAATAAATTATTCTCATTCTGTCCATTTTTCATTTTGCTCTACTCCTTTTAAGTTTTGTTTAATCTTATGGGAAAACTTTAAATTTATTCCTCTACTATTAATGTCTGTTAAAAAAATATGAAAATCAGACAAATTTTGAAAATTTATTTTCAAAATCACAAAAAAGAGATATCTTTTGATACCCCTAATACATAAATTTTTATCTACAATAACAATCTGTAATTTATAAGTTACTATAGTAATTTATTATAATTCTAAATCCTCTTGTTTCTGCTTTTGCTCTTTTATTTCCATTAAACGCTTCTTTAACATCTCTAACATTACTTCTTTTTCTAAATTCATTTCTGTTGACACCTTTTCTATCGCTTCTGTATTGGTATATCCCACATCATAGTAATATTGTAATAAATTAATGCAACTATGGTATATGTCTGTATTTTCTCTTTTACTAATATTATCAACTGCCGTATCTTCAGTGTTTTGTCTTTTATCTCTAATAAAAGTATTATGGTCTCCAAATTCTTCATTCATTTTATCAATAGATATTGTCCTTACTTTAAAATGTGAAATATAAGAATATTTAATATATTTACTAGCAATATATTTTACTATTTGTAATGCTTTTTCTGTTTCATAATTAATAAATAAATCTCCTCTTTTTTGTGTAATATACATTATTGTATCACTTGCTATATCATCACAGTAACTATTTTGTCTATATCTATGTCCCATTGATTTACTTTTCCTATCAATAAATTTTATGATTTCTTCTCCATATTCATCTAATATTTCAGCATCTATTGGTTTTCTCCCTATATATAATCCTTTGTTTTGTAATATGCCCTGTTTTTCTTCTATCACATATTGACTTCCAGTTTTGTAAACTATACTTAAAAATTCTTGTAAGCTTATGCCATATCTTTCACATAAATCATTTATTTCTTCCATTGTATAAATTCTACTTTCTTTTGTGAGATGCTTTATTCTAGTTCTTTGTCTATAAAATTTATCTACTCTAACACTACTAACTCGTCTTTTTAAATTATTATAGTTTGTATATGATATTCCAATTGATTCTGCAAATTGCACTTCTGTCATAAATTTTGAATATGGCATATACAATTCCAAAAAATAGGAATAATCTATAATTGTCCCTACAACACCTTGAATATTGCTATCTTCTAGTAATCTTTCAATAAGATCTAAGGATATAGTATCTGTTTTTAAAATAATAGCACCACTTTTTCGATTTTTTATTGTCATATAGTTAGCATATGATATTCCTAAAATTTCAGCAAATTGTATCTCGTCCATTTCTTTTTTATATTTGCTATATAATCTTTTAAATTCTAAATAATCTATTGTTCTATTTGCACATCCTTGTAAAACTAATTCTTCTCTAACCTCTCTTATTCTATCTATACCTACTTGTTTTTTACTTTTTAGTATATATGTTTGGTTGTCATAATATTTCATGTTTCTATGCTTTATTTCTGATATTCCCAAGATTCTAGCAAATTGTACTTCTGTTAATTTATCACTATATGTTTCATATAATGATAAAAATTCCGAATAATTGATTAATTTATTAGCATATCCTTGTTCTAGCATGTTTTCTCTTATATTTTGCTGTAATTCTGCTGGTATATCTTCCTTTTTTAATATCCAAGCTCTAGTTCCTTTATTTTTTACAGATTTAAAATTGTTTCTTGTTATGCCAATAATTTCTGCAAATTCTTCTTGACTATTTATTTTAGCTCTATATGGTTCATAAATAACTAAAAAATAATTATAATCTACTAGAATACTGCCATATTGTTCTTCTACTTCCATTGCTATTTGTTTTTTATCTATTTCTGTTTCTAAAACTTTGGTCTTTCCACCTCTATTTTTTATATTTCTATATCTAGAATAGGTTATGCCAATTATGTCAGCAAATTCTTTTTCAGTAATAACATTTTTATATTGTTCATATAGTTTAAGAAATTCTTTATAGTCTATTTTTTTATTACCATACTCTTTTTGTAATAATTGATTTTTTATTTCATTTTTCATTTCTTCGGAGGCTATTTGTTTAAGTATTAGTGTTCTTGTATTTTTACGTTTCAAATTTCTAAGTGCTTCATGATTAATCCCTAGAATCTTAGCAAATTCTTCCTCACTCATTATTTCTTTATATTGTGCATATAAACTTAAAAATTGAGAATAATCTATTGTTCTATTTGCATTTCCTTGTTTTATTAATGTGGTTATAATTTCATTTTTTTCTTTTTCTATTATTTCTTTAAAACTCATTACCTATTTTCCTATCTATAAATCTAAACTTAATTATATTCCTAAGCAATAACTTACTATTTTATTGGATTCTTTCCAAATAATAAATTTTTTTACATTTTCTTTTTGCATACTCTATTTCTGATTTTGTGCTTTCTCCAATATATCCTCCAACATTTATTACATAAATCTCATCAGACATATCTATTTTTTGTTTATGCATTTCGTCTAACATTTTCTTAGTTTTTTCATCTATATACTCTTTTTTTATATTATTAAAAAAATTAGGTGTTAAAACTATATTTCCATCTAATGCAAGTTTTTCTTGAACTTTCATAAATTCATCTTTAAATTTAATTGAGCCACATAGAGTTATTATTTTATATCCATGTATCAATTCTAATCACTCACCTTCTTATTAGTTTATCCTAAAATGCAGGAAAGAGATACAAAATGTATCTCATAAACACATAGAAAAACAAGTTTTCTAGTCCTCTGCGTTCCATAAAATAATACAGAGAAAATACAGAGTTCCCACTTCGGTATATTTTATAAGTATTAACAATAAAATCTGACTTCTTGATCTGGGAAATGTTTTTTCCATTCTGATATTATATAAAAATAGTTATTATCTACTGATTCTAACAATTCTGTTAGTTCTTTACTTGGAATTTTACTTTTATTATTTGCTAAAATACAACCACCACTTTTGGTTAGCCATACTTTTGTAGAATTAGGTGTTGGCTTTCCTTTTGAAATATGTATGTGAATAGGTTCATTATTTTCATTTGACCAAAAATAGATTTTATATCCGTAATATTTCTAGTATATTAGGCACTAAGAATCCCTCCTTGTCTTGCCCATCTATAAAAAGATGGCATACCTCTTTCTAGTACAGTTCTGAACATTTCTATTTCTTCGTCTGTATAATTTCCATCTTTGTATAATATTTTACAGCTTGGAAGTTCAAATCTTACACTATCAAATCCTTTTTCAGTAGGTCTTTCAAAATGTACGTGTATAATTTCTTCTCCATATTCATTTTTCATAATATGTGAAAAAACAACTTCTGTTTCATCAGCATATTTGCAATAAGGATACATCATTTTTATCACTCTCCATTCTTTCTGATTTTATTATTAATTAATCAAATTTATTTAAAATGCTTGTCCTCTATTTTATTAAAATCAAGTTTTTCTTATATACTATTACTAGTATAACATATATTTTTTTAATTTACTATATTTTTGTATTACTTTAAAATTTTTATTTTATTTTATTGTATTTTAAAGTGCCATTTAAAGTGTCATTAATGTGCCAATTAAAGTGCCAATTTTTTAAAATCCGTACTAATATTGCTCTAAATAGACTATTACTCTAGCATTTTACATTTATATCATTTCCGGACATTAAGCATTTAGGTGTATGGTTTCCTACTATATGTCCTTCATCTATCATTTGTTTTACTAATTCTGGTTGTGTATTTAGGTAATGTGCTGTTATGAAAAATGCAGCTTTTACATTGTTTTCTTTTAATGTTTCTAATATTTGTTTTGTATAGCCTGCTTCATATCCTTCATCAAATGTCAAATATATATTTTTCTTTTCATTATTTCCCATTGCTATTCCTTGATTTTCTTCTAGCACTTTTCTATTTTGACTTCCTAGGTCTGGTTGCTCATGATTATCATTTCTTTTTATTCCCCACCCTATTTTTTTATTGCTTAGGTTTGTATTACTTGTTTCTATAGTTTCATTGTTTATCATTAATGATTTTGCTATAATAATACTCATTGCCAATATCACAATTATTATTGCTATTACAATGATATTTTTCTTTTTCATAACATCAACTCCTCTCTAATTTTTATGAATGATTTTTTAAATTATTCCTCTACTATTAAGGTCTGTTAAAAAATATAAAAATCGGACAAATTTTAAAAATTTTACTTGAATCAACTTTTTTAATTTTAAAAAAGTTGGTTTTATCATTTTATAATATAATAATATTATTATATAGTTAAATATAAGAATTTATAGGAGGCTAAATAATGGAATTAGATGAAGCTATTTTAAATAGAAAAACAATAAGAAAATTTCAAAACAGAAATGTACCTGATAATTATTTATATAAAATTATACAAAGTGCTATGTTAGCACCATCTGCAAAAAACAGACAGCCTTGGAGATTTTATATTTTAAACGATAATCAAAAAAATGATATTACTAATATGATGTATCATTGGGCAAGTGAAAATAAAGATATACATACAAGTATTGAAGGTTCTGCCAACCAAATGAAAACAGCTAACAAAGCTATTATAATATATACTCCTAATTATCATAGCAAAAATAAAAAAACATATTACAAAAAACCAGATTATTTATCCTTAGGTGCAGCTATTGAAAATATGAATTTGAAGTGTTTCGATTTAGGGCTAGGTTGTACTTGGCTTTGCGATACATTATATATTGAAGATGAAATTAATAATTATTTGAAATTAGATGATTTAGAACAAGTATCTACTCTAATAATTGGATACCCTGAAGAAGTACCTGAAAGAAGAGAACGTTTTTCAATAGATAAGCTTTTGATAAATGATAGTCATAAAAGTACTAATAAACCAAAAAACACCTAAGCAACTCAGCTAGGTGTTTTTTGGTATTAGGGATGTAGGTTCAGATGCTAAATTCCTTTTTTATTTTTTCTTTTTCCTCTTTCAGCCTCTGGTAGATATTTTTATCCACTTTTAGACTGGATTTTTTTGTTTCATATTCATCCCTGCACGGGCATTGAATTTTTGAAATTTCTTTTACTAGTCTTTGTTTTTCTTGCAGACTCTCTGCATTCACAAAGCTAGTATAAAATTTCATTATACTGCCATGACAGTTATCACAGCTTCTCGGGTGAATAATCTCATTTTCACCATGAAATTCATTCACCCGGTTTCCCCACCAAGAGATGTAGATCCTATCCAGAGCTTCTCTTGGTATCTTTTCCAGTACTTCTATAAACTCCCAATGGGAGATTATAGAATACCTTCCTTGATTATACATGTGTTTCAATAATGTATAATCTTTGATATTTAAGGGGAATAAAACAATGTCAGTGCTTTTTGGACAATTTTGAAGAATCTCTTGGACGCTGTTTAAAGCATCCATAACCTGTTCCTGAATTGTTAGTAAGGGTGCACCAACCAAAAGATTTAGACTGGTTTCGATGCCAAAACAGTCTAAATCTTTTACCAACTGAAACAACTTTTTTACATCTATATCTTTATTATAGATGCTTAAGGTTACTTCACTTGTACTTTCTAAGCCAAATTCGAAAGAAATTTCATGTCCTTTCAATATTTGAAGGATTCTTTCGAGTTTTTTTTCAGAAATCGTCTGGTAGTGAGTCTCAATTTGGACTCTATATACTTTTGTTTTAGCTACAATCTCCATTATCTGGTATTGTAGCTCTTCAGGTAGTTCTCTGTCATCTAGAAAACTTCCTGAAGATTCCAAAATAAGTGTTTCCATATTTGGAGGTAAAAACCTGCAAATATGTCTCACAGTTTTTAAAATTTCATCCCGACGCACGGGATGATTAAACCCATAATTGCAATAGGTGCACGCATTGTGACACCCATTACTGGGAATATACAACTGGTATGCTGTGCCACCAGTTGCAATCAAAACTGCATTTACTTCATTTCCTACCAGATAGCTATCTTGCATCCGGCATTTCCACACAGCTTTTGTTAATATTTTACTCATAAAACAGATCCTCCTTTGAGTTGTCATTAAACCTATCCCTACAAAATGACACATTGGTCTTATTCACATAATATCATATTTTAAAAAATAAAAACCAACTATTTTGATATACAAATAGTTGATTTTATGTAACTGCTATATATATTCTTGTTTTTTTATCATCTATATATTCTTCTATATCAGGAACATTATCTAAATTATATCCTGAATATTGAATAAAATTTACATATAAATCATGTGTAAATTTGCTAATTTCTTTTGCGTCAATTGTATCTATTTCAAATACTAAAAACTTTTTGTTGTCTATAATATATTTTTTGCTTCCTTTAAATTTTTTAGTACTTGCTATGTAATATGTTACATCGCTGTTTTCGTTATAATCATATACATTATATTCTACAAGACCATAAGCATTGCCTTCAAAAATATCTCCTTTTTCTTTATATACATCTTTCCAAAATTTTGATGCCATTTCAGATATATGATTCATTTTTACATGTTCATGAATGGTATAAAACTCGAAACTAATATTTTCTACTTTTTTAAATGTTAGTTCTTTTTGTTCTTCAATGGTATCTTCAAATGTTAATATCGGGAAATATTTTATCTTATCCATATTTTTATGAATATCTTTTGGTAAAAATCCCATCATTTTTTTAAAAGCTCTCGAAAAAGAAGTTCCTGAATCATATTGATACTTTATAGCTACATCTAATACTTTGTTATTTTTTTCTAATAAATCAATTGCAGCCATACTTAATCTTCTTTTTCTTATATAGTCTGCAAGAGTTATATTTGTAACAAAATAAAAGATTCTATGAAGAGTATATTCATTTACTAATAAAATTTTTGCTAAATTTTTATATTCTATTTTTTCTGTTAAATTTTCTTCTATATATTTAATTAGTTCATTTAATCTATTTTGATTTTGTATATACATATTATCTCCATATTATTTTTTTGTATTTTTAATTTTTTTTATTATAACATTATTTTTAATAATCTTCAATTGTAATTTTTTCTTGATTTTTGTGGAAAAGAAATTTACTTTATGATAAGATATACAAAAAGAAAGGATATATTTGTATGGAAACTGAAATACAAAGAATAGTTGATTTTATTAGAGAATATATGCAAGAAGATGAAAGAGTAGTAATACCAGTATCTGGTGGGATTGATTCTGATGTAGTTGCTAGGTTATGTTGCAGAGCTTTAGGAAAAGATAAAATAAAATTATTTATAGTTACTGATGAAAATATTGAAAGAAAATTTTTAATAAATGCAAAAAATCTAGCAAAAGACTTAGAAGTATCATTAACGGAGATACCATTAGGAAAAAGAAATATAGAATTAATAAAAATACTTGAAGAAGCAGAAAAAGACAAAATTTTTAATTCAAAATCACTGTTAGATTCAAATAAAATAAAATGTTCAATGCGTTCAACAATTATTTCTTGCTATCAAGATAAGGGATATATTATTGCAGGCTGTACTAATAGAACAGAATACGAATTAGGATTTTTTGTTACATTTCGGAGACAATCTAGCTAATTTCAAACCAATAGAACATTTATATAAAACTGACGTAATAAAACTTGCCAGATTATTAAAATCGAGAGATGAAGTCATTAATCAATCTCCATCAGCGGGATTTTGGAAAAATCAAGAAGATTTAGAAGATATTGCGTATTGGATAATAAATGAAGGACCAATAATTATACCAAAACAGTTTAGTGACATGGAAATATATCAAGCTGAAGAAATAACAAAAGAATTATCATGGGAAAAATTAGATATGTGTTTAAAAATGATAAGAAAAGCGGAAGATATACAAGATATTGTTAGAGCTGTTGAATTGCCGATAGAGATAATAAATGGAATTATAGAAATTACAAAAAAGGCTAAAAAATATAAAAGTAGGGAAATATTAGTATCTTTGCTAGAAAAAAATATTAATTAATATTAAAAAGATAGTGTAAAATAAAGTGTGTAAGTTAAGGTACCAAACTTATGCACTTTACTTTTTTATACAAAAAATTTTTTTATTATTACCTTGTTTACAAAAATTTAAAATTTATATATAATCTTCATATAGATTATTTTTGGGGGATGAAAATGAAATATTTAAAATATTTTTTGCGAAAAGTTAAAAAAATATTAAAAGTTTTTGTTAAAAAAGCACTTCCTTTTCTATTTTTTATATTAATCTTTTTTATATCACTAATATCGGAAGGCTATACTTGGGAAGATTTTGGACTTGATGGATTTAGCTTAAATCCTAATGATTACTGTAATTTAACAGATATAGAATATACTGCAGTATTGCATGATGATCCAAATGGGAATGCTAATGTTGAAATCACAGAATATCTAACTTTTGACGTACATGCAGGTTCAAGATCTAATACATATAAAGAGTTATGGATAGAGCTTCCAGAAGAATATGTTGATGGTTTAAGAGTAACCTATGATGTTGAATCAGTTACTCAAATTCTAGATAATGGCCAAGAAATTCCTTATTTAGAAACTTCTAAAATGTATTGGGAAGATTCTGACTATACTCAAAGTTCAACTATGCGTTGGCATCATAGTGATGGTTCAGGTAGCTATCCAGATAATGATGAATCTTTGTTAATATATATTCCGTGGACATATAGAGAAAAAATGACTTTTAAAATTGTGTATTCAATGAACAATGCGGCATTAAAATATAATGATTGTTCTGAATTGTATTTAGCTATGTATTCTGGAAATACTATTACAAAATTAAATTCTTATAAAGCTCAAATTCTTATACCAGATGAAATAATGCCTTCTACTTATTATACATATACATTTGGAACAGCAAATAGTAGATTACCATATACAGAATCTGATTATATAAATCCTGGATATCACACATTTTCGATAAATTTGAATAAGTCTGATTTGAAATTTAATTATCATAATCGTTATATAGAATTCTGTTTGCTTGCATATGGTAATGATAGACATATTTTTACAAAATATGCACCTGATAATATGTATTCAAATGAAAATGTTTTAGATGAATGTATTTCAGAAAATGAATACTATGAAACTCAAAATAGGAAATTTAATACATATAAAATATTATTATTAGTAGCATCAATAATTGGTTCTATTCTGATAATATATAATGCAATAAGAAAATATAAGAAAACTAAAGAAAAATATAATTTGTATGAACCAGAAATAAATTATGATTATTTTAGAGAAATACCAAGTGACTTAGATCCAATTTTTGCATCAGAGTTAGTGTTTATGAAGGATCCATTTGATGAAAATAAGGAAAAGCAAGAAGAATATGCAGCTATATTGCTTAGTTTAATAAGAAAAAAATATGTTAAAATTACTAAATTAGATAATAATGCTGACTGGGATAATTTAAATACAGTAATTTCTATAGAGCCTATACGCACAAACTATTCAACTCCAGCTTTTACTGATTCTCCAGATTATTCACCTGAGCCTATTTATACATCAATAAATGAAAATACTGGCGATACTTTAGAGCCACTTACTACTTCTGAAAGGCTTTATTTAGAATTATTAGAAAGACATTCTAGAACTTATAATAATTCAATTACACTAAGTCAATTACAAAAATGTATAGATACTGATTATGTATATACAAATGCGTTTGTAAAAGATATGGAAAAGAAACCTATTTTGGAAAGTGGTGTAATGCAAGGATATTTCCAAAGTGCAGATTATGATGTACCTAAAAAAGAACTTAATAAAATTGCTAAATCAAGTCTGGTTTTAGGATTAATTTTATTATTTGTTGTAAATCTTATTTCTTATTTTACACCTATGGCATTAAGTTTTGGAGCATATACTATTTTCGGTATTGCTTGTTTATGGAAATATTTTTATCTAACTTCAAAAGCAAGTAATTTACTTTTATTTACACAATATGGAGCTAATGAACAAGCAAAATGGTATGGATTATATAATTTCTTAAATAGTGATACTTTAATTAATGAAAAAGAAGTTTATGAGTTACCTTTATGGGAAAAATATTTGATTTATGCAACTGCGTTTGGTATCTCTGAAAAAGTTATAAAAGCTATAAAGATACATGCCGTAGAATTAAATATTGATAGTAGTCCAATATTAAATCATCATTTTTATATTCACTCAAGAAGTTTCCATAGAACTTCTAGAGCTTTTGGTCGCTCTATTCATACCTCTTCAAGAGGCGGTGGATTTGCTGGACATGGCTATGGAGGTGGTGGCCGTGGAGGCGGCGGTGGTGGCGGTGGTCATTAACGCTGTATAAACAATTACAATTCACAGCCAATGATTTTTTGAAATGTTGCTATTATAATATTTTTAAAGTCTCGACGCTTGAATGGAATGAAAATTAGAATTCATTTGGCTTTCGAATGACGGGATGTTCAAGTCAAAATCTTTGATTTTGAGCTTGAAAGAGGCTCATGAGAAAGCCCTATGAATTCTTTTTGAGTGAAATGAACAGGAGAACTTTAAAACTATTATAATAGCAACATTCTATGTTAACTAATAGGCTGTGAATTGTAACCTTTCAATATATCTTTTAATTGTAAAGAATTTAATTTTATATTAAGGCTACTTTCTATTCTTTTTTTACTAATTGTTTTATAAATTGTTTTTGAAATATATTTTTCGGCAAATTTAATTATTTCTTTATATTCTTTAATATCATCAGGAAAATATATTCCTCCTTTATCTTTATTTTTTATCATCCAACAAGTAGCTGCTAATGCTGACATTGCAACAGGTGTTATTGTTGGTGTTTGCCAAAAAGATGCTTTTTTATCTTTATATAAAAAATTCTTTTTTATTCTATTTCCTACCCATACTGGTTTAAAATTACTCCCTAATAATAGTACTCCTACATATTCTGTACCTCTTTTTATGTTTTCTTTATAAATAATTTCCTCTCTTTTAGGATATTGGAATCCCCTTATAATTGAAATATTATCATCTTGTGGTTTATTCATATCTGGATGGAGATAATCATTTACTCTAGCTTTTTCTAAGTATTTTACTGCAAAATCACAAGGAGAGTATAAAAATATAACTGTTGGTCTATATACAACTTCTTCCCCACTTTTTACCTCAAGGGATTTTGCAATGGTAATTGTCTCTTCATGAGGTACTAAAAAACCTTCAAATTTTCCTTTTGGATAATATGTTTTTCCTACTTTATCAATTGCTATGTCTTTAAATTCTATAAAGCCATTTTTTAAGTCTACTTTTTTACATTCTTTTTCATAATCTAATTTCTCACTAGTTCCAATATTAGCAGTTGCTTCACTTAACATTTCGAAAAAAAATGAGTCAACTGACCATGTACTAAATAGCTTATCTTCATCAAATTTATCTTTAATTTCTTGATAATCATTGTCATTTACATGAATTTCTTTTAAGCCAAGAGATTTTGCAAGTTCATTAAATTTGTTTTCTTTTAAAAGTATATTATACTCTTTATTATTTTTGAATTGTTTTTTTGCAATGTATTCAAGTCCTGCTTTTACAAAATGCGATACTAATCCAGGGTTATTTCCATGTTGCAACACAATAGGATATTTATTTACATTACTTTTTTGCTTTAATTGATTACGTAGTTCATTTTTTTTCAAGTTTTCATCAAAAATATTGTACCAATTATCGCTCCAATCTGTTTCTCCTGTATTTAAATACATTATATTTTTTCTGGCACACCATTCTATAAAATCTTTTGTGCCAACACTATCAGCAAAATCAATTAATAGATCTCCTTCATCTAGATACTCAGAAAATATTTTTTTGAAATTTTCTCTATTAATATCAGCTACAATAAAGTTTCCCATCTTCCCGCCAAGTTCAAGAAAAAATGTATATTCAAGTCTTTCTCTAGATATTACAAAATATTTGTCTTTATCAAATTTTATTTCTTTGGAAATTTTTTCAAAAAAACTTTTTCCTACTGCACCAAAACCAAATTGTACTATTTTATTTTTAAATTCAATCATTATTTTATATTTCTTCTTTCTCTAATCGTTCTTTTATTGTTTTTGTTAATTTAATTTTTTGGGGTAATTTGTATCCTTCTGTTATATAGATGTCTATTCCTTTTTCTTGAAATTTTAGGAAAATCTTTTTTAGGTCTCTTTGGATTGTATTCCCTACAACTATTATTTTAGTTATACCATTTTGTTTAAAATACTCAGCTGATGGAATATCTTGTTTGTACAAATCCCAACTATTATCAAAAACTGATTCTTTTGCTCTATATCTATTAGTTCTATAGCTATCTAGCAAAAATGCTGGATTTGCATCATTTTCTAGTTTTATATTTTTTAACTTTTCACTACCATTTATCAAACAACTTTCAATTAAATAAGTATTTGCAGTAGCTTGTGAGCCTTGTTGTTCATCTGTTCCATTAAATACTGGAATCAGTCTATAACCCATATTGGCTAAACCTATACCTAGTTCTATACTTTCTTTTCCTGGTAAATCAATGAATATAGCAATATCTTGTTGATATTTTTTTAAAAACATTGCTTTTCTATCTAGAAAATTAGCAACAGGTTTTCTGTTATAAGTATCAATTGCAACAAATGGAACTGGTCTTACCCACTCTATCCATTTTGCTCCATTAGGTGCATATATTTTATATATTTCTTTTCCTCTCATTTTTTCTCACATCCCTTTTTTAATGCACAAATTAGGTTGGAAAAGAATTAAATTTTTCAACCTTTTTATCCTCTATTTTTCAATTAGTACTGGCAGATCTTCTGCATATGAATCAATTCTTGGATATAGACTCATTCTTGCATAATATCCTGCATGTTCTCCTTCAATTGTATATGAACCAATGCAAATATGGTATTCTTTCCCATCCTCACTTTTTAACGGTTTACTTTGAAATCTTTTTTGTGCTAAATATTGTTTTGGATGTTTTTTTACATCTTGTAGAATTTTTTCATATTCATCATCTTTGCATGCCTCTTTTATAGAGATTCTCTCTCCTACTCTGCCATATACAGGTTTATAGATAAATCCTTCTTTTTCATATATGTTTTTTACCTCTATTGTTTCTGGTAATAACTGTTCCCATGTTTTCATACTTATGCCTGCTTTTTCTAAATCTTTCCATACGAATGGGAATCTTTTACTTTGTGCATATATGCTAATAGGATGATTGCAAGACTTTGTTGTAGTATTAAAGTATCCATCCCATCTGCGTGGCTTCATTTGGATAAGCCATTCTAATGGGGTAAATCTAAAAATTAAATCTATGCTTACTTGATTGTTATCCAAAATACAATAGGCTTTTTTCTCTTTAAATCTAATATGATCCGCTGCTCCATAAATAATCTTATATCCTTCTTTTTCAAGTCTATCTCCTAAATATTGCATAACTTGCCTGTCATCACTAAAACAAGTGCAATGTACCATCATAATAGTACCTTTTTTGTTTAATTTATTGTTTATAGCTTCTACCATTTTTTCTCCAAATGGATTATATTCTAATTCGGGCATTTCGATTGTTTTTCGTGCTATATCTGGCAATAATGAACTTTCTGCAAATCCTCCTGGACAATCACTATTTACTTCTGTTACAACCCAATTATTATCTGTACTTTGATGAAAATCATATCTCATAAGTCTAATATTTTGAGTTGGGTCATAGTTTTGCATATTATGTATTTGTTCTAAAATTTTTTTAGGAAGTGCTAATTTTTTTGCAATTTTTACATTTTTATTTATATATTCTTCTGCTAATCTAGTTTCTTTATCAAGATTTTTTGTTAGCTTAATTATTTCTTCGTTTTCTTTTTTGGTCAATATCAATATGTGTTTTGATAAAGTATTACTATCACAAAACTGTGGGTCCCATTTATAGCAATCAAACATGGCTTGAATTTTATATTCATAATATTTATCTTCGGGAATTTTGATTAATTTCATAATTACCATCATTCCTTTCTTAATGCACAAATTCGGTTGGAAAAGAATTAATTATTTTTCAACCTTACTCCTCTTTCATGTAGTCTATTTTATTCATTGCCATTTTGCCCCGTCCCCTTTGGCACTTCTTTTATAACATTATATCTTTGTTCTATAATTTTTTTATAAAATTCTTTTCTTACTTCTGACATACATTCTATGTTGTCAATAAATTTTTTTATTTCAGTAAGGTTAATATTATTGAATAATCTTTTTATAGCATTATTACATTCTTCATTTTTCATTTGTTTTATATATGTCATGTAATTAATTTTTTTGCCATTTTCTTTTAAACAAGAATAGCAATTTATTGCTAAATTTTTTAATTCTGTATCATTAATTTTCTTAAGCTCTTCATCTTCAAGCATTGGGTTTAGGCATGAACCACAGTCATAAATTGGAGAAAATTCAATTTTTCCTGTACTTTTATTTAACAAAAAACCCCAATTTCCATTATGCCTGTCAGTATTTCCAATTAAGCTATCTACAATAAACATATTCCAAAATTTTTTCTTAGTTTCTTCTGTATCAATCATTTGATTTTCTTCTATAACTTCCATTATATCATTTAATTCTGTTTCTATCTTTTTGTCAGGATTCGTACTTAATGCTAAATTTTCAAATTCATATAACACATTTTCATCATCTGTAAAATCTTCACATGCGCAAACTATTTTTTCTTTTCCTTTATATTCATATTTCCCTAAAATTGTATTTTGAGTTTTAAAACCTACTATTTTAAATATATTACTTCCTACATATTCAGAAAAGGCATTATTAATATATGATATATTTTTGTTTTTTTCTCTAATTGGGTCTGGAAATTTCACTAGATATTTTTTATTATTATAAATCAATGTTTTCTTTTTTTCTGAGCCTCTATAATTATTAAATTCTTCTATTGCGTTTGTAAAATCAATCATCATTTTCCTCCATTTTATTAATTATTTTTTCAAGAAAAGAATATCACAAATATAAATTTTATTCAAGATGTGCTATATGATGTAAATTCAATTTTCTATAATGTTGTTGCAGTTCAGTACCTTTGAAAATATTTACGCTCCCGAATGTAATAATTTATTAATTTTTCCGTCTCCCCATTCTAAAAATTCTAGCAAAAGTTTTTCAAACTTTTGAGAATTTTTGAACGGTCCCCACAAGCCCCTCCAAAATTAATAAATTATTACATTCTCGCGCTATTAAAGTTTTAATTATACTGAACTGTAACATAATGTTAAAAAGTACACTTCCAAATGTTAAATTTTTTTGTCTAACATTTGTGGTGCACTTTATACTTCATTTAGGATTCTTTTTTATTGTATATGCTTTTATTTTAATAAAACAACTTCATTTTTTTCTTCACTTTTTTGTACATCAATTACTCTTTGGTTTGAAGAACCTTTCCATTTTAAAGTTGGATCATGTAATTCATCTTTATAAGTTCCATCTACTAGAACATCTATGTAATTCATAGCTTCTTTGTCTTTTAATTCTTCAAATTTAAATCCTGACCATGCCCATATATCTTTATTTGGATATTTTTCTTTAAATGCTTTTGCAAGTTTTGTCGTGCCTTCTATATTTGCTGGATGCATTGGCTCTCCTCCTAATATAGATAACCCTTTTACTTGGTCTTTATCACATAAGTCTAAAACTTTTTCTATTGTTTCATCAGTAAATTCTTTTCCTCCTTTGAAGTCCCATGTTTCAGAATTGAAACAATTTTTGCAATGAAATGCACATCCTTGCATAAATATAGAAACTCTTACACCTGGTCCATTTGAAATGTCCATTTTTCTAATTAAGTTGTATCTCATAATTATCGCTTTCCTTTCAAAATTATCACTTTTAAATACAGGCTGGCTAACATATATATTAAAATTTCGTTCCTTACTGGTCGGACTTATCATATAAGATAGTTAATTAACAATTTCATAGAATGAGCAGTTGCGCTGGACTGGTCTATACTAATTGGCATCCTCCCAAACTGCGCGTCACTTCATTTTAATATATATGTTAGCCAGCCTTTATTTTTATTGATACTATGCCTCTTTATTATCTATATGTAATACTCTTTCTTTTATTTCTTGAGTTCTTCCTTTATTCCAGAAGTTTGTTCCAATATATCCACAAGTACGTCTTGCAACATTTAATGTATTATGATCTCTGTTACCACAGTTTGGACAATACCATTCTAAATCGTCATCTATTAGAATTTCTCCTGTATATCCACATTTTTGACAATAATCTGATTTTGTATTTAATTCTGCATACATGATATTGTCATATATGAATTTGATAACTTCTATTATTGCGTCTAGGTTATTTTGTAAGTTAGGTGTTTCTACATATGATATTGCTCCACCTGGACTTAATTTTTGGAATTCACTTTCTAATTTTAGTTTAGAAAATGCATCTATTTCTTCAAATACTGGAACATGGTATGAGTTAGTAATATATCCTCTATCTGTTATTCCTTTTACTGTTCCAAATCTTTCTTTTAAGCATTTTGCAAATTTATATGTTGTTGATTCAATTGGTGAACCATAAACAGAATAGTCAATATCCTCTTCTTCTTTCCATTTTTTAGTTGCATCATTTAGATGTTGCATTACTTTTAATCCAAATTCTTTTCCGGGTCCATTATCTGTATGTGAATGTCCTGTCATAACTTTAACACATTCATATAATCCTGCATACCCTAATGATATTGTTGAATATCCATGATGTAATAATTCATGTATTGATTCTCCTTTTTCTAGTCTTGCTAAAGCTCCATTTTGCCAAAGTATTGGTGCTACATCACTTGTTACATTACTTAATCTTTTATGTCTTATTTGTAATGCTCTGTGACATAATTCTAGTCTTTCATCAAATATTTTCCAGAATTCGTCCATATCTCCATCTGCTGATAGTGCAACATCTGGTAAATTTATTGTTACAACACCTTGGTTAAATCTACCATAGTATTTTCCTTTTCCTTCAACATAATTTTTAGCTTTTGCAATATTTCCTAAACTCATTGTTCTGTCTGGAGTTAAGAATGACCTACATCCCATACATGGATAACAGTCTCCTTCTCCTTTTTCATTTTTCTTTAATTCTAACATCATTTTTTCTGATATATAGTCTGGAACCATTCTTTTTGCTGTACATTCTGCTGCAAGTTTTGTTAAATACCAATATTTACTATCTTCGTGAATATTATCTTCTTCAAGTATGTATAACAATTTTGGAAATGCTGGTGTTATATATACACCTTTTTCATTTTTGAAACCTAATATTCTTTGTTTTAAGAATTCTTCAATTACCATTGCTAACTCGTCTTTATATTCGTCTGTTTCTCCTAAATACATACATACTGATAAAAATGGTGCTTGCCCATTTGTATTTGTCATAGAGTTTACTTGATAGTTGAATGTTTGTACTCCATCTTCAACTTCTTTTTTAGTATCTTCCATAGCAAATTTTTCGCATTCTTCTTTGCTTAAATTTCTGCCTTGATATTTTTTTAGATATTTTTCGTAACTTAATCTTACAAATGGTGCTAAGTGTGTTAATGATACTGTTGCTCCTCCATAGCTTGATGAAGTAACTGCTAATATTATTTGTGTTGCTATTGTTGCTGCTGTAATAAATCTATGTGGTTTTTCTATCATTACTCCATTTATTACTGTTCCATTTTGTAACATATCATCTAAATTGATTAATTCGCAATTGTGTAAAGCATTTTGTGCAAAATAGTCTGCATCGTGGAAATGAATAATTCCTTTGTCATGTGCTTCTACTATATCTTCTGGAAGTAAGAATCTTCTTGTAATATCTGTACTTGTTATTCCTGCTAAATAATCTCTTTGTGTTGTTACAACTTGTGCATTTTTGTTGGAGTTCTCACTATTCCAATATTCATTTTCACCTTCAATTAATTCTTTTATTGTTTTATCTGTTGTATTTGCTTTTCTTACTAATTCTCTTGTGTATCTATATGTTATATATTTCTTGGCTAATTGATATTTATCAAATTCCATTAATTTTTCTTCAATAATATCTTGAATATCTTCTACTAATATTCTTTTTTTGTTTAAATCCTCAATATATTTTATTATTTCTTCTATTTGTTCTTTTGTGGCTTTTTCTCTTCCTCTTACTTCGTTATTTGCTTTTCCTATTGCTACTCTAATTTTGTCTGAATCATAGTCTACAATGTGTCCATCTCTTTTTACTATTTTCATATCATTTGTTCCCCCTTGACTTATTATTTTTATATACTCCTTATATCAATAATTATCAAAATAAAAAAGTTGCACTTGCACCTTTTTTATTTTTTTGATATAATATTTAAAAATGTAAGTTTTTGTTGAAATTTCAATGAAAATTTATATTTAAAAATTAGTTTAACATAATATTTTTGATGCTCCTATTTCTCAAAAAGCATGGTATTACTAGTTTTTAAATTTGTATACAATTTTATAAAAAATTTTGTTAAAATTTATTTATTGTTTTTAAATTATGAATTGATTATGTTACAAATTTTAAGGAAAGGAAAGATTGTAATATGAAAAGTCCTTTTGAAAATTTATCAAAATTGCAGATAAATAAATTATATGATCTATTAGGTGTTCATATTTATAAATTTACAAAAAATCAGGAAGTTTTGCCTACTATTAAAAGTGAAAATATTATTGCTATTATTTTATCTGGTTATGCTCAAATTGTAAATATTGAATATAATGGAAATGAAATAATAATGGAAGATCTTTATGAAAATAGTATTTTTGGTACTAATATTTCTGCGACTAATAGTGATGATTGTCAAATAATTGCAAAGCAAGATACTCAAGTTTTAGTTATTGATTATAATAAATTAATGAATCCTGATAATTTGAAACATACTTATTTTAATACTTTTTTTATGAATTTATTTGATATTATTAATACTAAATTTAAAGAAAAAAATGAAAGAGTTAAAATATTGGAAAAAAAGCAAATACGTGAAAAATTGTTAGAATATTTTGAGATTGAAAATAAAAAATCTCGTCTTAATTTCTTTTATTTGCCTTTTACTTTTAGGGATTTAGCAGATTATCTTGCTGTTAATAGGTCTGCTATGTTTCGTGAGTTAAAACATCTAAAAGATGAAAAATTTATCGAGATAAATGATAGAAAAATTACATTATTATATAAATAATTTTTACTTTTTTTTACTTTATTTCATATCAATTGTGCTATCTTGTAATCCTTACCATTTCATATATTTTAGTTTCTGGATAAATTTGTAAATTTTTATTGACATTCCATTTTTTTTGGTTTATATTGTTTTTACAACTGGAAAAAATAGGTAATTTATTTTTTTCTGTCAAAATATTTATTTTTACTTTTTATACATTATAATATTTAACTTAAGGAGGTTATTGAATGTTAAATTTTGCTGTCTGTGATGATAATTTGAATATTTTAAATAGGATGTGCACAATTTTAGATAATATTTTTATTAAATATAATTATGATGCCTCTATTGTTCTTAAAACTACTAGTGCTGGTAATCTTTTATCTTATATCGATACAAACAAGATTGATGTATTAATTTTGGATATAAATTTAAAATCTACTAAGACTGGTCTTGAAATAGCTGAAATTATTAGAAAAAAGCATAAGGACTTTTATTTGATTTTTACAACTGCTCATCTTGAGTATCTTATGCTTGCATATAAATTTAAAACTTTTGATTATATAGCTAAACCTTTTACTTATGAAAGGTTAGAAGAAACTATAAATCGTTTATTCGACGATGTTAAAGGTCTGCCCTCAAAATACCTAAAGATAGATAACAAAAATACTATTATCGATGAAAATGAAATCGAATTTATTAAACGTGATGGTATGAAGGTTGTCTTTCATACCTCTTTTAATGATTATGACACATATAGTTCTTTTAATAAATTGCAGGATTCATTACCTAATAATTTTATTAGATGTCATAAATCATATGTTGTAAATATTAATAATATTAAAAATATAGATTTTGTAGAAAATAGGATTTATTTTAAAAAGGGAGATTTTTGTGAAATTGGTCCTAAATATAAAAAGAGTATAATGGGGGTGCTTGAAAGTTATGGGATTTTTGAATAATCTCTTTTCTTATTTTAGTTCTTATAATAGTATATTAATTAATAGTTTTTCTATATTATTTATAATCTTTATAGAAAACCCGTTAAAATTAAAGCTTGTAAAACTTGTTTCTGATTTAAAAACTTCAACCAAACAAAATGTACTTTATGTTATATTGTTATCTGTTTTTATGGTTTGTTTAGAGTTTTTTATAGATAATAATTATAATATTTTTATTGGATATATTTTTAATTTTATATTAATCTACTTTATTTTTAAAATGAATTTATTTAAAACATTTTTAACTATGTCAATTTCCATTTTAATTTTTATGTTTTCATATATTTTTGTTTTAGTACCTTTTATAAAAATATTTAATATAAGTTATTTAATGATCCAACAAATCCCACCATACTACATTACATTTTTATTAATATTTTATGCTATAGTCGCTTTATTTTTAATAGCTATAAATTATACTAAATTCAAAATTGATTCTTTGGATTGTTTAAATAGAAAATCTAAAATATTATTTACTATTTATAATATTTTTAGTATTTCGCTTATATATATTTTTGTTAACAATTGTTTGAAATTGGATGAAAATATTTTTGTTAATTATATCTTTACAATTTTTTATTTTATTGGGAATATGGTTATTTATATTTTAATTACTAAATATTCTTCTTTAAAATTAGATTTAGAAGTGGCTAATAATTACAATCAGGTCCTTAGCAATATTAATGATACTGTAAGAGCTTTTAAGCATGATTTTGCAAATATAATAGCTTCAATTGGTGGATTTATTTCTACAAATGATATGTTAGGCTTAAAAAAGTTTTACCTTTCTTTGGAAACTGATTATAATGAACTTAATAATTTATATACTTTAAATCCTGAACTTATTAGTAATAGCGGTGTATATAATTTATTGAATCAGAAATATAATCTTGCTGTTTCTAATGGTATTAAATTTAATTTATCTTATTTTGTTGATATAAATAATTTTAATATTAGTATTTATGAACTTACAAGAATTCTTGGCATTTTAATAGATAATGCTATTGATGCTGCAAAATCTAGCCATGAAAAAATTTTGAATGTTAGTTTTAAAAGTGAACCTAAAAAACATAGAAATGTAATTGTTGTTCAGAATTCATATTTAGATAAAAATTTAGATATAGATGATATTTTTCGTAAGGGTATAACTAGTAAAGTTAATCATACTGGATTGGGGTTATGGGAGGTTAAAAAGATTTTAAGCAAAAATCCTAATTTGGATCTTTATACTAGTAAAGATGATTTGCTTTTTACTCAACAACTTGAAATATATGATTGCTAAAAATCAATTACAATCATTAGCCAAACATAGTAACTTCATAAGCCATATTATTATATTTTATAAACTTTTCGGTTCATTACATAATTTAAGAAATTCTAAATTAATTTTTTGGCACCCTTTCACTTAGCCCTCACTTCGTTCGGCGCGAACATTTTCCAAAAAATTAATAAAGAATTTCTAAAATTACTCCAATCACATTCAAATTTTATAAAATATAATAATATGGCTTTAAAATATAAAACTATTATGAGCTAATGATTATAATTGATTTTTAACTTCTTTAGAATGCTCCATGTACCTTTGTTTTCTGGTAAATCTTTATATGTCATTTTCTCTTTTGTTATTGGATGTTCTATTTCCAATTCATATGCCCATAATGCTATTTGTTTTCCTTTTCCTCTTGTACCATATTTTTGGTCTCCAAAAATACTATGTCCAAAATTTGATAATTGTACTCTTATTTGATGATGCCTTCCAGTATACAAATTAATTGATAATAAGCTTAAATTTTTAACTTCATCATATACAATTAATTCATATTCTAATTTTGCATATTTAGCATTTTTCTTATCCTTGTTTACTACTTTGCTTATGTTATTTCTTTCATCTTTATATAAATAATCTTCTAATATCCCTGTTTTGTTCTCAGGCTTTCCATCTACAACTGCTAAATATTTCTTTTTAAAAATTTTTTCTCTTACCTGATTACTTAGTCTTGATGCAGCTTTTGATGTTTTTGCAAATATCATTATTCCACCAACTGGCCTATCTAGTCTATGTACTAGTCCTAAATATACATTTCCTGGTTTATTATATTTCTCTTTTATGTATTTTTTGCAAATAGTTAACATATCTATGTCATTTGTTTTATCTGATTGTGATGGAATATTGGGTGGTTTTTCGACGACTAATATATGATTATCTTCATATATTACTTTTAAATTTTCGTTCATTTAATTTTCCCACCTTCCATATATTCCACATGGTAATACTAAACTAGAATCTTCCATTGGTAATCCTATTTCTCCTGATTCTATTTTTCCTTTATATTTTTTGTTTACTGTTAAATTTAATATATCTGCTAGTACTTTGTTTGAAATTCCTGTTGTATATGAGTTTATTAAGAAAAAGATTGGTTTATCTGATAATACATTTGTACATAAATTTACTAAGTCATAAATATTATCCTCAAATTGCCATACCTCTCCTTTTGCTCCTCTACCATATGATGGTGGGTCCATTATTATTGCATCATATTTGTTTCCTCTTCTTATTTCTCTATTTACAAATTTAACAACATCATCTACTATAAATCTGACTGGTCTATCTTGAAGTCCTGATGATATTACATTTTCTTTAGCCCATGTTGTCATTCCTTTTGAACTATCTACATGACATACACTTGCTCCTGCATCAAGACAGGCAACTGTTGCTCCTCCTGTGTATGCAAATAAATTTAGAACTTTTACATCTCTTTTGCTATTTTTTATTTTCTCTATCATCCAGTCCCAATTAACTGCTTGTTCTGGAAATAATCCTGTATGTTTAAATCCCATTGGTTTAATATTAAAGGTTAGGTTTTTATATTTTATTTGCCATTGTTTTGGCATTTTTTTCTTAAATTCCCATGAACCTCCTCCGGTTTTACTTCTATGATATGCGGCATTTATATCTTTCCACTTTTTTGGAAAACTTTTTTCTTTCCATATTATTTGTGGATCTGGTCTAGATAGTATTACTTCTCCCCATTTTTCTAATTTCTGCCCTTCTGCCATGTCTAATATTTTATATTCTTTCCATTCTTTTGCTATTTTCATAATTTTTTCGTAGCTTAAAACTACTATTCCCTCCTATTATTAGAATAGCTTTATTTTATCATATTTTTTTATTTTTTCCAAGGGTATTTTTAGATTTAAAAATTTTATAATATTTTAAAGAAATTATATATTAAAATTATGTTTATTGCTGAAAAAAGAAAAAATAAACCTATAACTGTGCTTATAAATTTGTGTTTCTTAATAATTTTAAAAATCTTGCTTGTCCTTTTTTCTTTACTGAATTCTAATTTTTTGACATTTGTATTAAATCCCCCTAATTTTAATAATTTTTCTTTTGCATATTCCATTCAAATTCCCCCTCATCGTTTTTTGTATTATTAATATATGCTGGAAATTTTTATTTTATGACTTTTTGATGAAATATTTTTGTAAAAAATTAAGGGGAGAAAATTCTCCCCTCTGTTTTCAGGACTTGTTTTTCGGCCAATTCAGACCTATAAATAGTCCTGTCAGTAGTGTTGCTCCGATTAGGAAAGCGACTGACAATGGTTGCAAATTTGTATAGAAACCTACAACCATGGACAGAATGTCCATAAAATTGCCAACTACTCCCAATACAAAGAGTAGCACTACCAGAAATCCGATAGCTATCAAAATTATTTTGGCTTTCCGAAAAAAGCCTGTTGCATTTTTTTTCTTTTCTTCCATGTTGTATAACCCCTTCCTTATTTTGATAACTTGCTAACCTTATGGTTAACATATAATTATTATACCACATTTACAGCATTTTTACAAATTTTTGTTTTTTGCTATAATATTTTTCCTATATTAAACTTAACAATTCTTATATCTTGATATTATCTTAAATCCCTGATATAATTGTTATGTAGCTTTAAAAAAACTTTTTTAAGGAGGACACTTTATGAAGAAACTTTTTTGTTTTTTATCGGTAATGTCCATAATAGGTATCATTGGCTATGCGTTAATGAGTATATATTATTTTGTCCGCATTCGGCCAGTGATTGACATTTTTCCGAAAGGGCTTGCTTTAGGAGCTTTTGTTCGGAAAAGGAAAGCTGCAGGGATGAGTTAATGCTCATCCCTTTTTACTTTTTTATCTTAAAATCTAATTTTATTTCATTTGTTCTTTTATGCTTTTTGCTAAATCTTCTGAAATACCTTTTACTTGCATTAGTTCTTCTATTGAAGCTTGTTTTATCTTCTCCACACTCTTAAATTTTTTTAATAGTTCTTGTTTTTTTACTTTTCCTATTCCTTTTATATCATCTAATTCTGATTTTGTCATTTCTTTATCTCTTAATTTTCTATGATAAGTAATCGCTGTATCATGAACAGTATCTTGAAATTTTGTAATTAGATTTTTTAAATTTTCTGATATTTCTAACTCTTTTCTATTTTCATTCATTAAAGCTCTTGTTTGATGCTTGTCATTTTTAACCATACCAAATACTTTTATATCTAATTTATTTTCAATTTCTTCTAATTTATCATTTTTATCTTGTTCATCTATACTATTGTCTTGCATTATTTTTTCTTCGTTTTCTTTTAGAACATTTTCAATTGCTTGTTTTGTTGCTCGTATTTGTGTAATTCCTCCATCTGCAAAAATAGCATCTGGTAATTCTCCAAATCCACCTTTTTCATTTTCTATTGAATGTCTTAACCTTCTTGTTATGACTTCTTCCATACATTTTGGGTCATCTTGCGAATAAACAGTTTTTATCCTAAATCTTCTTGATAGATTCTTTTTTATAACTCCATCTTGCAACACACACATTGCAGCTACCATGTGTTCTCCTGAAATATTTGATATGTCATAGGTTTCTATTTTTCTTGGTATTTTATCCATATTTAATACCTTTTTTAGCTCTAATAAAATTTCGCTTTTATCTTTTTCTTTATTTTCTAGAGTTACTTTACTGTTTAGTTCTGCCATCTCTACAAATCTAAGCTTTTCTCCCTTTTTAGGACTCTTTAATTCCACTTTTTTTCCTAATTCTGTGGATAACCAATTTTCTATTGCTTCTTTATCTTCTAATTCTTCTCTTAACATTATCTTACTTGGAATGTTTGGATTGTCTAAATAATATTGCTTTATAAATCCTGATAAAATTTCTTTGTTATCCATATCTTTTAATTCTGGGAAGAAATAGTGTTCTCTACCTACCATCTTACTTCCTCTCACAAAGAATATTTCTATACATACATCTATATCTGATTTATACATTCCAATTACATCTATATTATTTTCTGATATATTAGAAACTTTTTGTTTTTCTGATACTCTTTCTATTGCTTGCTTTCTATCTCTTAAGTATGCTGCTTTTTCAAAATCTAATTTTTTTGATGCCTTTTCCATTTCTATTTGCAGTTCTTTTAAAATTTTATCTATTTTTCCTTCTAATAAGCTAATAATTTCATCTATTTGTTTTCTATATTCTTCCTTTGATATATATCCTACACATGGTGCTAAACATCTTTTAATATGATAATTTAGACATGGTCTTGCCGTTGATTTAAAATTTCTACATTGCCTTATTTTATATTTTTGTTTTATGAAATCAACCATCTCTTTTGCTGCTCCTGGGTTTGCATATGGTCCAAAGTATTTTGATCCATCATTTATTAATCTTCTTGTGATAACTACATTTGGAAAATCTGATTTTACATCTATTTTTATATATGGATATGTCTTATCATCTTTTAATAATACATTAAATTTTGGTCTGTTCTTTTTTATTAAGTTACACTCTAATATTAATGCTTCCGCTTCGTTATCTACAACTATATATTCAAAATGGTCAATTAAACTTACCATATTTTCTATTCTTTTTGTTTTGTTGTTTTTTCTAAAATATTGTCTTACCCTTTTTCTTAAAGATATTGCTTTTCCTACATATATTATTTTATCCTCTTTATCATGCATAATATATACTCCTGGTTTATCAGGCAATTTCTTTAATTCTTCTTCTATATTAAACATATTTTATCATGATCCTTTCTTAAAGCTTTCAATTAGAATATATCTTCATTTTCCTCTATATATCCTATAAATGGTAAATTTCTGTACTTTTGATTATAGTCTAATCCAAATCCTACTACAAATTTATCTTCAATTTTAAAACCTATATAATTTACATCTAAATCCATAATTCTTCTTGATGGTTTGCTTAATAAAGTAGCTATTTTTATGCTTTTAGCGCCTTTTTCTTGTATGTATTCTTTTAGAAATGTTAAAGTTCTTCCTGTGTCTATTATATCTTCTACTATTACTACATTTTTATCTTTTATACTATTTGTTATGTCTTTGTTTATCTTTATTTTTCCTGTACTTTCTGTTCCTTCATAACTAGATACTTCTATAAATTCAAATGTTACGCTATTTTTTATTCTTTTAGCTAATTCCCACATAAAAGGTACTGCTCCTTTTAATACTCCTATAAATACAATTTCTTCATCTTTATAATCTTTTTCTATTTCTTCTGCAATTTCTTCTATTCTTTTATTTAATCTTGATTCATTAATTAATACATTCATTTTTATCCCCTCTACTATATTTATTTTTGTTTGTATTATATATGAAAATACTAATAATATCAATATTTTTAATTTTTTTCATCGGACTTGCTTATTTTTTTAATTTAGTGTAATATAATACAATAAATTGAATGGAGGATTTATATGTGTGGAATTGTAGGTTACATAGGTAAACAAAAAGCAAGTCCTATATTAATTAATGGACTTTTAAGATTAGAATACAGAGGATATGACTCTGCAGGTATTTCAACAATAGAACCAGATGGTTTGGTTGTTATGAAAGATAAAGGAAGAGTTAAAAATTTATATAATTTAGAAGGAATACAAGATTTAAAAGGTACTATAGGTATTGCTCATACTAGATGGGCAACTCATGGTAAACCTTCTAAAGAAAATGCTCACCCACATCAAGATAATTCAAAAACATTTAGTGTTGTGCATAATGGTATTATTGAAAATTATAGCGAATTAAGATCTTTGCTTGAAGATAATGGATATAAGTTCTATTCTGATACAGATACAGAAGTTATTCCTAATTTAATACATTATTATTTTTCTAAAGATTCTCTTGAAAAAAATAGTGAAACTAAGTTTTTAAGAGCTGTTAGAAATGCTTGTTTAGATTTACAAGGTAGTTTTGCAGTAGAGGTTATATCAAGTTTATTTCCAGAAAATATGATTGTTGTGAGAAAAGATAGTCCGCTAGTTATTGGAACTTGTGATGAAGAAAAATATATTTCATCTGATATCCCTGCTATACTTTCATATACTCGTAATTTCTATTTTCTAAATGATTTGGAATTTGCTATACTTACTAGCAATTCTGTTAATTTTTATGATTCAAACTTAAATAAAATAAAAAAATCTGTTCAAAATATAGAATGGAATGCGTCAGCTGCTGAAAAAGATGGGTTTGAAGATTTTATGCTTAAAGAAATTTATGAACAATCAACTGCAATTAGAGAAACTATCGGTTCAAGAATTTCTACAGATTACTCATGTGATATTGAAGAACTAGATTTTGATAAAAAATACTTAAAAAACTTAGATATGATTTATATTGTTGCTTGTGGTACTGCAATGCATGTAGGATTATCTGCTAAATATGCATTTGAAAATTTGTGTAAAATACCAACACAAGTTGATGTAGCTTCAGAATTTAGATATAGAAATCCTATAATAAATGAAAAAACTTTATGCATTTTTATATCTCAATCTGGCGAAACGGCAGATACTATTGCAGCGCTAAAATTAGCTAAAAAACATGGTGCTAAAACAATTGCAATATCAAATGTAATTGGCAGTTCAATAACTAGAGAAGCAGATTATTCTATTTATACACATGCTGGTCCTGAAATTGCTGTTGCGTCAACAAAAGCTTACACTTCTCAACTTATATTAATTAATATTTTGATAATATATTTTACACAAATTTTAGAAAGTTGTAATGACAGTTTATTACTTGATTTAAAAAAGGAAATTTTGGAGTTGCCAAAAAAATTGGAAGAAACTTTAAAGTGTGATACACAAGTAAAATCTTTTGCACAAAAAATATATCAAGAAAAAGATATTTTCTTTTTAGGAAGAGGTATAGATGTTGCAACAGCTCAAGAAGGTTCTTTGAAATTAAAGGAAATTTCATATATTCATAGTGAAAGCTACCCTGCAGGGGAATTAAAACATGGACCTATTGCTTTAATAGAAAATGGTATTACTGTAATCTCTATACTAACAGATTCAAAATTAGTTGAAAAAACAATTAGTAATATACAAGAAGTTATAACTAGAGGAGCAAAAACTTTTGTGGTTACAAGTCAAAAAATGAATTATAATATGTTTGATGAGGTTGTTAAGATTCCTGAAACTAATACATTCTTATCTCCTATTTTATCTATTGTGCCTTTACAACTTTTGTCTTATTACATCTCAAAAGAAAAGGGATTAGATGTAGATAAACCAAGAAATCTTGCTAAATCAGTAACAGTAGAATAGCTTTAAAAGTTGACAAAAAGGATGGGGCAATTTGGCAACTTTTAACTTTTTAATATTTTCTATTACTAAATTATATTATTTTATAAAAATCGCTTGATTGGAATGAGAATTAGAATTTATTTTATTTCTGGATGAGGGATGTTCATGGGCAAAATCTTTGATTTTGAGCCTGAATGAAAGAGGCTCATCCAGAAATATTATAAATTCTTTTCGAATGAAGTGAACAGATTTTTATAAAATAATATAGTTTAGTTTAAATAGTTTAAAAATTTCTTATAAAAGTTGCCAAATTGCCCCGTCCCTTTTGTCAACCAATTAACAATTTTATTATTATTAAGCATACTGCTCCTGGCAATCCTAATAACCCTATTACTATGCTAGTAAATATATTAAGTCCTATGTGAAAGCCAAAATTTGCTCCTATTAGATTTATTAGAAATATAACTACTCCACCTAATATTGAATTCAATATTAATTTAAGAACCTTTTTTATTGGTACTATAAATATTTTTCCAAATAAAAATATGAAACATATACATGCTAAATATGTAATGATATTTGTAGGCATATTAATCCACCTCTGTCATTTTATATTATTACATTTTTATGTTTCAATTTGGACATATATTACTTATTCAAATTATTATATTACATTTTCTTCATCCCAATATTTGATTTCCATTTCTTTTATAAAATCTACATTCATTCCTTTACTTTTTGCTACTTTAATTAGATAATTCAATTTTGCTTGATTTGCTTTTATTTGATATATATAATAATCAATTAAATCTGAATCAGCAAATTCAAAATTCTTATTTGCATTTTTTAGTTCTTCTTTTGTTTTACTTATTATTTTTATTAAATCACTTTCTTTTTCAAATTCATTTTTTTCAATAATTTGTGTTTCCTTTTTAAATTCTTCCATACTAATCACTTCCCTTCCCCAAGGTATAAATCTGGTTGGAAAAGAATTAAATTTTGGCAAGGAAAACGAGTTTGAAATTTATGAGGCGTACGTGTGTACGTTGATTAAATTTCAAGTGAAGTTTGACGACGCCAAAATTGTAATTATTTTTCAACCTTATGCCTCCATTTGAATATTTTATATTCTTCTAATTACAATTTTTTAGTATTATATGCAAAATTTACTAGTTTATTCTTATTAAATGAAAATATTGCAAAAACACTTGATTTTTTAGGCATTTTATAGGATAATATATATGTATGTAGTGAAAATGAAAGGAACTTTTATATGAAGATTATTGATAAGTTTTTAAAGAAATTAAATGTTAATAGAAATACTTTTGTAACATACATTTTAGTGCTACTTACAATTTATATTATGGTTGATAGAATAGTAGAAGTGTTGTTGATAGTATTTACTGGAGTTTCATATTCTTATTGGGGACCAATACAATATACATTAGCTTTAGCATGCCCCGTTTTTGCATTTCTGTTTTCTGGTAAATCGGAGTTTGCAACATCAAATGCACAAAAAGTTAGTATTTTTAATGTATTTATTATAGCTTTTGCAACTATTGCGATTTCAATGTTTGTACAATGGCTTAATATGGGGGTTTGGCTATTTTTAGTATCAGTTCCTGATTATGTTGATTTAGTTACTAACTTTTCGGAATTGTTTAGACCTGCCTTAACTTCAATTGCTATATTTATACCAATTGTAATTGGCTATAAAGTATTTGATTTTCTATATTTTGATGTTAATGATACATTAGATGAAGTTCGTTCTATTTGGGACTATGGTGGAATAGATTTATCTAATACAAAAGAAGGACATGGACCATATACATGTGAAATGTTCTTCTGTAAAAACAAAGAAACTGGGAAAACTATAGTTATACCAGAATCTTCAAGATATCAATGTACATTTGTATGTGGTGGTTCTGGAACTGGTAAAACTTCTTTAGTTTTTGAACCTTTAATTGCAAGAGATCTAGAAAGGAAATTTTTCTTTAGAGAAATTTCTAAGGAAATGGGATTTACAGCATTAAAAACTGGTATTGCTTATTTGAAGAAACCTTATGATAATGAATATTTAAATGATCATTTTAATTTAAATATGTTAGCTCCAAGTGATGGTAAAGAAACTGTTTTTAAAGCTTATATGAAGAAAATGATTTTGGCAGAGATGCCTGAAATGACTTACAAAAATTGTGGAATTACAGTAATGTCTCCAGATAAAGACATTTCTTCTCATATGATGGATGTATGTAAAAATTTTGAAATTCCATATAATGTGATTGATCCTTCTGATTCAAATTCTATAGGATTAAATCCATTTGTATATGATGATCCTAATAAAATTGCAATAACTATATCTTCTGCTTTAAAGTCTATGTACACTAATTCTCATGTTGAATTAGAAGATATATATCGTGAAGATGTTGTTATTCAAGCTATTGAAAATATTTCTATTTTATTGAAAGAAATGTATCCTAGAATGAATCAAGGTTGTTTACCTAACTTAGAAGATATGCTTAAAATGTTTACAAACTTTGATTTAATTGAAAAAATGTGTAAAATTATGGAAGCAGATCAAGATTTGAAAGAAAAATATGCTGTACAATTAGCTTATTTTAAAAAGAACTTTTACAGTGATGGCACAGCTAAAGAAATGACTGAAAAATATATTTACTCTGCTGTTTCTCAATTAGATAATTTATTAAGAATTCCTGGAGTAAAATCTATTTTATGTAATAGATATGACAACTTAAATGTTGAAAAAATGTTGGCTAATGGTGAAGTTACTTTTGTATGTACAAGAAGAGGAGATTTAGGTTCTTCTGGTCATCGTGCTTTTGGGTTATTTTTCTTAATAACTTTAGAAAATGCAGTTCTAAGTAGACCTGGAAGCGAAAAATCTAGAGTCCCTCACTTCTTATATATTGATGAATTTCCTGATTTTATTTGCAAGGATACTGAACCTATATTTACTATGTTTAGAAAATATAAAGTTGGTACAACTATTTCAGCACAAAACTTATCTCAATTAGAAGGAATAAATAATAAAGAAAATTATAGAAAAACAATACTTGCAAACTGTGCAAACAAAATATTCACAGGTAATGCTACTAAAGAAGATTTGGAATGGTGGGAAATTGAATTTGGACAATACCGTGAATGGAAATATTCTAATACTATAGACTTCGATAAAATGAAATATGATAGTAAACATGGTAGTGTTGAATGGAAATTTACTCCATATTTTAAAGTTGGTAAATTACAAGGTGCTATTGGTCAAAAAGATTGTGCTTACAAAATTAGAGATGATGGTGGTAAACCAATGGTAGGTCCTGGTAAATTAAATTATCTTGAATCAAAATATAAAGAACATCAAAATATTAAGGTTTATGACTTTGGCAAATATTCAGATTCTGTAACAACTGCTACTGAAGATGATAACGATACTCATAAAAGAACTAAATTTAATCCTAAGAAATTGGACTTTATTGATGAAAGAAATGAAATAAATCCTATTCAAACAGATGATACAGATTCAAAATTCTTATTTGATAATGATGATGCAATTATTGTTAATCTAAAAAAGGATGATAATAAATAATATTTAAGACGAAGATTTTTAATATAAAATCTTCGTCTTTACTTATTCTTCATTTACAATTGTAATCCTACTAATTCTAATATCATTCCTGAAATTACACCTATTGCATATAATAATACTACTATCTTTATATTTTCTTTTAGATTCTTATTTGTTTTAAATAATACAGCAAGTCCTACTCCTGCTCCTGTTAATAATCCTGCTATCATACTTCCTGCTGAAATTAAATTTTCTAAATACATATTAGTTATAATAACTGATGCTGCACAGTTTGGAATTAATCCTATCAAACTTGCAATTACTGGACCTAATATTTTTCTATTTAATAATAGATTTGATATATTTTCTTCTCCTATTAAATACACTGCTACATTTATTATAAATGTAATAATTATTATAAAAATAAATATATTAATTGTATGTTTTAAAGCAGATTTTAATATACTTCCATCTTCACAATGACAATGATCATGTTCACACAAGGTTTCTATTTCTATATTTTCGTCATTGTTTTTTTGTTTTTTCTTATTTATTGCTCTTATAACAAAGTCAATTATAAATCCTGCAATCATTCCTATTAATAATTTAATTCCTAATATTTTTAGTATAATTACTGGTGATACTGCTTCAGATATAAATATTGGTAACATTTCGTCTGATGTAGATAAATACACAGCGATTAATGTTCCAAGAGTTATGACTCTACCTGCATATAAGTTTGTTGCAGATACAGAAAATCCACATTGTGGAAAAATACCTAAAAAGCTACCTATGATTGGTCCAAATTTTCCTGATTTCTTTATAACACTTTTTGATTTTTCTCCCATTTTATGTTCTATGTATTCCATTATTAAATATGTAATAAATAAAAATGGTAATATTTTTATGCTATCTATTAGAGTTTCTCCTATTACTTCTAACATGTTTCCCCTCCTTCTTTATTTGAATATCTTTTTTACTATTAAGCAAGTTTTTTCATATATTCTTTCAAAATATTTGCACATCTTCTAGATGCAAGTTCTTCAAATTGTTCATATTCCATTGCATTGTTATCACTATTAGCTGTATCTGATATGCTTCTAATTATTACAAATGGTATTTCTTCTAAATAGCAAACTTGGGCAATCGCCGCACCTTCCATTTCAACACATTTTGCATCAAATTTGGCATATATTTTATTTTTCATATGAGATTCAGTACAGAAAATGTCCCCTGATGCAATTGTTCCTGTTTCTATTTTATATATTCTATCTTCTGTATTTTTTATTATCTTCTTAAAATCTTCTACTAAGTTATGATTACTATATATTCTATCACCTATATCTGTTATGTACCCTTTAGTATGTCCAAATGCTGTTATATCAAAATCATGTTGTACTAATTCTTCTCCTATCACTATATCTCCGACATTTAGCATTGGATCCAGAGCCCCTGCTGCTCCTAAATTTATTATAGATTCTAATTTGAAATTATCTATTAACATTTGTGTCATTCGACCTGCATTTACTTTTCCTACACCGCATTTGGCAATTACACAAGGTATTTTTTCTATTTTTCCTTCTAAGAAAATTTCATTTCTTATGTTTTTTTCTTCAATTTCATCCATTATATTTTTTACTGATTCATATTCTTTTTCTGTTGCTAAAATTATTGCTATCTTTTTCATATATATCACTTTCCTTTTTATTTATTTTACTAAAGCAATTATATCACTATTTACTTATTCTTGTTAGAGTTTTTTCATATTATCATATTAATACACTTGTATTTAATTTTTCGTTATTTTGATATCAATATAAATGCATTAATATAACAATATTTTATAGGGACAAATCTATATTTTTAACATTATAGGAAATGCAATTTTCTATAATGTTAAAAAATAGAATATATTTGTCTATTGAGAAATATATTCTATTTTTTCATTTTGTATTTTAATTATTATTGAAGTTCTATAACAGCTCCTACTTCTGTGAATTTAGCTTTTAATTCTTCTGCTTCTTCCTTAGAAACATTTTCTTTAACTGTTTTTGGAGCTCCATCAACTAAGTCTTTAGCTTCTTTTAATCCTAATCCTGTAGCATCTCTAACTACTTTGATAACTTTTATTTTTTGGTCTCCTGCTTCTTTTAATACAACATTAAATGAAGATTTCTCTTCTGCTGCAGCTCCTGCTGCTGCTCCTCCAGCTACTGGTGCAGCTGCTGCTACTGCTGATACTCCAAATTCTTCTTCTATAGCTTTTACTAAATCTGCTAATTCTACAACTGTCATTTTTTTGATTTCTTCAATCATTTCTTCTTTACTCATTTTTATTCCTCCTAATTTTATTTAATTTTTTATAAATTTTGTTTGCTAACTAATATGTTTAGCATTTTTTATTTAAGCTTCTGCAGGTGCTTCAGTTGTTGCTTCTACAGCTACTGTTCCAGCTCCTGATTCTTTTTGAATCTTTACTTGATCAAGTGCAACTGCCAATTTTGAAATATTTGCAAGTAATGCACCAGCAAGCATAGATAGTAATGTTTCTTTTGAAGGTAATTTTGCAATTGTAATTATTTCTTCTGTTGACATTACTTTTCCTTCTATAACTCCACCTTTAATTTTGTAGTAGTCGTTTGACTTTGTGAAATTATATATAACTTTTGCAGGTTCTAAGTAATCTTCGTTAGTCATAATTACAGCTGTTGGTCCTTCTAATTCGCTTTCTAATCCTTCTATTCCTGCTTCTGCTAATGCTCTTCTTATAATATTATTTTTTATAACACTATATTTTGCATTTGCATTTCTTAGATCTTTTCTTAAAGCAGTAACATTTTCAACATTTATTCCTCTGTAATCTGTTAAAAGTACTAATTTAGCTTCTTTCATTTCATTTGCTAATTTTGTTACTTCTTCTTTCTTTTGATTTAATATTTTTTCACTTGCCACTTTTTTTCACCTCCTATATGTATTTATATATGTCTTTTGACATTTTAACAAAATAGTGTGTTTTGGCTTTAATTATATAAGTTTATTATACACAGACAAATCTAGCTTCGCTAGACCATTTCTCTACTATTCAACTTTTGTTATATTAATTTAAGGTCTAGCAAGAAGCATGTAAGATTTGTCGACGCGAAAAATTGCTTAGCAATTTTTCTGTGCATCTTATTTTTACATTATAGGAAACTGCATTTCCTATAATGTAAAAATAGCACTTCTTCCTACGAGATAGAAGAAGTGCATAAAAATATACTATAAAATTAAACATTATAAATTCAAATTTATAAAATATTTTTATTTTCTTTTACCTCGGTAGGACTTATATTTGCCTACTGTCTTTGGCTTTTATTCTCTAATTTTCTTATTTTTGGTCTATAAATATTCCAGGTCCCATTGTTGTTGATATAGCAACACTCTTAATGTATTGTCCTTTTGCTGCTGCTGGTTTTGCTTTTATTATAGCATTGATTATTGTTTCATAGTTTTCTTGTAATTTGTCAGCTCCAAATGAAACTTTTCCAAATCCTAAGTGAATTATATTAGTTTTGTCTAATCTGTATTCTACTTTACCAGATTTAATTTCATTTATTGCTTTTGTTACATCCATTGTAACTGTTCCTGATTTAGGGTTTGGCATTAATCCTTTTGGTCCTAATACTTTTCCTAATCTACCTACAACTCCCATCATATCTGGTGTTGCAACTATAACATCATAATCAAACCAGTTTTCATTTTGTATTTTTGGTATTAATTCTTCTGCTCCAACATAGTCAGCTCCTGCTTTTTCAGCTTCTTCTGCTTTTGGTCCTTTTGCAAAAACTAAAACTTTTTGTGTTTTTCCTGTACCATTTGGAAGAACTACTGTTCCTCTTACTTGTTGGTCTGCATGTTTAGAATCAACACCTAATTTTACGTGTAATTCTACTGTTTCATCAAATTTTGCTTTAGGCATTTTTTCAATTAAATCTAAAGCTTCTTTAATATCATATAATTTGTTTTTTTCAACTAGCTTTTCGCTTTCTGCATATCTTTTTGCTAATTTTTTCATTTTTTACCTCCTTTGGTTTTAACGAGCTATGCTCTCCCAATTAATTAATTTATTTATTTTTTATTATTATATTGTAAGCTTTTATCTGCTAAAACAAATCAAAATTCGCATATTGTGCATTTTTAATTATTTTCTTATACTCTATTTTAAAATTGATTAAAAGTATTAAGATGTGCATTTTTGATGTTTCAATTATGACGAGACTATGCGTTTGCATGTCGGTGAGTAATTAAAATATCGAAAATGTGCAGATTGATGCTTTTAATCGATTTTACTCTGTAACTACTACACCCATAGACCTAGCAGTTCCTTCAACCATTTTCATAGCTGTTTCTATAGAAGCTGCATTTAAGTCTGGCATTTTTTGTTCTGCAATAGCTTTTACTTGTTCTTTAGTTATTTTTGCAACTTTTTCTTTGTTTGGCTTTCCAGAACCTTTTTCAATTTTTATAGCTTTTTTGATTAATACAGCAACTGGTGGAACTTTAGTAATAAATTCAAATGATTTATCTTTATATACTGTAATTACTACTGGTATTATCATTCCTGGTTGATTTGCTGTTCTATCATTAAATTCTTTTACAAATTGCATGATATTTACACCACTTGATCCTAATGCTGGTCCTACTGGTGGAGCTGGTGTTGCCTTACCTGCCTCTATTTGTAATTTGATAATATTTGTAACTTCTTTTTCTGCCATTTTTAATTGGCACCTCCTCTAATTATTTTAGTTTTTGAACTTGTGAAAATTCTAATTCTACTGGTGTATTTCTACCAAACATAGAAACTAGAACTTTTACTTTATGTTTTTCTTTATTAATTTCTTGTACTGTTCCTACAAATCCTTCAAATGGTCCATTCATAACTTGTACTTGTTCATTTACATCATAATCAACATTTATTGTTGCTTCCTCAAATCCCATATTTCTTATTTCTTCATCAGTTAATGGTATAGGATCTGTTCCTGAACCAACAAAGCCTGTAACTCCTCTGGTATTTCTTACTATATACCATGTTTCTTCAGTTACTATCATTTTGATTAAAACATATCCAGGAAATACTTTTTTTAAATTTGTTTTTCTTTTTCCATCTTTTATTTCTATTTGTTCTTCCATAGGAACTATAATATCAAAAAAGTAGTCTTCTAATTCTCTGTTCTTTATTGTATTTTCTAAATCTTTTTTTACTTTATTTTCATATCCTGAATATGTATGTACTACATACCATCTAGGATTCATGTCATAATCTTTTTGGGACATTTGATTTTATCCTCCCTTTTGATTTTATTGTACATTATTCTGTTTGATTAGTTTGGTCTGTTGAATCTGTTGAGTTTGCACTTTCATTTGTTTCTGCAGTTGCATTTTCTGTTTCTGATGTATTTGCTTCTGCTTCATTTGTTTCAGTGCTATTAGCTTCTGTTTCGTTTGTTGTGCTATTTGTATCAGATTCGTTTGTTGTATTATCTGTTACATTTTCAGATGTTGAATTTGTGTTAGATATTGCTTCTTTCAATTTTTCTACTCCAAATTTGTTTATTGAATTAAATGCTAAATCTAATACAAAAACTATTACTACTGTTATTAATACTATTGCAATTACTGCGGCAGTATTGTTTACTAATTGTTTTGGTGTTGGCCAAACTACTTTTTTTAATTCTGTCTTGAAACTTTTAAAAAAACTTTTTTTGTTTTTATTTGTTTCTTTATTAGCTTTTACATTATCTTTATTATTTTTGTTTGCTTTTTCCTTAGCCATTTTATATCCTCCTTAAAATAGCCTATAATTATTTTGTTTCTTTATGTGTTGTACGCTTTTTGCAGAACTTACAGTATTTTACTAATTCTAGTCTATCTGTATTATTTCTTTTGTTTTTTGTTGTTGTATATGTTCTGTTTTTGCATTCTGTACATTCTAATGTTATGTTTTCTCTTGGTCCTTTTGATGCCATTTTAATACACCTCCGTACTTTACCTTACTTTTTAAACGATGTGAGCATATGTCCGTAATAACATATGCTCAATTATTTTACCACTTTTTCCTTAATATGTCAACGCTTTTACTTAAATTTTTTCTTCTTGGTTAATTTAAGTTGCGATTTCCGTTTTTATTTTTTGATTAATCACATAAAAA
>ERZ1643246.344-NODE-344-length-61195-cov-71.478001_pt1 | contig 61195 bp, 58 predicted proteins | sample MGYA00579265_ERZ1643246 | MGnify/ENA primary metagenome ERZ1643246 (study PRJEB29033, sample SAMEA4952261) | chicken gut metagenome | biome: Broiler Chicken; feature: Gastrointestinal Tract; material: Caecum | place: Ireland | collected 2018 | study: Broiler... | reverse complement strand
ATCAGATTCATTAAAAATTGTCCGAAAAAGTGTCTTAATTTATGAGACCATTATACAGTGGTTAACACCTTGTCAGTTTCCAGCACAGGCAATTCTCAAAAAGAGTTGTCCTTCTTTAATGACTGTAAGAATCAACATTTATGGAGAGAAGATTTTGGGCTCAGCCTATAGACCAATGTTTTTGAATGTAGAAAGTTTCATGAGAATACAGTAAGGGAAGGTGGATTATAAAAAATGAAGACAAGGACAGAACGCACCTGCAGGATTTTACAATTTTCAGGGCTTTTGATACTTATGATGATGCTTTTTTTCTTTGCCGGGTGTTATCCTACACAGAAAAGAAATACAGCGGAAATAGGGAGTAGTTCTGACGCGGGCCGGGAGACAGGGAAGGAGGCCGTTACTCAGTTAAAAGATGTCCCCCAGACGGTTCAGGAGTCTACGGAAGCAGCTTCCATAGACGCGCAGGTGGAAATAGGAAATTCATCAGAAAAGCTTACAAGTTTATCCGGGCAGGGAAAACTATTTTCCTATGATTCCGTTGAAAATATTTTGTCCGAAGGTGAGAGCTTTTCCCAAAATACAGGCCTTCCGGAACAAAATGTGCAGACTTATCAAGGGAGTAATGGAGGATTATTGACACTGGGACCAGGGTGTATTACCTATATATCTGGAAAAAGTTCATTGAAGCAGTATAGTTTGGTACTGAATTCTGGACTTCCGATGGATGACCGCTATATAGATAATGGTGTATTTACAAAAGGTGAAATTCCGGGATTGGATAAACAGAAAACCATTTCCCAGGCAAAAGAATGGCTGCGGGAGATTGGCATTGAGAATGTCGGAGAACCGAAGACAGCGGCTTTGGATTATGAAACTCTTTCAGAACAATATGAAAATCTGGACGGGGATTTTCCCAAAGACAGTGAACCCTTTACTCCGGAGGACGAGGGATACTACTTGGTATTCCGATGTGAATACGATGGAATTCCGTTGTTGGCTCAAAATTATGTACTAACAGGGAAAACCCAGTGTTCCGGCAGTGTGATTAAAATGATTGTGACCAGAGATGGACTGCAGGAATTATATGCCGATGGTATTTATGAGTTACAGGAGAATAACGAGACGTTTGATGATATTTATGACTTTAATCAGATTATCAAAAAGGCAGAAACAAAATTTCAAGATGTCATGCTTGATGAGCCTATAAAAATCAATCGGATTGAACTGATCTATGCGCCGGATGTGATTTCGGTAAATCCGATTACTTATAAACTTTCTCCCTGCTGGGTATTTTACGCGGCTTCCAGCAGCCAAAGTAAGACGACAGATATGTTTTTCTATTATTCGGCTATTACCGGGGAGGAATTAGGGATTGAATAAGACATATTCTCTTTCTGGTGAAATAAAGACAGAATTTTATAGAATAATTGTTTCACCAAAAACATATTTCGCAGTTATATGCGTGGTTGCGGTACTTTTTTTAAATGCCAGAATGAACGGAATTTTTAAAGAAAACGACACAATTTATTATTTGGGCGCTGTTTTATTTAATCATATAGATCTGCTTTTGATTTTATGCGCGGCCCTGCCGTTTTCTACACTTTTTTTGGATGACTGGAAGCATCAATATGTACTTCTGGCAATAGGCCGGTCGGGATATAAGGCTTATGCCGGGGCGAAAGTCATTGCATGCTTTGTTGGGGGATGGCTTGTTTCATTTCTGGGGATCCATGTGTTTCTCGGCTTATTATCGCTAAAAATACCGTTTATAGGACAGCAATATGAAGGAAGTTTATGGGCAGGCTACAGTACGTTGGGATCCTCTGAATTCCCGTATTTATATGTGTTTGTAATTGTGAGTATTTTGGCTGCCGGTTATGCCTTCTGGGCAGTACTGGGATTAATGATTTCAAGTTATTGTACTAATATGTTTATGACAATTGGATTAACAGTAATACTTGCCTTTTATATTATAAATGTAATTACGCCTACATGGCCGGGGCTGATTAATATTAGTTTAATCGGCCGTGGAGGAGATTTAGGGTTGGGCGTTTGGGGGGATTTTTTTTATTCTATATTTTTTCTGCTGTTCCTGAGCCTTTGCGCCGGTATTTTGTTTTATAGACGCGTGAAAAGGAGGGTTTCAGGTGAGATCCATTAAAAAAAGTATCCATATCTGTTTGCTTGCGTTTCGGCAATGGATCGGAGACTATCGGATTTTTATTGTGTTTTTTGCGGCATTTACATATTGCTATATGGTTTTAAATCCAGTAAAAGATTTTCTGGCTTCAACGGGTGTCCGAATAAACGCGTGTGTTCCGCTCTTTTTGTTTGAATATAGCTATAGTAAATTTTTTTTACTGCTGTTTTGCATATTACTTTTTTGCGACGCGCCTTTTTTCAGCAAGACACAGCAAATGGTGCTGCTTCGATCAGGGAGAGTATGTTGGTGCATAGGCAAGATCTTTTATGTTGCGGGAACAAGCGTCGTATATCTGTTTTCTGTTTATGTGTTTAGTTGGATGATTCTTTTCCCTTATGTGGAGTTCTCGAATCAATGGGGAAAAGCAATTATGACATTGGCAAAAACAGATGCGCCAGGCCAATTTCATATTGCCGGTATATTTTTCCAAGGGAAAATTGTGGATTATTTTACTCCAGGGCAGGCAATGTTTTTTTCACTGCTGCTTTGTTTTACAAGTATCCTTATGATCGGATTAATCATATTTTTGGGAAATTTTATAAATCAGTCTATAAAACTCGGGATTTTAGTTGCTTTGGCATTGGTTATCCTGGATATGGCAATCTTTAATTCCGCCGTATTTTCTGATTCTCTAATTACTTATTTTTCGCCTATGACATGGAGCAGTTTAATGATTATTAATATAGGAGGCCTAGGCAGAACACCGGATATTTTCTATGTTGGAGTGATGGATAGTGTTTTGATCATTGGATTGTTTACAGGGACTATTCTGTGCAGTATGCGAAGGCAAATCGAATAAGATATGAGGTAAAGCATGATCGAAGTAATGAATTTGGTAAAAAGATATAAAGACCAGGAGGTTTTGAAAAAAGTTTCCTGTACGTTTGAAAAAGGAGAGATTACAGGGTTGATCGGGCGCAATGGGGCAGGAAAAACCGTTCTGATGAAATGTCTCTGTGGATTTGTGACACCTACTGAAGGGGAAATTTATATCGATGGGAAAAAATTGTATGGAAAAACTCCGGCAGATCTTTCTTGCATTGGTATGATTATCGAAAATCCGGGATTCCTTGATGCCTACAGCGGATACCATAATCTGTCTTTTCTGGCAAAAATCAATGGAAAAATCGGGAAAAAAGAGATCCGGGAAGTGCTTAAAATGGTTGGACTTGATCCGTATAGCCGGAAACGTGTTGGAAAATATTCTTTAGGAATGAGGCAGAGGCTCGGATTAGCGCAGGCGATTATGGAAGATCAGGAGATTTTAATTCTTGACGAGCCTATGAACGGGCTAGATAATAAAGGGGTGCAGGATATACGAAATTTGTTGCTGGCTTTTAGAGAAAAAGGGAAAACGATTATTTTAGCCAGCCACAGCAAAGAGGATATTGATCTTCTCTGTGATAAGATTTATGAGATGGATAATGGAAAAATTATTCGGCTTTTGGAAAAATAAAGTATTGTCCTGAAGGAGGAAGAGTTTCCTGACGGGTAAAAATAGGCTGGCATCGGATTTAATTTGATGATCCTGTGCCAACCTATTAGAAGATTTAATGCTTTCTGCCTTTATTGCTGAGGTTTTTCTCCGGTGACACAGATAATCTGTTTAGGCCCCCGGGCTGTGCGCACACTGCAAAAACCGCAGTCCCGCAGCAGGTTCTCCAGTTCTTCAGGCCGGTAGATCCGCATAAACCCGTCAATCTTCGGCCAGTCATTGTTGTCGGGATCACTGCCTTCATTGAGAATGGCGAAAGTACCGCCGGGTTTCAGCACACGGAAAATTTCCTGCAGGCCTTTTTGGACTTCCGGCCAGAAATAAATCGTTTCCACAGCGGTGACCAGATCAAACAGATCGGATTGAAAGGGCAGGGCCGCTGCGTCTGCCTGACGGATAAAGCAGCGGGTTCCCAGATATTTCCGGTTTAAAAGAGAAGATTTTCGGACACTGACCTCTGAGTAGTCAATGCCGTCGATGATGCTGCCGCTGGAACGTTCCAGCATTTCCGCAATGGCGGCTCCTCCTCCGCAGCCTACATCCAGGATCCGCATTTTAGGTCTCCAGGGCAGCAGGGGAAAAGCGAAGGAACGGATCGGTTCATGGCTGGTGTTCATCCGCTCCAGCATCCGTTCTCCGGCAGAGCCCTCCGGGCGGGCCGGATTTTCCGGCTTTTCTTTTCTATCTTCAGATTTCATACAAATTGCTCCTTTCCCTGAAAAAACCGGCGGCAGGACTCCTTCCTGCGCACCGGTTTTTTCGATGCCTTATTATTTTATCATAGTTCCCGGATTCAGAAAAGACAGTTATTTTTCTTTCACCCGGAGATCTTTTCGGATACTCAGAAGAATAAAAACAGACAGAATCCCGGACAGCAGGGCGGTTCCCGGCAGATTCAGCCACAGCCCCGTAAGCCCCAGAGGCCAGAAAATCAGAATCAGGATGACCGGGAAAACCAGTACGGTCATGATGGAGATGATGGAGGCCAGCAGAGGCTTTTCAATCGCCGAGATAAAACTCTGGGAAGCGAAAGAAATCCAGCGGGTCACGTAGGTAGCGCTGAACAGGCTTACTGCCGGGATGGCCATCGCCAGAACCTCCGGTTCATTTCCCTGCATAAACAGACCGGCCACCTCTTTGGGAAATAAGAAGATCACAGCGGAAAAAACCAGGGAAAGAACAGCGCTGGCAGTGTAGCAGCGTTTCTCGATGGCTTTTACCCGTCCGTAGTCTCCGGCGCCCCAGTTAAAGCCCACCGCAGGCTGGAGTGAGTCGCACATTCCGTAGAGCAGAGGCTGAATAAAACCGTCTACGTACATGAGAATCCCGTACACAGAAACGGCTCCGGGACCGCCGACCCGCAGCAGGATCGTGTTCATAATAATAGAAGCTACGCGGCCAGCCACATTGTTCAAAAAGACAGGACAGCCGCAGCTGACGGTCTTGCGGATACTTCTGGCACTGAACCGGGGCCGGCAGAATTTCAGAGCCAGCTTTCCGCGGAAAAAGGGATAGAAAGCGATTACAGAGCATAGGCTCATGCTGATGCAGGTGCCCAGAGCCGCTCCCCAGATTCCGAAGCGAAATACGTAGAGAAACAGAAATTCCAGCAGAGCGCACATGGCTGCCATAAATATATTGAGAAACATGCTGGTGCGGATGCGGCCGCAGATCCGCAGATAGTTGTCCACCGCGAAGAGAATGGTCGTCAGCGGGGAAAACAGCGCGTATACTCTTAAGTACTGGACTGCCAGAGCGGCCAGTTCCGGGTCCGCCCCCATGAGATCCATGAAGACCGGAGCCAGTCCGAAGAGCAGGGCTCCGATAAGAAAAGCGGCGCCCAGGATCATCAGGCAGGCGCAGGTAAACAGATTGCCGGCCTCCTTTTCATTCTTTTCCCCCAGCCGGATGGAAATAGAAACCGAAGATCCCACGCCGATGAGATCTGCCAGGGCAAAGTTAATGATCACAAAGGGCATGGCCAGATTCAAAGCGGCAAAGGCTCTGTTTCCCAGAATCTGGCCCACCAGCATTCCATCGACCAGCTGATAGATGGAGGAAGCCAGCATGCCGACAGAACCTGGGACGGCGGCTTTAAAAAAGAGCCGAGTAGGCGGCGTTTTTGCGTAAAGCGTCTTGTAATCCATGGAAAAATCCTTTCTTTTGCACAGATAATTTTGCGGTGTCAGATTGACTTTCCAAAAAATCAGTATAAACTATGGGGTAAGTCCATAGTCAAGAGGAGAATGAAATGCAGAGGAAAAAAGAAAAATATTATACGACAGGGGCTTTTGCCAAGCTGTTCGGGATCAAAAAGGATACTCTGTTTTATTATGACCGGATCGGCCTGTTCTGCCCCCAGGGAGTGGGAGAAAACAGATACCGCTATTACAGCGAGGCCCAGATTCTTCCATTCAGCACTCTTCTGGCCCTGAGGGAGATGGGAGTTCCGGTCCGGGAACTGCACCGCTATTTTGGAGATCCCGCCCCGGAAAGGCTTCTGCTGCTGGCCGATGAAAAGATTCAAAGGCTGGACGCGGAGATCCGGAGACTGGAAGAGATCCGCAGGCTGTTTTCAGGGATCGCGGCCAACACCCGGGAGGCGGAAGAGGCGGTTTTCGGGAGAATACAGATACGGGAATATCCTGGCCGCTGGCTGCGGTACAGCGAGAAGCTGGCCCTGGACGCGGAGACGGCCACCGGCCAGCAGTGGGGAGATGCCTATGACCGCTTTGCCAGGCAGACCGGAGGCATGAAGGCGGTTTCTTTTGGCTGTGTGCTGGCCCGAAAAGATCTGGAGGCCGGAGAATATACGAAGGTGGACCGGCTGTTTACGCCCTGCGGACCGGGAGAAGGAGAATTGCGGCCTGGAGGAAAGTATGCGGTTCTTTACTTCAGAGGGCCCTACGGGAAACTGCAGGAGGGATATGAAAAACTGGCGGAAGAGGTAAAAAGAAGGAATTTAGCTTTTGCCGGAGATGCCTGTGAAGAATATCTGGTAGCGGAACTGGCTACCAAGCGGGAAGAAGAATACGTGACAAAGATTTCTGTGCCGGTAAAATAACCGGGAGCCGTCCGGGCGGTCAAGCCCCGGGCGGCTCCCGGTTTTAAATAGAGGGATTTTTCTGAAAGATCCGGCTTCAGAAATCTACCTCTGTGCCGTAGTACGTGCAGGTCAGCAGCTTTTCCATCTCTGCAGGCGTAATAGCCCGGGGATTGGAACCGGTGCAGGCGTCTCCCACAGCGAGTTCCGCGATAGTGCTGAGTTTTTCTTTGAATTCAGCCTCCTGGATGCCGAACTCCTGAAGGGTTGCAGGAATATCCATAGCCTTGTTAAAGGCAGAAATTTTTTCACAGAGACTGTTGATCAGAGCCTGCTGGCTGGTACCCGCAAGACCCACTCTGCGGGCGATCTCCGCATAGCGTCCGGCAGCAACGGGATCCTTGGCATTATAGCGGATCACGTAGGGCAGATAGATCGCGTTGGCGCATCCGTGAGGAATATGGCCGGTGGAGAAGGCGGCGCCTGTCTTGTGGGCCATGGAGTGGACGATTCCCAGCAGAGCATTGGAGAATGCCATGCCGGCCAGACACTGGGCGTAATGCATCTGCTCTCTGGCGGTCTGATTTCCCTTGTAGGAAGCCGGCAGATAATCCAGGACCATTTCGATGGCCTGAAGAGCCAGGGGATCTGTAAACGGGCCGTTGAGCGTGGAGACATAGGCCTCAATGGCGTGAGTCAGAGCGTCCATGCCGGTGTAAGCGACCTGCTTGACAGGCAGAGCCTGTACCAGGTCCGGATCTACAATGGCGACATCCGGCGTAATGTTGAAGTCAGCCAGAGGATATTTTACGCCTGTCTGATAGTTGGTGATCACGGAGAAAGCCGTCACCTCGGTAGCTGTGCCGGAGGTGGAGGGAATAGCCGCGAATTTGGCCTTCTGGCGCAGTTCCGGGAAATTAAAGGGAACGCACAGAGACTCAAAGGTCACATCCGGATATTCATAGAAAGCCCACATAGCTTTTGCCGCGTCGATGGGTGAACCGCCGCCCATGGATACGATCCAGTCCGGCTCAAACTCCCGCATTACCGCGGCGCCCTTCATAACGGTCTCTACAGAGGGATCCGGTTCCACACCCTCAAAGACCTTTACTTCCATGCCGGCTTCCTGCAGATAGGAAACGGCCTTGTCCAGGAAACCCTGGCGTTTCATGGAACCGCCGCCTACCACCAGGACGGCTTTTTTGCCTTTCAGGTTTTTCAGTTCTGCCAAAGAACCTTTGCCGTGGTAAATATCTCGGGGTAACGTAAATCTGCTCATAAAAGTGCCCTCCTTTTTTTGTTTCTATCATACATGTCTGATAATGAAATAGCAACAAAGTATTTGTAAAAAAACAAACAGTTTTTCAAAATGTTGTCTGGGACGGATCCGGCCGCCGGGAGAAAAAGACAGTTGACAGAAAAGAAAAAATGTATTATTGTACTAATCAAATAATACAATAGATGAAGGGAGGAAATGCCTGTGGCCTGGAATCTGGATTCCCAAAGACCCATCTACGCTCAGATCATAGAGCGGGTGCAGCTGGACATTGTGACCGGAAGGTACGCTCCGGGAAGCCGGCTGCCCTCTGTGCGGGAATTGGCCGCTCAGGCGGCGGTGAATCCCAATACTATGCAGAAAGCCCTGTCGGAATTGGAAACCAGCGGTCTGATCTATACCCAGAGAACCAGCGGCAGATTTGTAACAGAGGACATCCTGCGGATCCGTCAGGCAAAGCAGCGCCTGGCGTCTATGCAGGTGCGGGACTTTATCCGGAAAATGCAGGAGCTGGGAATGAGCCGGGAAGAGGTGACAGAACTATTTCAGGAAATTGTCAGGGAGGAAGGATTATGAGCGAATGTTTAAGCTGCCTGGATCTGACGAAAAGATTCGGCGCGAAGGAGGCTCTTTCAAATGTAAATTTCAGATTGGAAAGGGGAAAGATCGTGGGACTGCTGGGGCCCAACGGCAGCGGAAAGACCACACTGCTGAAGCTGATCAGCGGACTGCTGCTGCCTACATCGGGCAGTGTTCTGATCGAGGGAATGCCCCCGGGGATCGAGACGAAGAAAAAGGTTTCTTATCTGCCGGATCAGATGTATCTGGGAGACTGGATGCGGGTCAGGGATATCCTGGAATATTTTCAGGATTTTTATGAGGATTTCGACAGCGGCCGGGCCTCGGCGATGCTGGGAGCCCTGAAGATTGGTCCGGATCAGAAAATCCGCACTATGTCCAAGGGCACCCGGGAAAAGGTGCAGCTGATCCTGGCTATGAGCCGGAGAGCAGGGCTGTACTGTCTGGATGAGCCCATTGCCGGAGTAGACCCGGCTGCCCGGGATTATATTCTGTCGGTGATCCTGGACAATTTCCAGGAGGATTCCACACTGCTGATCTCAACTCATCTGATCGCGGATGTGGAAAATATACTGGATGAAGTGATCTTCCTGAAAGACGGAAGAGTCGTTCTGCAGTCCATGGTGGAAGAAATACGTATGGAGCAGGGAAAATCTGTAGACAGCCTGTTCAGGGAGGTGTTCCGATGCTGAGAAAATTGTGGAAACATGAATGGAAAGCGACATACCGTCTGCTGCTGGCAGTGCATCTGATCCTGCTGTTTATGGGACTGGCAGGATACCTGATCCAGGGCTTTTTGGAAAACGGGCCTGTGCCGTCGGTGGTCGGCGGACTTTACATGATCCTTTTCTTTCTGATCACCCTGGCAGCTTTTTTGCTGACGCATTTTCTCATGATCTCCAGGTATTACCGGAACTTTTTTACAGCGGAAGGATATCTGGTCCACACGCTGCCTGTCGGCCCGGGGAATAAGCTGGCGGCCAAATGCCTGAATCATCTGGTCTGGACCCTGATCGATCTGGCCTGTGTGGTCAGCGCTGTCATGCTGGTCACATCTGCCGTGCCGTCCCAGGAACAGGTCAGGGGTCTTTTGAGAGCGCTGCCGTCCGCGGCGGAGGCTATGGGATTTTCCTCGGTCCCGGCCATGATTTTTGCTTTGCTGGGGCTGTTTCTGCTGACACTGGCCTCCGGGATCCTGATGTTTTACGCTGCCATCAGTCTGGGGAGTCTTTTCCCCTCCCACAGAGTTTTGGGATCTGTACTTTGCTGGCTGGGGCTGTGGATTGCCGGCCAGGCTGTCAATATAACAGTCCTGGCAGTCAATTTTGGAAAATACGCGTTTCAGCGGGGAGAGACCATCGAAGCGGCGGGACAGCAGCTGACCATGCCGCCGGAGCAGGTGACGGCGATGTTCGGAACATTTTTGGGGACCGTCGGCGCGGCGGCAGCGGTTTTGGGCACTGTTTATTACCTCATCAGCTACTTTGTACTCAGTAAAAAACTGAATCTGGACTAAGGGGCAAAAGACGCCGAATCCGAAAATTTAAAAAGTAAATAGCATGAACAGCAGAGTCCGTTTCCCGGCCGCAGGGAGACGGACTTTTTCAGTGAAGAATTTCTGATTTCATAATTCATTAACATTTCTTTGACATCCGTGAAAAAACAGGACAATATACTTGGCTTGCCGGAAAGGGGAGGAGAGAAACATCTCAGAAAGGAATGTCAGGATATGAGTAATATTGTAATAACTGTAGAGTCGGGATCGGATATGCCCAGGGAGACGGCTGAAAAATACGGCATCTTTATTATACCTATGTATGTGCAGTTTGGCAGCGAGAGTAAGGCGGACGGGACTTTTTGGCCCGGGGAAGTATGCAGATATTTCGCGGAAACAGGAAAAATACCCAAAACCAGCGGAAGTACACCGGAAGACTGCCGGCGGGTTTTTGACGAGATCCACCGCCGCTGGCCGGAAAAGAAAATCCTGCATCTGGCCTATTCGGCGGTAACTACCTGCTCTTATCAGAGCGCGAAGATAGCTGCTGAGGGGCGGGACTACGTGGCGTGCGTAGATACGCGCCATGTAACGGCAGGCCAGACGGCCGCAGTGGTTGAAACGGCCAGGCAGCTGGAAAAACAAAAATACTGGGATCTGCAGGAGGCCGTCCGCATGGCTGAAAAGGTGATCGGAAGAGTGCGCATGTGCTTTGTCCCGGACAAACTCGCGTATTTGCGTGCCGGAGGACGCTGCGGCAATCTCACGGCGATTTGCGGCAGTCTGCTGCGGATCCATCCCTGTATTGAAATAGAAGACGGTTTCCTGAAGGCGAAAAAAAGATACCGGGGTTCTATGCGGCACATTGTTCCGCGCTTAATCCCGGAATATATAGAACGTGAAAATCTGGACCGAAAGGAAATATGGTTTCTTCACACCCCGGATTTTCCGGAAGAAATCCGGGAAGCAGCTTCAAAAGCAGCGGCGGACGAAGGAATCCGCACCGTTCACTGGATGGAGGCGGGCGGCGTTATAACAACCCACGGCGGTCCCGGCGCTTTTGCGATGGCAGGCTTCGCGCTGCCGCTTCAGGAGGCGCTGTAAACAAGAAAAAAGAGAAGGAAGACGGTCCGGCTGACCGGAAAATATGGACTCTGACCGAAGGGCTGTGATACACTGTGCTTGGAAATGGAGGAAAATTACCATGCAGAAAATTCTTGTGCTTGAAGATGATGAAAAATTGAATCAGATTCTCTGCACATATTTAGCTAAAAATCAATACCAGCCTGCCGGCTGCTGCCGGGCGGAAGCCGCATTCGACAAGCTGAGCGAAGAGGATTACAGCCTGATTATTTCAGATATTATGCTGCCGGGGAATATAAATGGCTTTGAGTTCGTGAAGACAGTGAGGGAAACAAATCCGGTGATACCGATTCTGCTGGTCACCGCCCTGGACGATCTGCCCTCAAAAGTAAAAGGATTCCATTCAGGAGTGGATGACTACATGGTCAAGCCCATCGATATGGACGAAATGCTCCTTCGGGTGGAAGCCCTGCTGAGAAGGGCCAGGATCAACAACGAGAACCGCCTGGAAGCAGGGGATCTGGTCCTGTTAAAGGATGAATTAAGCGCATATGTGGGAGGGCGGGAAGTCCCTTTGCTTCCCAGAGAATTCAGCATTCTGTACCGCCTGCTTTCGCATCCGCGGAAAGTCTTTACAAGAAGTGAACTTCTGGATGAATATGGAGGAACAGACAGCGAGACGGGACTGCGGTCTGTGGACGTATATATTGCCAGATTAAGAAATAAATTTGCGGACTGTAAAAGCTTTGAAATTGTTACTGTCCATGGGTTTGGATACAAGGCGGTGCTACTGTGAAAAAGACGGAATATAAAAAACGCAGATATGAGGACGAGCGGATTAACGCGCCGTTGATTTCCTGGAAAGTATATTTTATTTTGATGGGGATTGAGATCTGCATCATGGCGGTCCATACAGCAATTGTGGCTGTGTGGATGGAGGAAGTGCCGGGAAAGTTTCCTATTCTGATCCTGGTCCTCTTTTATTTCCTTTTGCTTTCCTCAGTCATTCTGGCGCTTGTTTTCGGAGTGCTGAAACGGTATGTTTTCGGAAAGCCGCTGAAAGGGATTGCGGCGGCGGCCAGGCGCGTGGCCTCCGGAGAATTTTCTGTGCGGATCTCTCCGATCCGCCAGGATGGGAAAAAGGACGAAATAGAAGTTTTGATAGAAGATTTTAATACGATGGCAAAAGAACTTGAAAGTATTGAAATGCTGAAAAATGATTTTGTTTCTAATGTTTCCCATGAGATAAAAACGCCGATTTCCGTAATACAAAATTACGCGTCGGCTTTTAAGATGCCCGGACTTTCTGAAGAGGAGCGGAATCAATATGCGGATGTGGTAATACGGACTACCAGGAAGCTCAATGATTTAGTTGTCAATATCCTGCGGCTCTCAAAAATCCAAAATCAGGAAATCGTGCCCAAGCCGGAGATTTTTCAATTAGGCGAGCAGATACGTCAGTGTGCGCTTGCTTACATGGAAAAATGGGAAGAAAAGAAAATTCAGGTACATATGGAAGTGGAAGATATCGAAGTATGCGCCGATCAGGCGCTGCTGGAACTGGTCTGGAACAATCTTTTATCAAACGCCATAAAATTTACCGAAGAAGGAGGGAACATTTATGTCCGGTCCGGCATCCGGGAGGATTTTGTATGGGTTGAAGTCCAGGATACCGGCTGCGGGATACCGGAAGATGAGCAGAAAAGGATTTTTGACAGATTTTACCAGGGCGATACTTCGCACGCAACAGAAGGCAATGGATTAGGGCTGGCACTTGTAAAGGAAATTATGGAAATCTTGTCCGGCTCGATCTCGGTTAAAAGCAATAAAGATCGGGGGACTGCGTTTACGGTGACCATACCGCTGAGCGATGTCCGTGACAGAAGATCCAAAAAAGAGACAGCGGTATTTGAACAGGCCAGGCGCAGGGGGATAAACTGGAGCAGGATAAAGAGGCAGAGGTAAATAAATTTCAGATGTGAGAAAAGAGAGATGCACAGTTTTGTGGGATCTCTCTTTTTTTGTATTGGCGTCTGGATGAAGTTCAGATTTACCCGGAATTTCTGCGGAGGAGTTTTCGCTAAGGTAAAACAGATAACAATAAAATATACAAAACATCATATTAAAACTTAGGAATAATCACGAAAAACCACTTATATAATACAAAACATCTAATTTATATTGACAAAAATAATATGTTTGATATAATTTTTAACATCAAAAGAAATTACAAAGATGAAGGAGGTACCGGAGTGAAAAAAGGTGTAGTTGTATTGTTGGTGGCGAGTCTGCTGATGCTTTCCGCATGCGGAAGCAGTAATGAAGAAACAGATCCAGGGTCTGCTTCTGAAACGGGAAATTCTTCTGCGCAGGAAGGAAAGGACGGCCAGGAAAGCTGGGTAGGGGGTTATGCCTGCCATTCTGCCAATGATTTTTTTGATGCGGTAGGCAGCGGACTGAACGAGGCGGCGGCAGAAAATAACGGAGAAATTATCCGGTCAGATTCTGAGCTGCAGACTTCAGATGAACTGGCGATTATCGAAAATTTTATAACTCAGGACGTGGATGTAATTTTTCTGACTCCCAATGATCCCGCAGGAAGTATTGAAGGAGTAAAACGGGCCAATGAAGCGGGAATCCCTGTAGTAGTCATTTCTTCCGAACTGAATGAAGGAGATTACGAAGTACTCTGCACGATTAAATCGGATGATTATATGGCGGCGACAGAGGCGGCGGAATATGCCATGGAACAGATTAACTATGAGGGGGATGTTCTGATCTTGAACGGAATGCAGACCTCTGATGTAGTAGACCGAATCAGCGGCTATAAAGATACTATCGCAAAGTATGAGGATGTTGTCATTGCCAATGAAGTAATGGTGGATGAAAATTCTGTGGCAGCCTGTACCACGGCAGTGGAAAATATGCTCCAGGCCTGTCCGGATGCTAAAGCGATTTTAGCCTTTAACGGCTTTGGTATTCCGGCTGCCTATGCCGCTATGAAAAATCTTGGAATCGATACAAACTCGATCAGCGTAGCGGATGTAGACGGACTTCAGGCAGAAGCAGACCTTCTGGCAGGAGGCGAAATGGAAAAATCCTGTGCTTATGGACAAAATACTCCGGAATTCGGTAGAAAGGCTGTGGAGGAGTTCCTTACTTACAGAGAAGCACCGGAAAGCTACAATACAGGTCAGCTGTTTGAACTGGAGACAATAGAAATTACTCCTGCGAATGCGGCAGAATACGACATCTATAAAGATCTGTAAAGATCAGACGGGCAGATCTGTGCAGGACAGCACAGTGGGTCCGCGCCAAAGAGAAAGAGAGGAGAACGAGAGTGAACCATGAGGAGTACTTGCTGGAAATGCGAAAAATCGACAAAAGATTTCCCGGAACTCACGCTCTGGACTCTGTTGATTTTAATTTGAAAAAGGGAGAAGTGCATTCGCTGATCGGTCAGAATGGATCCGGAAAATCCACCCTGATGAATATTCTGGCCGGGGGATTGGCAAAAGACGCCGGCCAGATTATACGGAAGGGGGAGGAAATCCATATTACTTCTCCGATTTCTGCAAGAAATAACGGAATCGCCATGATTCATCAGGAACTAAAATTGTTCTCGGAACTGACGGTGGCAGAGAATCTGTATTTTGGAGCGTTTCCCAAAAAAAGAGGACTGATCAGCTGGAACGAAATGTTTGCGGATGCAGATGAAGCCATGAGGATGCTCAGCGGCGAGATCAAGGGAAGGCAGAAAATAGCGGAACTTTCGGTGGCGCAGCAGCAGTTGGTGGAAATTGTTCGGGCAATCCTGAAAAAGACAGAGATCATTATTATGGATGAGCCCACCGCTTCCCTGACCAACGATGAGGCAGACGGGCTGTTTAAGGTTGTGGAAAAAATAAAAGCATCCGGCGTATCGATTATTTTTATTTCCCACCGTCTGGACGAGGTGATGAGAATCTCAGACCGGGTAACAGTGCTGCGGGACGGAAAACTCATCGGAACCCTGGAACGAAATGAAATACAGGGAAAAGAACAGCTGGTGGATATGATGGTCAATATCAAACCGGTTGTCCAGAAAAATGGGAATAGAAAGATCAGCAAAGAGATTGTTCTTGAAACACGGAATCTTTCTATGTCAAACCGTCTGTCGGATGTATCTGTAAAACTTCACAAGGGAGAAGTGCTGGGACTTGCAGGTCTGGTGGGGGCAGGGCGGACAGAATTGCTGAAAACTGTGTTCGGCGCTTATAAACCGGACAAAGGGGAAATTGTAGTAGGCGGACAAGCCTGGAGTGAAATGACTCCGGCCAAAGCGGTCCGGCTGGGGATCGCCTACATGTCGGAAGACAGAAAGGATGAAGGCCTGCTGCTGAAAATGACATGCGAAGAGAATACGGTATATTCCTGTATGGAGTCTTATTCAAGATTCGGTCTGATCAGGCCTGGCAAACAGAGAGAGGATTATCAGAAGCTGGCTGGGGACCTGAGGCTGAAGGCCAGCAGTCCCAAAGATCCTGCCGGAGCTTTAAGCGGAGGAAATCAGCAGAAGCTGGTGATTGCCAAATGGCTGGCGGCACAGAGTACTATTATTTTAATGGATGAACCCACCAGAGGAATCGATGTGGGAGCAAAAAGCGAAATATACGCGCTGATACGGAAGCTGGCGGATGAGGGAAAAAGTATCATTTTTGTTTCATCGGAACTGGAAGAGGTACAGCTTGTGAGCGACCGGATCCTGGTGATGAATAAAGGGAGGATCACCAAAGAACTGCCGGCAAATTCTACAGTAGAGGAGATGATGTGTTATGCGGTATAAAGTGAAGAAAAAGAATATTTGGGCGGCAGTAAAAAACTCTTCTATTATCAGCGCGGTAATCGCCTTTGTGATTGTTATTATCGTAATGAGTATTGCAAGCCCGACTTTTCTGACATCGAGAAACCTGACAAACCTTATTTCCCAGGGAGCGGTTCTGTCGATTGTTACTATTGGACAGACTTTTGTGATTATCACCGGCGGAATTGATCTTTCAGTGGCTCCGGTGCTGAGCCTCAGCACTGTTCTGACCGCGTCCATGATCACAGATTACGGACTTCCCTGGGGAGCGGCGGCACTGATCGCGGCAGCCGCCTGTATGGCCTGCGGCATTTTTAACGGAATTCTGATTACATACGTAAAGATTCCGCCCATTATTGCTACGCTGGCCACTTCTATGGCCTATCAGGGACTGTGCCTTCTGTATACTCAGGGATACGGGATTAATCTTCCGGCCGGAAACAGCATGACAGATCTTTTAAGCTACAAAAGATGGCTGGGAATTCCGGTGGCGGGCTATGTGCTTTTGATTCTCTATATTCTGTTTTACATCATTTTAAAATATACAAAAACCGGAAGAGTGATCTATGGACTGGGCGGCAGCAAAGAGGCTGTATACTTATCCGGTATCCGTTCCAATATTTACAGCATTAAAGTGTACGCCCTCAGCGGCCTCCTGGCAGGCATAGCTGGAGTGATTCTTACCGCAAGGCTAAACAGCGGACATCCCTATAACGGAGATGGATTTGATATGGACTCCATCGCGGCTTCTGTTCTGGGAGGAGTCAGTGTGGCAGGCGGGATCGGCAACATCTGGGGCGCTCTGATCGGGGTGTTTACTCTGACGATTATCACAAACGGATTAAATATGATCAATATGAACACTTATGTGCAGATGATGATCAAAGGATTGATTATCGTTGTGGCTATCGGCATCGGAGGAATCAGGCAGAATAAAAAATAATTGCAGGAAGCAATGCTTTCAAAAGCAAAAAATAAAATTAATTAAGGAGGATTTGTGTTATGGAAAACCATCTGAAACTTTCTATGGAGGTCTGGGCGAATATGCCCTGGGGCAGACTGGAGATCTGCGGAGTAGCGGTAAACAGCTGGGGCAAACTGCCTCTGAGCGAAATTGTTTATAAGGTAAAAGAGCATGGATATCCGTCTATGGACGTAGTCTTTTCCAAGATCCAGGAAATCCCTCCGGAGAAATATGATTCAGAACTGGAAGCCTTCAAAAAGGCTTTGGATGAGACGGGAGTTCATCTGGCCTCTCTGGCTCCTCACTGCACCTTTGTCACGCCTAGGCATTTTGACCGCGCCGCCGGTATGAACACAATGAAGCAGGCAATTGACGCGGCGGTCTATCTGGGAGCGGATACGGTATGCACACTGATTGCTCAGGGATTTTATGATCCGGCTTTATATAATATCATGACCAGGAAGGAAGCTTGGGAGATGATTGTCTCCGGCGTCAGGGAGGCAGCGGAATACGCGAAGGAGCGGAATATGACAATTTCGATTGAAATCCTTCAGGGAACCCTGATCAATTCTGTTGACGCGTGGTATAAGCTGTACCATGAAGTGGGAATGGACAACGTATATGTAACAGTTGACACCGGAACATTCTATACAACGATCAAGCCGAAAATGCCGGTGGCAGAGGCTATTGAAAAACTGGGAGAACACATTAATTGTGTTCACGTAAAGGATGAAGTAGGATTTACGAATATCATTCAGTGCCAGCATGTGTGGTACGGAGGTGGTTTCGTAGATTTTAGAGAAGTATCCGATACGCTGAAAAAAATCGGATATAAAGGCTACTGTTCTGTGGAATGGGAAGGCTGGGAAAATGGAGGCCTGGCGGGAGTAGGCGATCCCGGCGGCATCGGCCTGACCGATTTTGATATGGTTGCGCAGGAAGCAAAGCTGTTTTTGGAAGAGGAAGGATTTTGTTGATCAGAAAGGAGTCGTACATGCAGGATAAAGTAAAAGTTGGAATGATCGGCGCTGGAGGATGGGGAGAAAATGTTCTTTCCGCATATGATCAGAATCCTTTTGCGGAACTGACAGCGATTGCGGACCTCAATCAGGAACGGGCGGAAGAGATGGCGCGCAGATTTCACATTCCGAAAGTATATACGGATTACAGAGAGATGATCCGAAAGGAGAAATTGGATATCGCGTCTATTGCCACACCGGATTTTCTTCACAGGCAGGCTGCATGCGACTGTTTTGAAGCAGGGCTGAATGTGTTCCTGGAAAAACCTGTCGCCACAAATATGGAGGACTGCGAAGCTATTGTGGACGCGGCGAGAAGATCCGAAAAAAAGTTTATGACAGATTATTTTATGCGTTTTATTCCGCAGTTCCGGGATGCGAAAGCGGCTATGGAGCAGGGAGAACTGGGAACGATCGTGCAGGGATATGCCAGGATAGATGATGCGGTCAGCGTCCCTACCAAGATGCTGAAATGGTCAAAGGACAGTTCACCCATTTTCTTTATTATGATTCATAATATCGATGTGGTGCGCTGGATTATCGGACATGAGGCGGTGGAGGTTTACGCAAAACAGCAGAAAATGAAGCTGGCTTCTATGGGAATCGATACGCCGGATTCTGTACAGGCTTTTGTTACATTTGACAACGGTTCCACTGTGCTGTTTGATTCAAACTGGATCCTTCCGAGAAGTTATGACGGACTGAATGACCAGTTTGTCAGACTGGTGGGCACGGAAGGGACAGCCTATATCAATCTGACATACCAGGGACTGCAGATTTACAAACCGGAATTCGAGGGAGATTTTGAACACGCCAACCGCAGCACTGTTTATGTGAATCCCATGTTCCACGGAAGAACCGCCGGCTGTGTCCAGAGATCTGCGGAACATTTTGTAGACTGTGTGAGAAATGATCTGGAACCGGTGATTACGCTGGAAGACGCAGTGGAACCTACCAGGATCGCCTGTGCGGTCAAAGAATCCCTGGAGACGGGAGCACCTGTGAAACTGCGGCATGATTCCTGAATATCAGATCAGAAACGCGGTCATTGTTGACGGATCCGGCAGTCCGGGGAAAAAAGGCTGCCTGGATCTGAACAACGGCATTATCGAGGCGGTAGGCTGCCGGGAACACCCGGCGCAGCATGTCATTGACGCGGAGGGAATGATCGCAGCGCCGGGATTTATCGATGTTCATACTCATGCGGACGCATATGTGGGAGACTTTGAGTGTATGAAGAGTTTCCTTTCCCAAGGGGTTACTACCTGTGTGACCGGAAACTGCGGCTTTTCAGTTTTCCCTCTAAAAGGCCGTGCGGGCAAAGAACATCTGCGATATGGAGCCCCTGTTCTCGGGGAGGCACGGCACAGCGCGGGATACAAAAGCTTTCAGGAATTTGCCCGGCAAAACAGGAGCGCCTTTGTGAATGTAGCGGCTCTGACTGGCCACGGAGCTCTGAGAACAAATGTGGAGAGCAGATTTCCAAATCCATGGGAAATCGAACAGATGGCCCGGAAGCTGGAAGAACAGCTGGAAGAGGGAGCAGCGGGATTGTCCTTGGGATTGATTTATTATCCCGGTTCCGTGACGAAGCGGGAAGAGTTTGTGAAACTGTCCCGTATCGTTCAAAAACACGGGAAGGTTCTGGCAGTCCATCTGCGGGACGAGGGTCTTCGGATCTGTGATTCTATGGAGGAAATGCTGTCGTTGGCACAGGAAACGGGAGTGCATATCCATTTTTCACATCATAAGCTGATGGGGGTGAAAAGCTGGGGATGGAGCGAAAAGACGCTGGAACTTTTTCGGCAGGCGAAGAAAGGCGGGCTGGAACTTTCTTTGGACGCATATCCGTATACATCGGGCGCCTCTACTGCGGCGGTGCTGCTTCCGCCCTGGGTTTGCGCGGACGGAATGGAAAAAACTATGGAAAGGCTGAAAAGCAGACGGATTCTGGAAAAAATCAAAAAAGAACTGCGGCAGGATATAGAAGGCTGGGAGAATCTTTCCCGCTCCTGCGGCTGGGCGAATCTGGTAGCTGTAAAAGCCGGGCCTGACGGCAGAGAGATCAGCGGAAAAAGTATAAAAGAATTGGCTGGAGCGGACGGATGCGGTGAAGTGGAAAAATTGGCGGAATTGATAGTGAGAGAGAAAGGCAAACTTTGCGTAGCGATTCACGGAATGAGCCAAGAAGATGTAGACCGCATTATACAGTTTCCGGACACGCTGATCGGAAGCGATGGACTCTTTGGACCAGGCGCTGCGCATCCAAGGAGGTACGGTGCTTTCGCGAAATTTTTGAGACGCTATGCGGCAGAGAAAAAAGTATTAACATTGGAGGAGGCGGTACATAAAATAACAGGACTTGCGGCGGAAACATTCGGGATCAGAGAAAGAGGTTTTTTAAGGCCCGGATATGCCGCGGATGTAGTGATTTTTGATCAGAAAAAAATCAGTGACAGGTCGGATTATCAAAGACCTGAAGCGCTGGCAGAAGGGGTAAAATATGTATTTTTAAACGGACAGATCGTGCTGGATAATGGTACATTTTTTTGTAAGCGGGCGGGTCGCACATTACACATATAAAAGATATATCAAATGCCAATTGAATTGTGATATGATATTACCAAATATTGGTATCGCGCGGATAAAGCAATACGGAAAACAAAAGTAGGGGTGTGCAATGGAGACCAGAAAACTTAAATATCAGATCGTAAAGGACGCTATTGTCAACAGTATCAGAAATGGAGATTTTTCATATGAGAAATGTCTGCCTCCGGAAAGAATACTGTGTGAAAAATTTAATGTGAGCAGAGTTACGCTGCGCAAATCCATCGATGAACTGGAGGCAGACGGAATTCTGCAGAAACTTCAGGGAAAAGGCACTTTTATTAATCAGGATAATAAAATGATCCAGGGACTGAACCGGCTGACCGGTTTTACGGAAGATATGAAAGCCCGGGGAATGACAGCTGATTCCAAAGTGCTGATGCTGAATGTGATCAGTGCGGATCAGACAGTGGCGGAAAAACTGAATCTCCGGGAGGGAGACGATGTCATTATTTTCCAGCGTCTGAGGCTCTCCAATTCCATACCAATGGGGATTGAAACCACATATTTGGATGACAAAGTGTTTCACCCGCTGATTACGGAATTTTCCGGCGGATCCTTTTATGATTTTATGAATAAAAGACTGAACATTACTCCCTATCGGGCCAGCCAGGACATAGAAGTAGCAAAACTGCTGAAATGGGAAGCCTCACTGCTCGGTGATGAGAATCTGGAATATGCGCTGCTGACCCACCGTCAGACCTTTGATAAAGACGGCAATATTCTGGAATATGTGGTATCAAAATACAGAGGAGATAAATATGTATTCCATATCGAACTGAGTTTGTAGGCTGGAAAGGCAAAGGGATGGAACAAAAATATTATTTATCGATACAGAAAATTCTGGAGGAAATTGTTCAGTGCGAGTCTGAAAAAATACAGGAGGCAGGAAAATGTGTGGCGGATACAATCCTGTCTGACGGCTTGGTCCATGTATTCGGGTGCGGCCATTCCCATATGGTAGCGGAAGAAATGTTTTACCGGGCCGGCGGTCTGGCTCCGGTGAATCCGCTGTTTGAGGAAAGTGCCATGCTTCACGCGGGGGCGAGAAAAAGCAGCAATATTGAACGGATGTCAGGGTATGCTGTACATGTCCTAAATAATTATCAGATCAATCAAGAAGACACTTTTATCATAGCTTCCAGTTCGGGAATCAATAATTTTGTGATTGAAATGGCAGAGGAAGCAAAAAAAAGGTGTAAAACTGTGGTCGGAATTACCTCGGACAATTATCATTCGGTACCCAGCAGAAATAAAGATGGAAAACGGCTGATGGATGTGTGCAGTTTTTTCATTAACAATCATGTTCCGGTAGGAGATGCAGCTGTGGAGATTGAGAAAGGCATACAGATTGCTCCGGTTTCCAGTATCAGCGACTTTTTTATCGCGAACTCTATTGTCATCGCTGCCTGCGAAGAATTAAAAAAGGAAAAAAGCATGATCCCGGTGTTCCGCAGCGGAAATCTGCCGGACGGAGACGCTTTCAATGATTTTCTGATCAAAAAGTACAGAACCCGAGTAAAACATTTGTAAAAGAGGGAATGTTTGTGAAAAAAATAGCAGTTATAGGCTTATATGGAGTATCCGCTCTGTATAAAGTCCGTCAGCTGCCGGTACCCGGAGAAACAGCGAGAAGTCAGGAACTGATTTTTGAACCGGGCGGAAAGGGTTATAATCAGGCGTTTGCCGCGCTGCGAATGAATGGCGATGTATTTTTCTGTACGGCTGTAGGCGATGATTTATATGGGGAAAAAGCGGAAAGCGAACTAAAAAATGTTTTTGGAGATCAATTTAAGTGCATTAAAATTCAGAATGAAGTCACCGCTCACGCCGCAGTCCTGTGTGACAGCAGCGGAGAAAATGAGGTGATTGTACATGCGGGAGCGCTGGAAAAACTGGATGAGCGGACGGCGGAAATACTGGAAAAGGAACTGAAGCAGTGCGGGCTGCTGCTGCTTCAGTGCGAAATGCCGCTTCGGGCAGTGGAAAGTCTGCTGGATTGGAGCAAAAAACACGGACTGTATACGGTATTCAATCCGGCTCCGGCAGCTGCGCTAACAGACGCGGTTTTGCAAAACTGTGATCTTCTGACACCAAATTGGGGGGAGGCCCGGAAGATTTCCGGAATCAGCAGCGAAAGTCCGGAAGAGGCCGCGCAGAGGCTGCTGTCCAGGGGATGCAGAGCGGTGATTATTACGCTTGGGAACCGCGGGGCTTACGTTCGGGAGCAGGGAAAACCGGGATATTATCAGGAGGCTTTCCGGGTTTTTGCAGAGGACACAACAGGAGCGGGAGATGTTTTTAACGGAGCGCTCTGCGCCGGCCTGGCAGCGGGAAACACTCTTCGCGCCGCAGTGGAAACAGCGGCCGCAGCCAGCGCCCTCAGTGTGACCCGCAGAGGCGTGGTCAGGGCTGTCCCTACGCTGGCGGAAACAGAGGATTTTTTGGAAAAGAGAAAGACAGGCTTATGATAAAGATTATAAGAGTCAGGGACTATGAAGAGTTAAGTGAAAGGGCAGCCGAGATTCTTGTCTCTCAGGTGAGAGAAAAGAAAAATTCTGTTCTGGGACTGGCGACAGGGGCTACGCCCCTTGGAACTTATGAAAAAGTTGTAAAAAAGTACAACAGTCAGGAAATCGATTTCAGCGGTATTTATACTGCGAATCTGGATGAATACAAGGGAATTGAGAAAAAGAATCCGGACAGCTATTACTTTTATATGCGTGCAAATCTTTTTGATCACATAAATATAAAGCCGGATCACATTTTATTCCTGAACGGTATGGCTAAAGACGCGGCGGCAGAATGCAGGCGATATGAAAAGGCAATTGCCGCTGCAGGCGGTATAGATCTGCAGCTTCTGGGAATCGGCGTAAACGGCCATATCGGATTTAATGAGCCATCGGATGTCTTTGAGAAAGAAACCCATCCGGTAGAACTTGCGGAGAGTACCAGGCAGGTAAATGCCAGATTTTTAAAGCATACAGAAGTTCCGCCCAAAGAAGCTCTGACCATGGGAATAGGAACGATTTTTTCAGCGGAAAAAATATTGCTGCTTGCCAGCGGACCTTCAAAGGCGGATTGTCTCAGGAAAGCTCTATATGGTCCGATAACGCCGCAGGTGCCGGCCTCAGTTTTACAGCTCCACAGGAAGGTTGTTGTTCTGGCGGACGCGGAAGCCCTGGAACTATGCGGCCTGGAAAAAGATGAAATTTATTTGTAGGAGAACATTATGCTGATTAAGAACGGGAAGGTTTTTTGGGAAGACGGCAAATTCTATCGGGGAGATCTGCGGATCCGGGGAGACCGGATCGCGGAATTTGTCCGCGGACAGGAGCCGTGCGGCAGAGAAGAAGATGAAATGATTCTGGACGCCTCCGGCTGTCTGGTGCTTCCCGGTCTGGTGGATCTTCATATCCACGGCTGCGGGAACCGGGATTTCAGCGACGGGGACGCCCGGGCTGTGGCGGAGATCGCGGAACAGGAGGCAGCCTGGGGAGTCACATCGCTGTGCGCCACGACCATGACAGTTCCGGAGAAAAGACTGATGCAGGCGGCAAGAGCAGTGAAAGAGTATCAGGAAGAATTCGCGGTCAGAGAACCGGAGCGCTGGCGGCGGGGAGCCAGGATCCTGGGCATCCATATGGAAGGACCTTTTATTGCCGCTTCCAGAAAGGGATCTCAGAAGGAGGAGGATATAAAGCTTCCGGATCCGGGTCTGGTGCAAAAAATGCAGGAGGCATCGGGAGGACGGGTGCGGATCTTAAGTTTCGCGCCGGAACTTCCCGGCTCAGAAGAACTGATCCTGGAGTGGCGGGATCGGATCGTTCTTTCCGCCGGCCATACCAACGCGGATTATGACAGGGCTCTTTGGGCCATGAAACAGGGGGTGCGCCATGTAACACACCTCTGCAACGCAATGCCGCCCTTCCTGCACCGGGATCCGGGGGTTCTGGGGGCGGCCTCGGATATGCCTCAGGTCATGCCGGAGCTGATCGCCGATGGGATCCACAATCATCCCAGTATGGTGCGGAATATTTTCCGGATATTCGGAGACAGGAGGATCATTCTGGTCAGCGACAGCATGCGGGCCGCAGGGATTTCCGACGGAGTGTTTGAATTGGGCGGACAGAGAGTCTTTGTCCGGGGCAGGAAGGCTTTGCTGGAGGATGGAACCATCGCCGCCAGCGTGACAAATCTTTATGACTGCGTCAGGGTCTGTGTGCGGGAGATGGGAATTCCCCTGGAGAGCGCCCTTCGCTGCGCTTCCATGAATCCTGCAAAAGCGGTGGGCGCGGAAGAAGAGACAGGGAGCATCGCTCCCGGAAGAAGCGCGGATCTTCTCCTGGCGGATGAAGAAACGCTGGAACTGAAACAGGTAGTCTTAAGAGGACAGATCCTGAAGGAGTAAGCCGGCTGCCAGCCGGCTCACTCCGACAGAATCTGTTTTTTTCCTTTAATGTTCTGAATAGTAGATCCGGCTGATCTTATAGAGCTCGTCCGCCAGATCGACCTTCCGCTTTTCCGCCCCGTAGATGTGCAGGCGGCAGGCATAACGCCCGGTTTTCCCCAGAGTTTCCACTCTCTCATGGATCATCTCAATGGCTTCCTCATCGCTGACAGATTCTTCGATAATGAAGTTCCCGATCTGGGCCAGCTGGTTTCCGTACTGGTCCATGATGGCCTCTTTGTCGTTGATGCCGTCCTGGCCTTCCCAGGCATCGAAGCCAGCTTTGATGAAGTTCTCAATCTGAACCCCTACGCAGCCGCAGGAGTGAAGGGTGATGAACATGCCCTCATCGTGGGCGGCTTTGGTGATCCGCTGATAGTGGGGCAGCAGGATTTCCTCATAGAGATCCGGTGAGAAAAAGGCGTTTTTCTGAGACCCCATATCATCGTGCCAGAGGATCATATCCGGATGGTAGTATTTTTTTGCGATCCGGATCAGCTGAATATGCCAGTCGGTCAGCTTCTCATAAAATTCATTCAGTTCTTCCGGTTCTTCCAGAAGGTAGAGGAAGGCGTCTGAAAAACTGGTAAGATCCGCCAGGCGCTCAAACATGCCGTTGAGAATGACAAAGTAGGTGAAACGGTCGTTGGGAAGGCCGCAGGAGGCGTAATTTTCCTGAAAGTCCTTTTCCCAGTCAATAGCATCCAGATCCGGCCAGACAATTTCTTTTCGCCAGTTCCGAAGATCGGAAAGGCGCCGTGTCCCGGGGCGGACCATGGAAGCGCCGCAGGTCTTTTCAAATTTCCAGTCAATGCCGAACCAGTCAATGCCTCCGTAGGCTCTGGCGTAGGAATCCGGCATCACATAGGGGCAGAGAGCGTTGTTGTCCCGCAGCTGGTTGGGGAGCCAGAGAGGCTTTTCGTTTTTCAGCATGCGGATCATATTTTCTCTGGGGGTGACAGGGGTGTTCAGTTTGGGGATTTCCGCAGAGGGCATGCCGTAGATCCCGGGAATTTTATAGGTGCCGACCCGGTTTAGTTCTTTTTCGTCAAATTTCATTGTATCCTCCGTTCCGCCGCCGGTCCAGGCGGCTAAAGTCCTTATTCAGCGGTAGAAATTCCTTCCGTAAGTGTCCATGACCTCCCAGATCCAGCGGTTTTTGCGCTGAGCCGCTTCATCGAATCCGAGAACATTGCCTGCCCAGGCAAAACCGCCGCCGGGGGCGTAAGTATCGATGGTTTGGATGATGGAGTCTTTAAACACTTCCTCCGGACAGTTCGGATCCGCCAGTTCTCCGTAGGGATCCCAGCATCCGCAGAGGGCCAGGGAATTTCCGTATTTTTCTTTGATGGCTTTCAGATTGTTGGAGGGCTGGGCGGGATTCCAGGCGGACACGCCGAAATCAGGCCAGTCTTCGATAAAGTCCTCGCATCTTCCACAGTTGTGCATCTCGATGGGGATTCCCCTGCGTCGGGCTACCTCCGCCTGCTTGATATAAAAGGGTTTCAGAAGTTCCCGGTACATGTCTACAGAGACAAAAGGATTCTGTTTGGTGGCAGTGTCATCGGTGACGCTGAAAATATCCGGATGGTAATAATCGATGCAACGCTCGGCCACGTCCACATAAAAATCGCTCATATACTCAAAGAGGGATTTTACTTCCTCCGGCTCTTCATACATGGCGCAGAGACCTTCTGTAAATCCCATAAAAGCCATCAGATTTTGAAAATACCCTACATGGAGATGGAAAATGACGGCGGTTTCCTCCGGATTGATGCCGGAATTTTCAATATCCCGCTTGGCCATGGTCTCCCAGTCGATCCCATCCAGAGACGGAGCGTGGATCACGTCCCGCCATTTTGTAATGTCTTCCAGAATGAAATCATTTGGCTTTGGAATGGAGGCGAAATTGCCTTCCTCGTTGGAAACGTAGTGAACGCCCCAGTAGTCGGTTCCGTTCGGATCCTTGCGGAAATCAAACAAGAGACCGGGACCGATCTTGGCAGTAGCGGGCACATGGGGGTCTCCGGGGATTTTTCCGAAGGAATAAGTGGGAATCCATGCGGGACATTCCCCGCGCATTAATCTCATAAAGTTTTCTTTTTCGGTCATAATACCTCCTGTCCGAGATTAAACTCTTTTGATAGTTCGCAGACACTGTTTATAGTACTGTTCCTGCTGCCGGCTGAACCGGTAAGGGAAAAAACGCAGGACGATCAAAAACTGAAGGTCTTTGCAGGCAAAAAATATAAGAACATATAAAGTGACGGCCTGAGGCGTGAAAAAGCAGAGAATCAGAAGGACTGCTGTAATTACTTTTCCGGCTGTCTCTACAGGCATCAGCGATTTCCGCATGATCACCCGCATTCCCCAGGTGATCAGAAGATCCGCGGCGGCAAGGGCCAAAAGGGCGGACACGAAATCCGGAAACCAGGAGCCGGAGCGGACCAGGTCCAGCGGAGAAGCGGACAGGTCGCGGATCCACAGAAAGCCATGGGCTCCGCGGCTCCATGCCGGAAGCAGGCGGTCCGGCTGCAAAAACACAACAGACAGTAAAAGAATCAGAAAGCCGTGTACCAGGAAGGACAGAAGTCCCAGAAAGGTGTGGTAGCCAAAGGTTTTATGCATGCCGATGAGTTCCCGGGCCATTTTTCCGGGATCGCCGGAGTATTTTTCTATGATCCCTTCATGCAGCCCGCGGATTTTATCTGCCAGCTGCAGAGAACGGATTTCTCCCATGGTGGACAGAAACAGAAATACCGCGGCGATTAAAGTAAAGACGCAGACGGCCGGCCCCATGCCGCCGCAGCTTTTTGCTGTCTGCGAGAGAAAGGTCCCAAACCATTGAAAAAACTCCATAAGCTTACCTCCTGATGTATTGGTCACGCGGATACTCCGCTCTGCCTTTGGGCTTCGATTTCCTTCTGCATTTCTTCTACTTTACGCGGATTCAGCTTATAGAAAAACAGAATGCTGAAGGCGCCCAGCAGAGGAATGACGGCAGGTACCAGGACATAAGCGTTGATGAGTCCTTCCTGGAGAGCCGGAGTGATCTCCATGCCGGCCGCGTATCCGATGGAAGCAAAGGCCACAGATACAATAATGCTCTTTAAGATCACAGACACCTTTACCGGGACAGCCATCAGCCCTACAATAAAGGCCAGGGCATTTTTGCCGGTGCGGTATTCGTGGTAGATGGCAGTATCAATGTACAGATCCGCTTCCATGGGCTGGGTCATTCCTACAAATACATTCATGATTGTCTGGGTGACAATGAAAATGTAAGGATGAAACGCGTAAAATTTCACAGAGACCATAAAAGCAGTTACCAGCAGGTAGAGAAGGATCAGAAGCGGCTTTTTCTTTGTCGGATTTCTGACTATTTTTCCGATCAGCCAGGAGCCGGCCAGCTGTCCCAGGCCGGTGGCCAGCATATGGACAGGGAGCAGGCCGGGTTTCTGAAGGACATAATTATAGTAGTAGACTGCCAGAGTCGGAAGCAGCACAGCCCCTACGTTGCTGGTAAGATCACTGATGAGGATTGCCAGCAGATGCTTGTTGTGGGTCAGAACCTGAAGGATATCCCGGGCGTTCAGCCGGTCGTTGGCCTGCCGGCAGTCCGCCGCGGCTGTTTCATATCCTGCGGAGAGCCGGTAATGGATGTAAAAGCCCAGCCACATGAGCATGCTGGCTGTGAACGCCATGAGCATATACAGGAATCTCTGCTCTTTTACCATGGAAGCGTAGAAGACCAGCACATAGGGAACCAGGTAGGAGGCCAGCATGCGGCCGGCGTTGGATCCCATCATCCGCCGGGAATTCAGATGGAGCCGGTCCGGCCCCTCCGGGGCGATGACGGAGATCAGAGAAATATTAGCGGCATCCGCCAGGTTCCAGAGCAGATGCGTCATAGTAAAGGCTGCCACGGTAAAAACAGCCCCGCTGGCAGCACTGTTCAGACCAGCGAATTCCAGTGTGTAGAACAGAACGATCAGCGGCGGGCAGATTTTTACCCAGGACCGTATTTTTCCCCAGCGCATTGTTTTTGCGGAGCTGATGATAACGCCGGCGAAAGGCGCCAGGATAAAATCGATCACGCTGGTGGCGATCATAATGGTATTGGACAGATAAAGAGGAAATCGAATGGCGTCCGTCAGAAAAACGGTGAAATAGGCTGTCTCGATACCGGTCATGACCGCGAAGAATAAGTTCCCTATCCCCCAGAATCTTCGGACATTGGGGGTCACTTCTTTTCTCATATAACATGTTCCTCCCTCTGTTCTTCCCCTGTCACCGGCTCCTCAAAAGACAGGAGACCAGCACAAAGGCAGCCAGGATGATGCCGTTCGCAAGAAATACCGACAGATCCTTACGGTGAAAGCGGACCTGCTTTAAGGAGGAGGCTCCGGAGAGTTCTTCTGTTTTCTGCCGGAGCCACCGCAGATCCATGGAAAAAAGGAAAATAGTGACTGCGGCGGCGGCCAGAGAGAACATGCTTTTAGAATTGTTCCCGAAGGTTTTTTCACAGAATGCCACCGCCAGTCCCATCAGGACGGAGCAGGCAGCCAGGATCGCCGCCGGGATCAGCTGAAACCGGTTAGTAAATTCAAAGTTTTTTTCTTTTTGTTCCATGGTCTGCTGCCTCCTTTCAGTTTCCGGCAGACTGTTTTCTGGCTTCGATTTCTTTCTGCATCTCTTCTACCCGGGCAGGCGAAAGTCTGTAGAACAGAAGCAGCGCCAGACCGCCGATGATAAAGGCGGTGCCTGGGAAAAGAAAATAGCCCCGGAGAATACCGGCTTTCAGAGCAGGAGTGGTTTCCATGCCGGCCACATATCCAGCGGCAGACAGAGAAACAGATACGGCTACGCCCTTGAATACAGCGCCCAGCTTGACCCCCAGCTGCTGCATGCCCATGATCACGCCGGAATTATCCGCGCCGGTCTTCCACTCGGCAAAGGTGCAGGTCTCCGAGTACAGAGGAACCAGCAATGCCTGGAAAGCGGCGGTCAGCGCCTGATAAAGGGCGTTGAATACCACATAAATGGGAAGTGATTCTCCGAAGAACATGATCACGGCCAGGGACCCGGCGGAGATCAGCGCAAAGGCGATGCACGCTGTGCGGTTGGTCATGAATTTGATGGCGAATCTTGCCAGGTAGGCACCCATGAGGCCGCAGATAGTGCCGATCAGCATATTGGTGGAGAAGAAAGCCATGCTTCCTACCACGTAGGTAAAGTAATACATGTTAAAGGATGCCAGGACGAAGCTCCCTACATTTCTGGCGGCATCCACAACGATCAGAGCGATCAGATGGGGATTTCCCACAAAGGCTTTGAGCATAGGGCCCCAGATTTTCCGCTTTTCCTGGCTGTCCCTTGTTCCCGCCGACATGGCCAGCTCCACTTTGGAGGCATACTTTCCGACAACGGTATAGCCGATCAGCATCAGCATGGAGGCAAACAGGGCGATCAGCGGATAAGCCAGATTCAGGCCGGCTGCCGCGGTGAAGAAGCCCAGCATGGGAACCAGGTAAAAGCTGGCCAGCACTCTGGCCGCGTAGTTAAAAGTAAAACGCTTTGAGGAAAGCTTTACCCGCTCTTCCGCGTTGGTAGCCAGGATGGGCAGCAGAGATACGTTGGCGACCCAGATGGCGTTCCAGAGAAGATGGGAGATGGTGTAGCCGATGGCGATGACAACCCCGTTTACGCTGCCGGTTCCGAAGGCGAACCACTGGAACAGGTAGGCGATGACGATAAAGGGCGGGCAGATGATCATCCAGGTGCTGTAGCGCCCCCATTTTCCGGGCCTGACAGCGGAGATCACCACCCCGTACAGAGGCGACATGACCAGCTCAATGGCGCCGGTGATGGTCTGTATAAGAGCCATAAGGCCAAGCGGGACCATAGCCACATCGGTCATAAAAAAGGTCCAGAACTGTGACTCTACGTTGGTCATAGACGGAAAGCCAAAATCCCCCAGGCCGAAAACGCGCCTTGCTTTTTTTCTGTAAAGATCCAGATTATTGTTTCCGCTCATACAATTTTCTCCTTTGTCATATGGTTTGCAAAGATTGTAAAATTGTGGGTAATTTAAAGATAATTGCGCAATCTACCTGTAATTTATATTACTATTGCGCAGGAAATTTATATACGTCAGACGTAACTAAAAGAAAAAGAAATTTGGGGGGATTTTTGTGCATCAGAGAACAATCGCCGGAAGCGCCAAAAGGCACATTCCGGGATTGCGGGCGGCAGTGCCGCCTTCATGGAGAAGAAAGATTTAGTTGTCTGGCGGAAAGGATTTTCCGGTCAGGATCAGAACTGCGTAGATAGAAAACCGCAGATAATCTCTGGTATAAGGGTCATCCAGATCCGCGTGGATCATATCCTGGATTTTTTTCAGCCTGTAGATCAGAGTGTTTCTGTGTATAAACAGATCCTTTGACGCGTGGGTGATATTGCGCTCGTCAGAGAGATAAACTGCCAGCGTTTTCAAAAATTCCGTATGCTCCCGCTGGTCCTCACCGCAGATGTACAGAACGTCCGGATGACAGGCGTAGTACCTGTTTTTTGGATCTGTTTCCAGAATTAAAAATTCCATGGCGCAGCGGGAGAAGAAAAAGGTACCGAAGCTGTGAGTGTCTTTCATATGCCGCAGAGCGTAATCTGCCTGGCGGTAAAAATACGGGAGCAGGTAGATATCCCGGAAGACCAGGCTGACCCCGATATTTACTTTGTCCGCGGCCCAGGCTTTGGTTAAACTGTCTGCCAGATTCTGATGGGTTTCAGATCCCTCCAGAGCGATCACTACCAGGGCGGACCGGATAATGTTGACACTGGTGTAAGGCATCAATTTCAGGACCATCCGCCGGAGCAGATGAAGGGTATAGCCGGAGCGCATCGGTTCCCTGGGCTCGATGACATAGACCCGGAACATACCGCCGCAGTCCCAGTGATTATATTTGAGATGGCGCTCGATCCGTTCCCGGTCCGCGGTTCCGTCCTGGATGAATTCCGCGAATACATCCTTGTGGTATTTTTGATTGGCGTTCAGCGTTCCGGAACCGAGATAAGGAGCGATCACATTTGCGATATGCTGAAGAAGCTGCAGATCTCCGGAATTCAGTGTCCGGTCCTTTTCGATCAGCACCAGACGGGCGCAGAGTTCGTCCTGCCAGAACACCTTCTGGTTGGCGATGTTGTACCGGGTGCGGCTGCTTTTGGATTCCAGGATCTGGGGAATGTTGCTCAGGGAATTATCGATGTTCTGGCTGAATACCTTAAAAAAATCCACAGATTCAATAGAACTGCAGCGGAATTCTTTCAGGTACTTCCATTCCTCGTCCACATCCTCCGGGCCGTATTGGGAACTCAGGGCGATCATCTGGTTATTTCCATCCGAAAGCGCCAGAGGGTTGTGAAAAATAGGCCAGGAGCAGTCCACAATTTTTTGAAAGCCGCCGGAGCGGGCCGCCGTCCGGATCTGCTCATCCCAGTCGTCGTAGTAGTCAAAAATTCCCTGCAACACCTCAAAAGCCTGCTTGTAATCCATACCCTCAAGTAAGAAATAATCCCGGTCTCCGCCCCGGCAGATCACATCGTCTCCCGCCTGGCTGATCTGCAGGCACTGGGGAGCGTAGGTCATCCGGGCGCTTTTAAGATTTGGCTTAGAATCGGACTCTATATACCATTTTATGTTAAAATCTCTTAAGCGGTTGACGATCATCCACATGCTTAATTTCAAGACTCATTTCCTCCGGAAGTGTAAATTATACGAAAAATATATTATATTATAAAATAGCGCGCATACCCCGTCAATGTTAAAACCAGTATGTCCGAAAACCAGCCAAAAACCGCCGCAACTGATTCTTGCTCCGGTACTTTTTCTGTGCTAGAATAGTATGGGTTTTTGCGGAAACCTGAAATGATTTAGTACAGGAGGCTTTTTCGTGGCTGATTATACGAAGGAAATAGAAAGGCGGCGGACTTTTGCCATCATTTCCCACCCGGATGCCGGCAAGACGACGCTGACAGAGAAATTTTTGCTGTACGGAGGTGCCATTAACCTGGCCGGTTCCGTTAAGGGAAAGGCCACGGCCCGGCACGCGGTGTCGGACTGGATGGAAATTGAAAAAGAGAGAGGTATTTCTGTAACTTCCTCTGTGCTGCAGTTCAACTACGACGGATACTGCATCAATATCCTGGACACTCCGGGACACCAGGATTTTTCAGAGGATACTTATAGGACTTTGATGGCGGCGGATTCGGCGGTCATGGTCATCGACGGCAGCAAGGGCGTGGAGGCCCAGACCCGGAAACTGTTTAAAGTCTGCGTGATGCGTCATATTCCTATCTTTACCTTTATCAATAAGATGGACCGGGACGCCAACGATACCTTTGATCTGGTGGATGAGATCGAGAAGGAACTGGGGATCGCCACCTGCCCGGTAAACTGGCCCATCGGCTCCGGAAAGAGTTTTAAGGGAGTTTACGACCGGGAGACAAAAAAAGTGCTGGTGTTCTCCGACACCCAGAAGGGTACCAAAGAAGGTATTGAGGAGGAAATCGATATCGAGGATCCCCATCTGCTGGATGTGGTGACGCAGGAGCAGAAGGAGACACTGCTGGAAGAAATCGAACTGCTGGACGGCGCCGCCGCCGACTTCGATCAGGAAAAGGTAAGCCGGGGGGAACTGTCGCCGGTATTTTTCGGCTCAGCTCTTACCAATTTCGGCGTGGAGACCTTCCTGAAGCATTTTCTTCAGATGACAACTTCCCCTCTGCCCAGGAGGGCGGATGTGGGGCTTATCGATCCCATGAAGGAAGATTTTTCTGCCTTTGTATTTAAAATCCAGGCGAACATGAATAAAAACCACAGAGACAGGATCGCGTTTATGCGGGTCTGCTCCGGAAAATTCGACGCGGGCCGGGAAGTATATCATGTGCAGGGAAATAAGAAAATGAGGCTGCTGCAGCCCCAGCAGATGATGGCAGATGACCGCCATGTGGTGGATGAGGCCTATGCCGGAGATATTATCGGTGTCTTTGACCCGGGGATTTTTTCTATCGGGGATACCATCTGCACCCCGGGAAAGAAGTTTGCCTATGAGGGAATTCCCACCTTTGCTCCGGAGCATTTTGCCAGAGTAACGCAGCTGGATACTATGAAGAGAAAACAGTTTGTGAAGGGCATCAATCAGATCGCCCAGGAGGGAGCCATCCAGATTTTCCAGGAGGCCAAAGGCGGCATGGAGGAAATCATTGTAGGCGTGGTAGGTGTCCTGCAGTTCGATGTGCTGAAATACCGGCTTGAGAATGAATACAATGTGGAGATCCGCCTGGATATGCTGCCCTACGAGTATATCCGCTGGATTGCCAACAAAGATCAGGTGGATGTGGACAGGATCGTGGGGACCTCGGATATGAAGAAAGTCATGGATCTGAAAGGAAATCCCCTGCTGCTGTTTATCAATTCCTGGAGTGTGGGCATGGTGCTGGACCGCAACGAGGGACTGGAACTGGAGGAGTTCAGCAGGAATTAAAGGTTTATGAAAAATATTCAGGCGGCTCAGTGGTGCCGCATATTTTTGGAGAGACAGGTAAAGCCCGGAGATCTGTGCATCGATGCCACGGCCGGAAACGGCTTCGATACAGAATTCCTCTGCGGGCTGGTGGGAGAGAAAGGCCGGGTGCTGGCCTTTGATATCCAGGAGCAGGCGCTGGAAACAACCGGGGAGCGGCTGACGCGGGCAGGGTACCGGGAACGGGCCCGGCTGATCCTGAGGGGGCATCAGCATATGGCGGAATACGCAGAGCCGGGGACGGTTTCGGCGGTGGTGTTTAATTTCGGCTATCTGCCGGGAGGTGACCACAGGATCGCCACCGGAGCCCGGACCAGTCTCAGGGCCCTGGAAGCAGGGCTTGAACTGCTGAAGACCGGAGGGCTTATGTGTCTGTGCGTTTACAGCGGAGGAGACACGGGATACGAAGAAAAGAAGGCGCTGCTGGACTTTTTAAAGGCCCTGGATCAGCGGGATTTTCTGGTGGTCTGCTGCGAATACTTTAACAGGGAAAAAGACGCGCCGCTGCCGGTGCTGGCGGTAAAATTACGGCAGTACCCTTGTACACCAGCCTCAACTTTGCTATAATGGATGAAAGCTGAGTGCTGGATAGGAGGTTTTGACATGGCGGAGAGCAGGGACCTGAAGAGAAATACGTATACGATCTATGATGATAATACGGTGGGCACCGTGCAGATCGCGGATGAAGTGGTAGCGATCATCGCCGGGCTGGCCGCCACGGAGGTAGAGGGAGTTGTTTCCATGGCAGGGAACATTACCAATGATATCGTGGGAAAGCTGGGAATGAAAAATCTTTCCAGAGGCGTTAAGGTGGAGGTTCTGGAGGGAGTGGTCAGCGTGAGGCTGGCTCTGAATATCCGGTACGGATACAGTATTCCGGAAACCAGCCAGAAGGTTCAGGAAAAGGTAAAGGCAGCCATTGAGAATATGACCGGGCTGGAAGTGGCGGATGTCAACATCAGCATTACCGATGTGGTGCTGGATCAGACAAAATAGCCCGGACCGGCATAGGTACAGCGGCCGGATTCTGCCGGGCCGCAGGAGACCGCGGGGCCTGAGCGGAGATGTTCAGGAATTCCGCGGTCTTCCTTCTATAAAAAGAGAAAAACAGAGGACGGAAGCGATGAAACGGAGCGAACTGAGGGAAAATATATTTAAACTGCTTTTTATGGCGCAGTTCAATCGTCCGGAGGAAATGCCGGAGCAGATGCGCCTGTATTTTGAAGCGGCGCAGGAGGGCCGGGAGGACGTTGTCTGCGGCCGGGTGCCAAGCACGGAGGACGAAGCCTATATACAGGAAAAATACAGCAGGATCTGCGAAAAACTGCCGGAGATTGACGCGCTTTTAAATGAAATTTCCGTAGGATGGAAGACCAGCCGGATGAACAAGGTGGATCTGACTATTCTGCGGCTGGCTGTTTACGAGATGATGTACGATGAGGAGGTTCCCACGGCGGTGGCCATCAATGAGGCTGTGGAGCTGGCGAAGCGATTCGGAGGAGACGATTCGACTTCCTTCGTAAACGGAATTCTGGGAAAGGCAGCCAGGGAACAGGGTAAAAATCAGTGAACCGGATCTTTACGGTTGGGCAGGTCAACTCTTATATCAAAAAAATGTTTGTCCAGGATTTTATGCTGAACCGGATTTCTGTCAAGGGAGAAGTCAGCAACTGCAAATATCACAGATCCGGGCATATCTATTTTTCCCTGAAAGATGAAACCGGCACAGTGTCCTGCGTGATGTTTGCCGGCTCCCGCCGGGGCCTGGGATTTCAGATGAAAGACGGAGATAAGGTGGTGGCTGAGGGAAGTATCGATGTCTATGAGAGGGACGGAAGATACCAGCTTTATGCCCGGCGGATCACTCTGGAGGGGGCAGGGCTGCTCTATGAAAAATTTCTTGCCTTAAAAGCGGAACTGGAAGAAATGGGCATGTTTGCCCCGGAATATAAGCAGCCGATCCCTGCCTACGTAAAAAAACTGGGGATCGTCACCGCTCCTACAGGGGCTGCGGTAAGGGATATACAGAATATCGCTCTCAGAAGGAATCCCTTTATCCAGCTGATCCTTTACCCGGCTCTGGTACAGGGCGAAGGGGCGGCGGAAAGCATTGTCAGGGGAATCAAGACCCTGGACCGTCTGGGACTGGACGCGATCATCGTAGGGAGAGGCGGCGGATCCATTGAGGATCTCTGGGCTTTTAACCGGGAGTCTGTGGCCCGGGCGATCTTTGAGTGCCGGACCCCGGTGATTTCCGCGGTGGGCCACGAGACGGACACGACAATCGCGGATTTCGTCGCGGATCTGCGGGCGCCCACACCTTCCGCGGCGGCGGAATTGGCGGTGGCGGACATCCGGAGTATTTTAGAGAATCTGTCCGCCTTCAGAAGGCGGCTGAACACAGGGATCAAAAGAAGGCTGGAGACGGAAAAAGACAGGCTTTTGAATTACCGGACCCGGTGGAATTATCTGAGTCCGGAAAACCAGATCCGTGAAAAGCGCCAGCGGCTGGCCGAGACCGAGGACCGGCTGCGGAGAAATTTTGAAGAGAAGATCCGGGCGGCCAGGCACCGGCTTGGGCTGGCCCTGGAAAGGTTCCGGGGCCTGTCGCCCCTGGCGAAGCTGGATCAGGGCCTGGCCTATCTGGAAAATTCCCAGGGCAGGGCAGTTACCAGCGTCGGAGACACCGCCCCGGGAGAACTTCTGACGATCCGGATGAGGGACGGCTTGATCCGGGGAAATGTTCTGGAAGTGAAGCCGGAAAAAGCCCGGCAGTGATAAGAGACAGCAAAGAAAGGTGGAAACACAATGGAGGAGAAAATAAGCCGGGAAGAACAGCAGCCGGAGAAAACTCTGGAGGAGGCCTTTCAGGAGCTGGACGCTCTGAGCGGGCGGCTGGAAGAAAGAGGCGTTTCCCTGGAAGAATCCTTCCAAATTTACAAAAAAGGCATGGACCTGTTGAAATACTGCAGCGAGAAAATTGATACAGTGGAGAAAAAGATGCTCCAGATTGATGAAAATGGTGAGGTCAGTGAATTTTAAAGAAGAATTGGAAAGAAAGACCAGAGAGGCGGACCGGATCGTCATGTCCTTTCTGCCGGAGGCAAAAGGGTTTCCGGAAAAAATGATCGAAGCGATGAACTACAGTGTGGCGGCGGGAGGAAAACGGATCCGCCCCATTCTTCTGATGGAGTCTTTCCGCATGTTTAACGGCAGCGGCAGCGCGGTCCGCCCTTTTATGGCGGCTATAGAGATGGTGCATACCCATTCTCTGATCCACGATGATCTGCCGGCCATTGACAACGATGACTACCGCCGGGGAAAAAAGACGACCCACGCGGTCTACGGAGAGGCTATGGGGATCCTCAGCGGGGACGCGCTTTTAAATTTCGCCTATGAGACAGCCCTGACTTCTCTGGAGGAGCCATCGGACGCGGACCGCAAGATCAGGGCTCTCAGGATCCTGGCGGCCAAAAGCGGCGTGTACGGTATGCTGGGGGGCCAGAGCGTGGATGTGCAGAATGAAAAAATGGGCAGCACGTCCCTGAGCAGCCAGGAACTGGATTATATTTATCTTCACAAGACCTCCGCTCTTCTGGAGGCGGCTCTGCAGATCGGAGCGGTCCTGGCGGGCGCGGGAGAGCGGGAGGCGGCCGCCATGGAGCAGATCGGCAGAAAGACCGGCCTGGCCTTCCAGATCCGGGACGATATTCTGGATGTGACCAGTACCAGTGAAAAGCTGGGCAAGCCGGTGCTCTCCGATGAAAAAAATCAGAAGACTACCTATGTGACGCTGTACGGCGCTGAGAAGGCAGAGGAAATCGTGCAGGATCTGACAGAAGAGGCGCGGAAGCTTTTGGAGAAGCTGCCGGGGGACAAGGAATTTCTCTGCCGTCTGCTGGAATGGATGGCTTCAAGAGATAAATAAATGGAACGGCCTGTCCCGGCCGGCGGACAGGCAGAGCAACAGTACAAAGAAGGACGGATGGGAATGTTAGAGAGAATCAAAAAACCGAATGATGTCAAAAAGATTCCGGCGGAGAGACTGCCGGAGCTGGCTGAGGAGATCAGGGGATTTTTGATTGAGAACCTGAGCCGGACCGGGGGACATTTGGCTTCCAATCTGGGGGTGGTGGAACTGACTATCGCTCTGCACCGGGTCTATACCCTTCCGGAAGATAAAATCATATGGGATGTAGGACATCAGGCCTACACGCACAAAATCCTGACAGGGCGGAAGGATGAGTTTTCCCGGCTGCGGCAGGCCGGCGGGATCAGCGGTTTTCCAAGAAGAGACGAGAGCCCCTGCGACGCTCTGGATACAGGGCACAGTTCCACCTCGCTTTCCGCGGCGCTGGGCTATGTCCGGGCCAGAGATCTGAAAAAACAGCATTACCATGTGGCGGCGGTCATCGGCGACGGTGCCCTGACCGGGGGAATGGCTTATGAGGCCATGAACAACGCGGCGGATCTGAAAACAAATTTCGTGATCGTGCTCAATGACAACGAGATGTCTATTTCCCGGAATGTGGGGGGGATCTCCAATTACCTGGCGGATGTCCGCACATCCTCCGCCTATACCGGTTTTAAAATGGGGCTTACCTCGGCTTTGGAAAAGATCCCCGGCATCGGCAGAGGAGTGGTGGATACCCTGCGCAGGACGAAAAGCAGCATCAAGCAGCTGGTGATACCGGGCATGTTTTTTGAAAATATGGGCCTGACGTATCTGGGGCCGGTGGACGGGCACAATATCCGCCAGCTGGTGAAAGTTCTGGCGGAAGCCAGACGGTTCGAGGGGCCGGTGCTGGTTCATGTGGTGACGGAAAAGGGCCGGGGCTACGGGCCTGCCATGCGCCATCCGGCACGTTTCCACGGTACGGCTCCGTTTGAGATCGGAACCGGCCTTCCCTCCAAGCGGGGAGAGCCTACGTATACAGATATTTTTTCGACAGTCATGCGCAAGATGGGGGACAGAGAGCCCGATGTGGCCGCGGTGACAGCGGCTATGGCGGCGGGAACGGGGCTGAAGCGCTTCGCGAATATGTTCCCGGAACGCTTTTTTGATGTAGGGATTGCGGAACAGCACGCGGTGACCTTCGCGGCGGGACTCGCTCTGGGAGGCCTGGTGCCGGTGGTGGCGGTGTACTCCTCGTTCCTTCAGCGGGCCTACGACCAGATCCTGGAGGATGTCTGCCTGCAGAATCTCCACGTTGTTTTTGCCTTGGACCGGGCTGGACTGGTGGGGGCGGACGGAAAGACCCATCAGGGCCTGTTTGACCTGTCTTATCTTTCGGAAATGCCGGGCATGACGGTCATGGCTCCGAAAAACCTGTGGGAACTTTCAGATATGATGAAGTTTGCCGTGAATTTTGACGGGCCGGTGGCTCTGCGCTATCCCAGGGGAGAGGCCTGCAGAGACTTCCGGGAGCAGAGAGCCCCGGTGGAGCTTGGAAAGGCCGAGATCCTCAGACAGGGGAGCCGGGTGGCATTTTTGGCAGTGGGAGCAATGGTCCCGGAGGCTGCCGGGGCCGCAAAGCTTCTGCGGCAGGAGACGGGGATCGAGGCTACTCTGGTCAACGTCCGCTTTGTGAAGCCTTTTGACCGGGAACTGCTGCGCAGACTGTCCGGAGATCACGAACTGTTTGTGACCATGGAGGAAAATGTGGAAACCGGCGGCTTCGGACAGCAGGTGCAGGTTTTCGCGGATCAGGAAAATCTGCCGGTGAAGGTCTGCATCGCGGCTGTTTCGGACCGGTTTGTAGGCCATGGAAGCGTGGAGCAGCAGAGAAAATGGTGCGGGCTGGACGCTGCCTCCGTGGCGGAGCGGGTAAAAAAACAGCTGGAATCAGAGATGCCGGCGGACAGCAGGAGGAAAGAATGAAAGAGAGACTGGATGTAATGGTGGCCGGCCGGGGGCTGGCGCCTTCCAGAGAAAAGGCCAAGGCCATGATCATGGCCGGAGAGATATTGGTAGACGGCCAGAGGGAGGACAAGCCGGGCACATCATTTCCGGATACGGTGGAAATCACAGTGAAGGGGAAGCCCCTTCCCTATGTCAGCAGAGGCGGTCTCAAACTGGCCAAGGCGGTGGAGTGCTTCGGCCTGAAGCTGGAGGGAAAACTCTGTATGGATGTGGGAAGTTCTACGGGAGGATTTACAGACTGTATGCTCCAGAACGGAGCCAGCGGCGTATATTCTGTAGACGTGGGACACGGCCAGCTGGCGTGGAAGCTTCGGGAAGATCCCCGGGTGACCTGCATGGAGAGGACCAACATCCGCTATGTGACGCCGGAAGATATCGGGGAAGCCCCTTCTTTTGTGTCGGTGGATGTGTCTTTTATTTCGCTCACCAAAATCCTGCTTCCTGTCCGGGAACTGATGACAGAAGAGGGCGAGATGGTCTGCCTGATCAAACCGCAGTTTGAGGCAGGCCGCGAAAAAGTAGGGAAAAAGGGAGTGGTCCGGGATCCGCTGGTACACCGGGAGGTGATCCGGCAGGTGGCGCAGTATGCCGCGGGCATCGGCTTTTCTCTGCTGGACCTGGAATTTTCCCCGGTAAAAGGACCGGAGGGAAATATCGAATATCTGCTTTATCTGAAAAAATCCCCGCAGAGGGAAGCCGGCGGGGAGATACTGCCGGGGGGCTTTGAGAAAAAAATTCAGGATACGGTCCGAAAGGCACACGAGGCCCTGGACTGAGAAACGGAGAAATCCGGTTCTGAGGAAGGACAAACCAGCATGAAAAATTTTTACATTATAGCCAACCGGATTAAAGACAAAGATCTGTCTGTGGCAGGAGCCATCGAAACATATCTGAAAGACCACGGCTGCGCCTGCTGGGTAGAGGCGGAAGGGCCGGAGAGGGAGGAACGGCACTATCACTATACGGATCCGGGGGCGATCCCGGAAGAGATCCAGTGCGTGATCGTGCTGGGAGGCGACGGCACCCTGCTCCAGGCGGCCAGAGATGTGGTGGAGCGGCAGATTCCGCTTCTCGGCATCAATCTGGGCACTCTGGGATACCTGGCGGAGATCGACAGGCAGAGCATTTTTCCGGCTCTGGACCGGCTTATGAACGACGAGTACGAGATCGAGGGGCGGATGATGCTTACCGGCACCGTCTATCGGGACGGCAGGATCCTGGACCAGGATATCGCTCTCAATGACATTGTCATCGGAGGCCAGGAAAATTTTACGATCATACAGTTTAACAATTATGTCAACGGCGAGTATCTGAATACCTACCGGGCTGACGGAATTATTATATCTACTCCCACAGGTTCCACAGGATACAGCCTTTCAGCCGGCGGCCCGCTGATTTTTCCCGCGGCCGCGCTGTTTTTGATGACGCCTCTGGCGCCCCATACACTGAACAGCCGCAGCATTGTTTTTCCTCCGGAAAGTGAGATCAGCGTGGAAATCGGCCGGGGGCGGGACGGACAGCTGCAGCAGGCGGCAGCGTATTTTGACGGTGACACCCGGGTCCCCATGGAGACCGGCGACCGGATCGTGATCCGGCGGGCAAAATTGGATACGCTGATCGTAAAGATCCACCACAGCAGTTTTTTGGAGATACTCAGCAAAAAGATGAGAAACAGGTAGAAGAACAGGGGAGAAGCAGATGAAAATAGCGAGGCATGCGGAAATAATTAAATTAATCAGCCAGTATGCGATCGAAACCCAGGAGGAGCTGGCGGCAAAACTGAACGAGAGCGGATTTTCAGTGACCCAGGCTACTGTTTCCAGGGACATCCGGCAGCTGAACCTTACGAAAATGCCTACGGAGAACGGACATTTCCGCTACGTTCTCATGCAGAAGCAGGACCAGAATATGTCGGAAAAATACGCCCGGGTGCTGAAAGACGCGGTTTTGTCCATGGATGTGGCCCAGAACATCCTGGTGATCAAAACGGTATCCGGCATGGCTATGGCCGCCGCTGCGGCTCTGGACGAACTGAACTGGAGCGAGATCGTGGGATGTATTGCCGGGGACAATACCATCATGTGCGCGGTGCGCAGCGCCCAGGAGGCAGTCCAGGCAGTGGAAAAACTCAGAAAGATGCTGAATATTTTTGAAAAGGTACACTGATCCTTCAGGGACAGCAAAAGAGGTGACAGGATGCTTACAAATCTGCATGTAAAAAATCTGGCTCTCATTGATGAAGCAGACGTGGAATTCGGGCCGGGCCTGAATATCCTTACAGGAGAAACAGGAGCCGGAAAATCCATTCTTATGGGGGCGGTAAATCTGGCTCTGGGAAAAAAGGCTTCCAGGGATATGATCCGGGAAGGGGAAGAGTCCTGCCTGGCGGAACTGGTGTTTCAGGTGGAAAATCCCGGAACCCGGCAGGCGCTGGAAGAGCTGGGGATCACGATGGAGGACGGCCAGCTCATCGTGAGCCGGAAAATGACCGGCAGCAGAAGTGTCAGCCGCATCAACGGCGAGACCTGCACCGCTGCCCAGGTCAGAGCGGCGGCTTCCCTGCTGCTGGACATCCACGGCCAGCACGAGCATCAGTCGCTTTTGTACCGGGACCGCCAGCTGGAGATTCTGGACGCTTACGGAAAGGAAAAGCTGTCCCCCTGGCTGGAAAAGACCGCCGGCCTTTATGAGAGTTACCGGGCCGCAAAAAAAGAACTGGAAGACAGCCAGATGGACGAGGCGGCCCGGGCCAGGGAAATTTCTCTGCTGGAGTTTGAGATCCGGGAAATCCGGGAGGCGGCTTTGGTGCCCGGGGAGGAAGAAGAACTGGAAAACCGGTACCGGAAAATGGCCAACAGCAAAAAAATCGCGGAAGCTTTGGGAGCTGTCCATCAGCTCACCGGCAATGAGGGGGGAGCGGGAGAACTTACCGGCCGGGCCCTCCGGGAACTTTCCCAGATTTCCGGCCTGGACGGGGAACTGGCCGGAATGGAAAAAAGCCTGAGCGATATTGACAGCCTGCTGGGAGATTTCAACCGGGAGGCCGCCGCGTATCTGGAGGATTTTACGTTTTCGGAGGAAGAATTTTATGAGACAGGACAGCGTCTTGACCTGCTCAATCATCTGAAAACAAAATACGGAAATTCTGTTGAAAAAATCCTGGAATACCAGCGCGGTCAGGAAGAAAAGCTGGAGCAGCTGCAGAATTTTGAGGAGCGCAGGAGGCAGCTGGAAAGCCGGGCGGCAGCGGCGGAGGAAGCGCTGAAGGAAGCCTCACATAAAGTTTCTGCTTTAAGGGAAGAATACTGCCGGGAGCTTACACAAAAGATCACGGAAGGACTGCGGGATCTGAATTTTCTGGATGTGTCCTTTCAGATCCAGATAAGCCGTCTGCCCCGTTATACCGCGAAAGGATGGGATGAAATTGAATTCCGGATTTCCACCAATCCCGGGGAGCCGGTAAAGCCTTTGGGCAAGGTGGTATCCGGAGGAGAATTGTCCCGGATCATGCTGGCAATCAAGACGATCCTGGCGGACCGGGACGCTGTGGAGACATTGATCTTTGACGAGATCGACACAGGAATCAGCGGACGCACCGCTCAGAAGGTGTCAGAAAAAATGGCGGAGATCGGAAGAACCCGCCAGGTGATCTGCATCACGCACCTGGCCCAGATCGCGGCTATGGCGGATGAACATTTTGAAATTGTCAAATATGTGGAAAATCAGGAAACCGTCACCAGGATCAGAAGGCTTTCAAGACAGGAATCCGTGGAAGAACTGGCCCGGATTCTGGGCGGAGCGGAGATTACGGAAGCTGTTTTGAGCAATGCGGAAGAAATGAAAGAATTGGCTGAACAACAAAAAAATTCCCGGTTGAAATGATCTGCTTTTTCACATACTAGAACCGGATCCTGAAAGGGTGTCTGTCCTTTGGACAGATGCCCTTTTGGAATCCGGGAAGGATGTGAGGATCGTGGCGGAAAGAAAACACAGATACCGGCGCTTACTTCTGGCTTTTCTGATTTTTGCCCTTTTGGGGGGAAGCGTGTGGGGGTACTGGTATCTGAGGGATTCTGTCCCGGACAAGATTTATGTAGACCGGGAAGAAGGGCCGGGACTTGAGCCTCTGACAGATCATCCGCTGGTTACTTTTTCAGAGGATCTGGAAGTATTCAGCGGATCTTCATATGAGGCAGAGTGCAGCATCATGGGAGTGGTCCCCCTGAAAACAGTGCAGGTGGAAGCGGCAGAACGGCCCGTGGTCCAGGTCTGCGGCGCTCCTATCGGAATCTATATGGAGACGGAAGGAGTGCTGATCGTTGACGCCGGAGAGATCCGAATGTCAGACGGGAGTCTGGCCAGGCCGGCGGAAAATATCGTCAAGGCCGGCGATTATATCCGGAAAGTGGACGGCCGGAATCTGGAAAACAAGCAGGAACTCATGGATCTGGTGGCCGGAAGCGGGGGAGAAGATATGGTGCTGGAAGTCTGGCGCCAGGGCGAGACAGTGGATCTGAAGCTGACGCCTGTTCAGGATGAAAACGGTTCTTTTAAGCTGGGAATCTGGGTGAGGGACAATATCCAGGGCATCGGCACTCTGACCTATGTGGACAGCAGCGGCGGCTTCGGCGCCCTGGGCCATGGGATCAGCGATGTAGATGTGGGAGAGATCCTGCAGGCAGACGGAGGAAAATTGTATCAGGCGGATATTCTGTCTGTAGTCAAGGGACAGGACGGTGTTCCGGGAGAACTTAAGGGAGTGATCCGCTATTATCCGGAGGAGCAGATAGGAGAAATCCGTTCCAATTCCAGTGTGGGGATTTACGGGACATTGTCAAAGCAGGGGCTTTCAAAACTGCCTCTCCGCCAGGCAGAGATCGGCTGGAAGCAGGAGGTCCGGGAAGGGCCTGCGTCTATCCTGTGCATGGCAGGCGGCACTCTGAAGGAATATGAAATTCAGATCACAGCCATCCACTGGGATCAGCAGGATACCAATAAGTGCTTTACCATCCAGGTGACAGACCCTGAGCTTTTGGAACTCACCGGAGGAATTGTCCAGGGAATGAGCGGCTCTCCGATCCTTCAGGACGGACGGCTGATCGGGGCTGTGACCCATGTGTTTGTCTCGGACGCGGCCAGCGGCTACGGAGTATTTATCGAGAATATGCTGGAGGCAGCCGGCTAGAGAAACAAAAGGGGCGGGAGCCGCTTGCGAAAGCGGATCCTGCCCCGGAGTTTTTTGAAAGCAAAGAGGGTTTCCGGACAAAGCTGTCCGAAAAAGCAGATCAGGCAAGAAGATCATATTGCCGCAGACATTCTTTTACAATTTCCGAATCAGAGCGATAGGCTACGTCCCGGTGCCCGATTTTCTGGCTGGTCTCGCTGCCTTTGCCCAGCACCAGGATCACGGTTTTTCCTTCTGCCTGGGCCACAGCCTTTCTGATGGCCTCTTCCCGGTCAGGAATACATTCGTAGGGACAGCCGGTACTTGCCACGTAACTGCCGATCTCCCGGCAGATATCCTCCACCTGTTCAGGCCCCGGATCGTCGGCGGAAAGATAGACCCGGCCGCAGTATTTTCCGGCGGTCAGACCCAGATCTTTCCGGCGGTTCAGAGCTTTTCCGCCGGGGCAGCCAAAAACAGCGGCTATCCGGTAGTCCGGATATTCCTGCTTTACCGTTTCAAAAATTTTTTCAAAACTCAGTCCGTTGTGGGCGAAGTCCACGATGGCCCGAAGATTTCCGTCCCGGCTTTGAAATTCTTCCATCCGGCCGTTTACCGTAACCCGGGCCAGGCCGGCCTGCATATCCTCCGGGGGAAGGCCGAAGGAGCAGGCCACGGCAATGGCGGCCAGAGCGTTCTCCACGTTGAAAATGCCGTGCATCGCCAGAGAAAAGGGCTTATCAAAAGCGCTGCATCTGACCCGGAACTGGACCTTTCCCTGATCCGCCCGCAGATCGTATCCGTAGATATCCGCTCCGGCGGTGGTGCCGAAGGTGATGATCTTTTCCGCCGCTGCGGCGTGCTGGAGGATCGTGCGGCTGAAGGGGGAATCCAGATTGACACAGGCAGTCTTTACCTGCCGGAACAGCAGCAGCTTTGACTGGAAATAATCCTGAAAATCCTTGTGCTCCACCGGGCTGATATGGTCCTCGGAGATGTTCAGAAAAACGCCGGCGTCAAAGGAAATGCCACGGACCCGTCCGTATTTCAGCGCCTGGCTGGATACTTCCATAGCCACATGGGTGATGCCGCTGTCGCAGGCATTGCGGAAATGGCGGTACAGTTCCAGAGATTCCGGAGTAGTGATCCGGGAGGGGCGGCGCTCCCTGCCGTCGAAAAGCTCCACGGAGGTGAAGCAGGCAATGGGATGCCCGCCGGTGCGCTTCATATATTCATCAAAAATCGCTTTTATGTAGTAGGCGGTCGTCGTCTTCCCTTTTGTGCCGGTGATGCCTATGCAGTGCAGGGCGTCTTTCGGGATCTGATAAAACATTTCGGCCAGCAGAGGCATAGCCTCACGCACATTTTTGACCAGAATGAAGGGAACGCCCTCCAGGCCGTAGTCGGTTTCGCTGACGTACAAAACGGCGCCCCGGGACACGGCATCTTCCAGATATTCCCGTTTAAAGAGAGCGCCTTTGCAGACAAACAAGGTGCCGGGCTCTGCCTTCTGGGATTCATAGGTAAGACCTGTCACCGGAGTTTTTTCCCTGCCGTACAGCCGGCATCCGGCCGTCTGATCTGCCTTTTTAAGCAAGTTCAGATAGTCTTCTATCGTGTAATTGATCATTGGTAATTCCATAACCTTTCATAAATCAGTTTTCCGGCAGAATCCTGCCTTTCAGTATTTTAACGCAACCGCGGCGGATTTGCAATCGGAGGATGGGAAGGGGCTCTAATTGGCTTGAGTTTCGGCGCCCGGATATAGTATAATCCAACTGAACGTCTTAAGAAGTGAAAAATCAGGAAAATTCCGGGCAGTGCCGGGACAGAAAGCGACGGAGGAGAAAAAAATGGGACAGGATTATCCGGAACAGTTTCATAAAGCAAGAAGAGAAGAACAGAAGCTGGAAGCGGCTCTTCACGCTCTGGACCGGGAGATTCCCATGGAAGAGGCAGACCGGGAAGAACTTTTGAAATATATCAGCTACCGGAAGCGTTCCGCTGTCCAGGCGCTGATCCGCCAGGGAAACACCGCCGGCATCCGGGCCATGAAACAATTGGGCTGGATCGAGGAAAGGTACCTTCCCGGGTACAGGGACCTGGCGGCCGGGCAAAGAGAGATGGAAATCTGGGCCCTGCTTTATCCTTCCGCCCCGGAAGAAAAGAACGGAAAAAGCACCGGAGAAAAAACGGCGCGGGAGGAACTTGGAAGGAGCGTATGGGCCCTGACACTGAAAAAATTACGAATGAAGCTGCCCGGATTTTTCGGGGCTTTTTCAGAGACGGATTTTCAGGAAAACCGGCGGATCCGCAGTCTGGCCGGGGATGGTTTTACGGTCTTTTATAACAGGGAGGAACTGCTGAGCCGGTTCTGCCGGGAGCCGGACAGCATTGCCAGGGATTATATTCACCTTTTTCTGCACAACCTGTATTTCCACCCGGTCCTCTCTCAGGGAAAACAGGAAGAATTCTGGGATCTTGCCTGCGACATCGCGGTGGAAGAAATTCTGGACAGCTGGGATGTGAGGGAACTGCGAAAGAGCGGGTGTTCCCGGCGGCGCCTGCTGCTGAAAGAGGCGGGACTGCCGGAGAAGCCGGCTTCGGCCCAGCAGATTTTTCAGGCTTTAAAGCGGCTTAAACTGTCTTCTTCGGAACTGGAAAAACTTTCCGAGGCGTTCCGGGCAGACGAGCATATTTTGTGGGGACAGTACCGGCGGGAGGAGCATTTTGCCGGGGAAAGCAGGGAGGAAGGGGAAGAAGGCCCCGGGGGCCCCAGGGATGAGACGAAAAAACGTCTTCGTTTTCTGAGAAAATGGACCAAAATCCGCAAAGAGTACAGCCGCCGCATGGACGAAAGCCATGAAAGAGCCGGCGTTCTGGCAGGCGAGGGGCGCCAGGCAGTGCGGATAGCCGGAACAGCCGGGTACGATTACCGGAATTTCCTGGAACGGTTTATGGTGTCCGGCGAGGAGGTGGAACTGGATCTGGACAGTTTTGACTACATTACCTACTGGTACAGCCGGCAGCACTATCAGGGAATCGTGCTTCTGGAACCCCTGGAATACAAGGAAATCCACAGGATGCGGGAAATGGTCATCGCCATTGATACTTCCGGCTCCTGTTCCGGCAGGGTTGTGCAGCAGTTTTTGGAAGAAACCTACCGGATCTTGTCAGAGAGAGAAAACTTTTTCCGCAGAATGGAGGTCCATCTGATCCAGTGCGACTCCATGATCCAGGAACATACAGTTGTTCGTTCGGAGGAAGAATTCCTGGACTACATGGAGCATGTGACGGTAAAGGGACTGGGAGGAACGGATTTCCGACCGGTGTTTGAACTGGTGGATCAGATGATCGAAAAAAAGGAACTCAGAGATTTGGGAGGGCTTCTGTATTTTACGGACGGAGACGGTGTCTATCCGGTGAAAAAGCCGGCGTATGACACAGCTTTTGTTTTTCTGAACGATATGTATGAAAAACATAAGATTCCGGACTGGGGCATCCGCCTGAATCTGCAGATGGAACTGCCGGAGGAGACAGATCCTGAAGGGAGGAACAGATGAATATACAGCAGGCAAAACAAGAAATTATAAATACAGTGAAGATATATACGGAAAAGGATAAAGAAGGGCATTATCTTATTCCGCCGGTCCATCAAAGGCCGGTGCTTTTGATCGGCCCTCCGGGCATCGGAAAAACAGCGGTGGTCCGCCAGGCGGCGGAGGAATGCCGGGTGGGGCTGGTAGCCTACACCATCACGCACCATACCCGCCAGAGCGCGGTAGGGCTGCCTGTGATCCGGGAAAAGGAGTATCAGGGGCAGAAAATCCAGGCAACGGAATATACCATGTCGGAGATCATTGCCTCTGTCTATGAATGTATGAAAAATCAGCAGGTCCGGGAGGGAATCCTGTTTATCGATGAGATCAACTGTGTATCCGAGACGCTGGCGCCTACCATGCTGCAGTTCCTGCAGAATAAAACCTTCGGCACCCACCGGGTTCCCAGGGGATGGATCATTGTGGCGGCGGGAAATCCTCCGGAATACAACAAATCCGCTAAGACCTTTGATGTCGTGACTCTGGACCGGGTCAAGAGCGTCCGGGTGGACATTGATTTTCCGGCCTGGAAACGGTATGCGGCAGACGGGGGGATCCACGGGGCGGTTTTATCTTATCTGTCCGGAAAGCCCCAGAATTTTTACTATATCGAACAGGGCCGGGGCGACCGGGAATTTGTCACGGCCAGAGGATGGGAGGATCTGTCGGTTCTGCTTTACGCCTACGAGCGGCAGGGCATCCCGGTGACGGAGGACACCGTAAGAGAATATATCCACTGCGGAAGGATTGCCGGGGATTTTGCCGGATTTTATCAGCTGTATCTTCATTACAGAAGAGATTATGATCCGGCGTCTATTTTGAAAGGGGAGGGAGAAAAAGAACAGCGGCAGAGGGAATTGTTCCGGAAAGCCGGAGCGGATGAGCGGTACGGCGTGATGGAAATGCTGCTGAGCGGCCTTACAGAAGCTTTCCGTTCCTGCGGGGAAAGCCGGAAGCTTCTGGAAAGAGAAGAAGAACTCTGGGAAAGATACAGAAGGCTTCCGGCCGGGGCAAAAAGGAGTCCGGGAGAGGGCCTGGAAGCCTTTTTAGAGGATCTGGAACGTGCCCTCAGGGTCAAGGACGGACATCGGCTGATCTCTGAGGAGGATCTCAGAAGAGAGGAGGAGGCCATCGGAGAATACCGCCGGGCAGCGCGCCTGCTCCGTGAAAAACGGGCCGGCACCGCAGAGGAGGAAGAAATGATCCTGAGCCGGTGGCTGGAAGAAAAGAAAAAAGAACTGGAGAATAAAGAGCAGGACGCCGGCGGGATGCTGGAGAGGGCCTTTGAATTTCTGGAATCCTCCCTGGAGGACGGACCGGAGATGGGATATTTTATGACAGCCCTGACCCAGTCAGGAGCGGCGGCGGAATTTTTGAACCGCCATCCCAGCCCGGGCTGCAGCCGGCATCTGCAGGCACTGGCTGTTACCGAGGAGGAAGAAGAACTGAAGCGCCGGATCCGGGAATCTGCCGAAGAGGGCTCCGGGCAGTGAAAAAAGCGGTTTTGCAGTGTCGTACCGGCAGGAAGCAGTGTCAGTTTCTGGTAAAAAACGGCGAAATATAGCGAACGAAAATGAAGATTGATTCCGCATATCTATTGAACTGCCAAACCATAATTCTTATAATACAGATAGTGTCCGGCAGGGCAGAGGGCGCCCGCCCTGCCGGAACATCAGGAATGCTGTAAGGTTATGGAGGAGATAGCATGGAAAAACTGAATGTTGCTGTGGCAGATGATAATGAGCGGATCCTGGATCTGTTCGGGACCCTGATCAAAAATGACCGGGATCTGGAACTGGTGGGTTCCGCGGACAATGGAAAAGATCTGTATGAGATCATCCGTCAGAAGCAGCCGGACGTGGTCCTGCTGGATATTATTATGCCAAAGATGGACGGATTGACGATGATGGAAAAGGTCAATCAGGATACAACTTTGAAAAAGCGCCCGGCATTTATCGTAGTCTCCGCGGTAGGCCAGGAGAGGATTACAGAGGATGCCTTTAATCTGGGAGCAGCCTATTACATACTGAAACCATTTGACAATGAAATGCTGCTGAACCGGATCAAAAATGTGAGAGGGCTGACGCCCCGCAGGGGCGATGGGGGAGGGCTTCCGGAGGGACGCAATCCGAGACAGGAGCGGAATCTGGAGCTGGATGTGACAAATATTATTCATGAGATCGGCGTGCCGGCCCATATTAAGGGCTATCAGTATCTGAGGGACGCCATCATTCTGTCGGTGGAAGATATGGAGATGCTGAATTCCATCACCAAGATTTTATATCCCACGATCGCGAAGAAGTATCAGACTACCCCCAGCCGGGTGGAGCGGGCGATCCGCCATGCCATCGAGGTGGCCTGGAGCAGGGGAAAAATGGATACCATTGACGAGCTGTTCGGCTATACGGTCAGCACCGGAAAGGGGAAACCTACAAACTCGGAATTCATCGCTTTAATAGCGGATAAAATCCGCCTGGAATATAAGAATTAGTTATGAGATAATGCTTTTCATTCGGGGAAAAAAGGAGTATAATTTAGCTATCCGCAGACTGAAAAAAGCGGAACTTTTAGCCAAGGAGGACTCATCCAGATATGAAAAGGATTTTGTTCGTGGCATCCGAATGTGTGCCGTTTCTGAAGACAGGTGGCCTGGCAGACGTGGTAGGCTCCCTGCCGAAGTATTTTCCCAAGGAATACTTCGATGTGAGGGTTGTGATGCCCAAGTACTCAGGCATCCGTGAAGAATTTAAAAATCAGATGCAGTTCATCACAAACTTCTATATGGACCTGAATTGGAGACAGCAGTACGTAGGCGTATTTAAACTGGAATATAACGGAGTTACTTTCTACTTTATCGATAATGAAGAACATTTTTCCGGCGACAAGCCTTATGCCGGTATGCCATGGGATCTGGAGAAATTTGCCTTCTTTTCCAAGGCTTCGCTTTCTATTCTTCCTGTAGTCGGCTTCCGGCCGGATATTATCCACTGCCACGACTGGCAGACGGGGCTGGTGCCGGTTTATCTGCATGAAAGATTTCAGGGCAGTGAGTTTTTCCGCGGGATAAAATCCGTCATGACCATACATAACCTGAAATTTCAGGGCGTGTGGGATATCAAGACGATCAAAAATATTACAGGGCTGTCAGACTACTATTTTACTCCGGACAAACTGGAGTTTAAGAGGGACGCCAACTATCTGAAGGGCGGGCTGGTTTACGCCGACGCCATCACTACGGTGAGCCGGACTTACGCCGAGGAGATCAAGACACCCTTCTACGGAGAAGGACTGGACGGTCTGATGCGCGCCAGAGCCAATGACCTGAGAGGAATTGTCAACGGCATCGATTACGACGAATATGATCCGGAGACCGACGGTTTTATTTATAAGCACTATAATGCCAGAACCTTCCGGAAGGAGAAAGTTAAAAATAAGACCGGGCTTCAGCAGGATCTGGGTCTGGATGTGGATCCGAAGACGATGATGATCGGCATTGTTTCCCGCCTCACGGACCAGAAGGGATTCGATCTGATCGCCTATATGATGGAAGAAATGTGCCAGGACAGCATCCAGCTGGTGGTCCTGGGCACCGGGGATCCCAAATATGAAAATATGTTCCGCCATTACGCGTGGAAATACGATAAAAAGGTTTCAGCCAACATCTATTATTCCGAGGCCATGTCCCACAAGATCTACGCGGCAGCAGACGCTTTCCTGATGCCGTCGCTCTTTGAGCCCTGCGGCCTGAGCCAGCTTATGAGCCTCCGCTACGGCACGGTTCCCATTGTCAGGGAGACGGGAGGACTGAAGGATACGGTGCAGCCTTACAACGAGTATGAGGGCACTGGAACCGGCTTTTCCTTCGCGAATTACAACGCCCACGAGATGCTGGGTACGATCCGCTACGCGGAGCGCATTTACTATGACCGGAAGCGGGAATGGAACAAGATCGTGGACCGGGGAATGGCCCAGGACTATTCATGGGCCAGTTCCGCAAAGCAGTATGAGGAGCTGTATAACTGGCTGGCATAGGCAGACATTGAAATGGAGAAAGGAGATTTTCGCTCCCGGGGCGTCCTGCCCTGGGGAGAAGGAAAATCTCCTTTTATACTGGGAAAAAATCCCGGAGGGGGCCGGCGGCGCTCTGTTTTGCCTTGACGGGGGAAAGCGGCCGTGTTACACTGAAGCTATCAATTCCTTAAGGCAGCAGATCGCTGCGATTTCCCGGATCCTGGAACAAAAAAACCGTGAGATTCAGGTTGACAAGCACCTGAAAATGTACTATTATGCTGAAAGAGAACGAACATGCGTTCGATTAAAAGGAGAAGATTATGGCTGACAATCACAGTGAAAAAATGAACGCGCTGCAGGCAGCGCTGGGACAGATTGAAAAACAGTACGGCAAGGGGGCGGTGATGAAGCTGGGAGATTCCGGCTCCAATATGAATGTGGAGACGATCCCCACCGGTTCCCTGAGCCTGGATATTGCACTGGGACTGGGCGGAGTGCCCCGGGGAAGGATCGTGGAGATCTACGGGCCGGAGTCATCGGGAAAAACCACGGTGGCGCTTCACATGGTGGCGGAGGTCCAGAAGCGGGGCGGAATTGCCGGATTCATTGACGCGGAGCATGCGCTGGATCCCGTCTACGCGAAAAATATCGGCGTGGATATCGACAATCTCTATATATCCCAGCCGGACAACGGAGAACAGGCGCTGGAGATCACAGAAACCATGGTCCGTTCCGGAGCGGTGGATATTGTGATCGTGGACTCAGTGGCGGCGCTGGTGCCCAAGGCGGAGATCGACGGCGATATGGGAGACTCCCATGTGGGCCTGCAGGCCAGAATGATGTCCCAGGCCTGCCGGAAACTCACCGCAGCCATCAGCAAGACAAACTGTATCGTGATCTTTATCAATCAGCTCAGGGAAAAGGTAGGAGTGATGTTCGGCAATCCCGAGACCACTACGGGTGGCCGTGCCCTGAAATTCTATTCCTCTGTCCGCCTGGATGTCCGCCGGATCGAGGCGCTGAAGCAGGGCGGCGAGGTGGTAGGAAACCGCACCCGCATTAAAGTGGTAAAGAATAAAGTGGCACCGCCCTTCCGGGAGGCGGAATTTGACATTATGTTCGGAAAGGGAATCTCCAGAGAGGGCGATGTGCTGGATCTGGCTGTGGCCCAGAACGTGATCCAGAAAAGCGGCGCCTGGTTTGCCTACCAGGAGAACAAGATCGGACAGGGACGGGAGAACGCTAAGCAGTATCTGAGAGAGCACCCGGAGGTGCTGGACGAAGTGGAGGCAAAGGTCAGAGAAGCTTACGGGCTGTCCGGAGGAGAAAAGACCGAAGGGGCGGATCCGGAGACCGGGGAAACAGGAGATAACTGATATGGATGTCGGACAGCGCATCAGGCAGGCCAGGCAGAAGGCATTGAAAAAACTGGCGGTCAGGGACAGAAGCGAGAAGGAATTGAGAGAACTGCTGATGAGGGAAGGTTTCAGTGAATCTGAGACAGAGGACGCAGTAGAGTACGCCAGATCTTTCGGTTACGTCAACGACCGGCGATACGCGGAGAATTATGTGATGAGCGCGGGCAGAAAAAAGAGCAGAGCTGCCCTGCGCTCTTTTCTGCTGGAAAAAGGGATCCCGGCGGAGTACACGGAGGAGGCCCTTGCGGAGTTCGCGGAGGACGAGAGCGGACTGATCCGGGAACTGATCAGAAAAAAATCCGGCCCTCCTCATGCCATGGAGGAGGCGGAACTCAGAAGAGTCTATGCCTATCTGGCCAGGAGAGGTTTTTCTTCGGGAGATATCTGGCGGGAACTTAAGAATTTTCAGGAAACAGAGGGCTATTCTGATTGACAAATTTGTGAAAAGAGTATAAAATTGTAGTGTTGTGATTGTACAATGAAAACTAAATAAGGAGGTGCTCCGGTGATGTATGAAGCAATAATTAGAATTATTATTGCCGTCGTTGCTGTGGTTGTCACCGTACTTATTGCGGTTCCTGTTGCCGGAAAGGCAGCGGTCGCCAAGAAAGTCAAGCAGGATGCTGAAAAGATTGGCACTGCCGAAGAAAAAGCCAGAAGTATTATAGATGAGGCATTGAAGACGGCTGAAACAAAGAAAAGGGAGGCGCTCCTGGAAGCCAAGGAAGAAAACCTGAAGGTGAAAAACGAACAGGACAGGGAATACCGGGAACGCAGAGCGGAACTGCAGAAGTATGAAAAAAGAGTTTTGTCCAAAGAGGAATCTGTGGACAGAAAGGCCGACGTGCTGGAACGGCGCGAGAATGACCTGACAGCCAAAGAAACAGAGCTGAAAAAGAAAGAAAAGAAAGTTGACGAGTTACACGATCAAGGAGTACAGGAACTGGAAAGAATTTCCGGTTTTACCTCCGAACAGGCAAAAGAATATCTTCTGAAATCTGTAGAAGACGAAGTGAAGATCGATACTGCCAGGCTCTACAGGGAACTGGAGGGCAAGGCAAAGGAAGAGGCCGGGCGCAAAGCCAAAGAGTATGTGGTCACGGCTATTCAGAAGTGCGCGGTGGATCATGTGGCAGAGTCCACGATTTCCGTAGTACAGCTTCCCAGCGATGAGATGAAAGGACGGATCATCGGCCGGGAAGGACGGAATATCCGTACCCTGGAAACTCTCACAGGCGTAGATCTGATCATAGACGATACCCCGGAAGCGGTAGTACTCTCTTCCTTTGATCCCATCCGCCGAGAGGTGGCCAGGATCGCACTGGAGAAACTGATTGTAGACGGCCGTATTCATCCGGCGCGTATTGAGGAAATGGTGGAGAAAGCCCAGAAAGAAGTGGACACTATGATCCGTGAGGAAGGCGAAGCGGCGGCCATGGAGGTCGGCGTGCACGGCATCCATCCGGAACTGATACGTCTGCTGGGCCGCATGAAGTTCCGTTCCAGCTATGGACAGAACGCATTGAAACATTCGATTGAGGTGGCACAGCTTGCCGGACTGCTGGCAGGCGAAGTCGGCCTGGATGTCCGCACAGCCAAGCGGGCCGGGCTGTTACATGATATCGGAAAATCCATCGACCATGAAGTGGAAGGCTCTCATATTCAGATCGGCGCGGATCTGTGCAGAAAGTACAAGGAAAGCGCTGTGATAGTCAACGCAGTGGAGGCCCATCATGGAGATGTGGAACCCCAGTCTCTGATCGCCTGCATTGTCCAGTCTGCGGACGCGATTTCCGCGGCGCGGCCGGGCGCAAGGCGTGAGACTCTGGAGACATATACAAACAGATTGAAACAGTTGGAAGATATCACGAACTCCTTTAAGGGAGTGGAAAAATCTTTTGCTATTCAGGCAGGTAGAGAGATACGTGTCATGGTAGTTCCCGAACAGGTGAACGATACGGACATGGTGCTGCTGGCCAGAGATATCGCAAAACAGATCGAAAGCGAACTGGAATATCCGGGTCAGATAAAAGTAAATGTAATTCGGGAAAGCCGCGTAACAGATTACGCGAAATAAAAAGAACCCCGCAGCGGACAGGCTGCGGGGTTCTTTTTTTGAAAAAAATCATACCAGCAGTGCGTCAGCCGTTCTTCTGGAAACTGTATTATCCGGGGAATTTTACCTATACTGTAAGTATGACAGCAGTACTGACAGGAGGAAATGACCCATGTGGAAACTTGGCCGCAGAATCCAGGCAAACAGGGAAAGACTGAAAATGAAACAGGAGGAACTGGCGGAACGCGCCCAGCTTAGCGTGAATTATATCAGCGCTATAGAGAGGGGTGTTAAGCGTCCCAGCCTGGAGGCGTTTGTGCGCATTGCCAACGCGCTGGGAGTATCTTCTGACGAACTGCTGAGAGATTCGCTGGCGGTGCGGTTTGATATCCGTTCCACAGATTTGGGCGAGAGGATCTCACTGCTGAAGCCAAGGGACAAAGAAGTGATTCTGGATGTGGTGGCGCTGCTGGTGGAGCACGCGCAGAAATAGCAGAGAACAGAAAGGTCAGAGAAATCAGATGCTGAGTCGGGGAGAAGAGAATTTATTGCAGGGAATCTATCAGAAGTATGCCGGAAAGCTGTATCGGTTTCTGCTGGGATTGTCAGGCGGGGACGAAAAAGTGGCGGAGGATATCAGTCAGGAGGTATGGGTCAGCCTTGCCGGGAAGGTCTGCCGGATAAAATCCTGGGATGAAGAGCATCTGCTGGCCTGGCTCAGGCTGACAGCCCGGGTAAAATACCGCAGATACACAAAAAGGCTGGAGGGGCACGGCGGAATCCCGCTGGAGGAATTTCTGAAAAAGGAGACTGATGCCGGAGAATCGGTGGAAGATATCGTGCTGCTGGAAATTCTCTGCCGGGAAAAATTCAGTGAACTGACGGAGATGGAAAAAGAACTAGTCCGCTGCAGGATATACGGCATGTCCTACAGACAGCTGCATCCCGGCGAAAAGAGAAGTGAAAACGCTCTGGCTATCCGCTGCAGCAGGGCCTTTAGAAAATGGAGGCGAGGACTCCAGGAGGACGGACTGGAATATTCGTAAAAAACTTAAAAAAAACTTCATAAAAAACTCACAGGCAGGCGGCTCAGCCTGCTTGTTTTATTGGGAAAAAGTGGGTATACTAATAGTCTGAAGGATAATGAAATCGCAGGAAGGAGGCAGGGACATGGATTGCAAGACGTTGCCTGCGCGTGAAGAGATAGATCAGGAATATTGCTGGAAGCTGGAAGATATATTTGATACAGATGAAGATTGGATGAAAGAGTACAGAGACCTGGAAAAGGAACTGGAATCTTTTCAGAAATTAAAGGGGACTGCGGCGGAAGGCCCCGGGCAGCTGTTTTCTGTACTGGAAAAGGCAGGGGACACACAGAGAAGGTTTGAAAGCGTTTATGTATACGCGCATCAGAAATATCATCAGGATACGGGAAATCAGAAATATCAGGAAATGTCTGGAAAGGCTTCAGCGCTTTCCGCGCGGCTTTCCGCCGCGCTGGCTTTTCTGGAGCCGGAGATCCTGGAGCTGGATTCTTCTGTCCTGGAAAAATGGATGGATGAGTATGAGCCGCTTCGGCTTTACCGAAGGTATCTGGGGGAAATCCTGAGGAGAAAGCCCCATGTGCTTTCCGGGGAAATGGAGCAGCTGCTGGCCAGGGCTCAGGAGATGGGAAACAGTCCGCAGCAGATCTTTATGGCCTTTAATAATGCGGATATTGAATTCGGGACGATTCCGGACGAAAATGGGCAGCCGGCGGTTCTCACAAACGGCCGGTATACGGCTTTTATGGAATCAGAAAACCGGCAGGTGCGCAGGGCGGCGTTTCAGCGGTTATATGAGGTGTACGGAAAACATAAAAATATGCTGGCGGCTACGTTTGAAGCCAATCTGAAACAGGCGGAATTTTTCGCGAAAACCCGGCATTATAGTTCAACGCTGGCGGAAGCTCTGGACGGAGGAAATATTCCGGAAGCTGTATATACGGAACTGATCCGGGCAGTCCATGAAAAACTGCCGGCTATGTATCAGTATGTTGCGCTGAGAAAGAAACTGCTGGGAGTAGATGAACTGCACATGTATGACGTTTACGCCCCCCTGGTAAAAGGCATGGATCAAAGATACTCTTTCGAGGAAGCCAAAAAGATGGTCCGGGAAGGGCTGGCCGTGCTGGGAGAGGATTACGGCAGGATTCTGGAAGAAGGGTTCCGAAACCGCTGGATCGATGTATATGAAAATCAGGGGAAACGCAGCGGAGCGTATTCCTGGGGCGCTTACGGAACGCACCCTTATGTGCTGCTGAACTACAGCGGAACGCTGAATTCGGTCTTTACGCTGGCCCATGAGATGGGGCACGCCATTCACAGTTATTATTCGGATCACGCGCAGCCGTACATCTACGCGGGATACCGGATATTTGTGGCGGAAGTAGCATCCACAGTCAACGAATTTCTCCTGATCAGCCATCTGACCGGACAGGCTGAAACCCGGGAAGAAAAAGCATTTTTGATCAATTATCTGCTGGAGCAGTTTCGGGGAACGCTTTACAGACAGACGATGTTCGCGGAATTTGAAAAAATGGCCCATGAGCGGCTGGCAGAGGAAGGGAGCCTGCCGGCGGAGACGCTTTGCGGCATGTACGCAAAGCTGAATCAGACGTATTTCGGGCCGGATATGGCAGCTGATCCGGAGATCGCTCTGGAGTGGTCGCGGATCCCGCATTTTTATACGCTTTTTTATGTGTATCAATATGCCACGGGATTTTCGGCGGCCATCGCCATCGGAAGAAAAATTTTGAAGGGTGAGAAAAACAGCGCAGAAAATTATAAGAAGTTCCTTCAGGGAGGAAGTTCTATGGATCCCATTGATCTGCTGAAACTCTGCGGTGTGGATATGACAGACAGAAAAACAGTGGAAGACGCGCTGGAAGTATTTGAAGGCTGTGTACAGGAACTGCGGGAACTGTACTGATTCAGGAAAAATTAAGAATTAAATCCGGACAGGGGATTGAAAAAGCCGGAGAACATGTTACAATAATGTTACGAAAAAATTAAGGGTGAGAGTATGAATTTATATGAAGCAATTTTTGCGAGAAAATCAGTGCGCAGTTATACCAATGAGACTTTGAGTCCTCAGGTTATAGATAAAATCCGTGAACATTTTCATGAACTGACCGGTCTGTTCGGCGGGATAGAGACGGGGATCTCTATTTTGGACAACAGAAAAGGGCAGCAGAGATTCCTCAGTGTTTTCAGTGTCCGGGCTCCCTACTACATGGCTTTTTATTCGGAGGAGGCCCCCAGATACCTGATGAATATGGGATATTTAATGGAACAGATGGTGCTGTATCTGTGCAGCATCGGTTTCGGGACCTGTTACATCGGCAGCAGAAAAGTCCGCCGGGAACTTCAGACAAAAGACGGGAAAAAACTGGTGGGGATCATTGCCTTCGGAAAGAGCAAGGGCCCCTTTACACGCAAGCCCTCGGAGGCGAACCGTCTGGCCATGGATGAACTCTGCGTGTTTAAAGAGGTTCCCAGACAGTGGATGAAGCAGCTGCTGGAAGCGGCCAGGCTGGCGCCCTCCAGCCTGAACAGCCAGCCCTGGAGATTTGTGGTTTATGATAACCGGATCCATATTTTTTCAAAAAAGCACAGCGCGGAACAGCTGAAAAAATGGGATGAGGTGAATTTTGGCATTATGTTTGCCAACTTAATGGTGGCGGCCGAGGAGGCCTGGCTGGATGTGGATCTGATCCGGCTGGAGGATATTTCCCAAAAGAATTTTCCCAACAATCAGTATGTGCTCAGCGCGATCTTAAAAGCGTAAGGGACTGTCTCTTTGGACTGCCGACGGAAAAGGAGGGGGGGAGAATCCGCTCTGCCGCCGGCAGGACAGAGAGGGTGAAAAAATTTGAAATTAAATAAAAAAGTAATTGACATTTCAGGGAAGCTATAGTATAGTATAACTCGTGGTTCGGAAAACTTCATATGTGCGCGAGTGGCTCAGGGGTGGAGTACAACCTTGCCAAGGTTGGGGTCGCGGGTTCGAATCCCGTCTCGCGCTGTCAATAGGGCTTGTATTTACAGGCCCTATTTTTTGTTGTGTTGTATTTCGTGTTGCATAACCTTCTCAAAGTGGGCGTTCGCCTGATCTGTAAAGCGGTTTTCATAGCTGCTGATCTGTCCTCTGTAGATTTTCTTCAGCGTCTTATCTGACGCCCACCCTCCCCTGCTCATGATGTACTGATCCGGAATCCTCAAGGCGTGCATAATCGAGGCTGTGTAATGCCCTTACGGTATAATAAAGACAAACGGAAAAACCCAGTATTTTCAAGGGTTTCAGCGTTTGTCGTTGCCTATTCAATTCCTTTTCCAACCTTGA